>Ga0105237_10003072_pt1 | contig 20129 bp, 16 predicted proteins | sample KBSC24metaG_FD_81520 | JGI IMG/M metagenome (GOLD analysis project Ga0105237, IMG submission 81520) | Corn rhizosphere microbial communities from Kellogg Biological Station, Michigan, USA - KBS C2-4 metaG | ecosystem: Host-associated > Plants > Roots > Rhizosphere > Soil | place: Michigan, USA... | reverse complement strand
CTCCGCCAAAGGCCGGGTCGTGATTCGATCCTGCTGGCGCGTTCAGTCTCAGCTGCGTCCCGCTCATACTGCTGCTGCCGCCACTCAAGGTCGGCGTCCATAAGCTGCTGTTCAGGCTCGCTCCATTGAACTCGTCACTGACCGGAGCTCCGGCCCACAAACTTGACGTGAAGCTAAAGAAGATTAGTGCTGGAATAGCTGGATACCGCATTCGGAAATCCTTGAGCCTATCAACGGCCGTCAAAGGAACCGGGCTTTGCGTAGAACGCCATTGACGTGTCCTCAAATTCGCCGGATCTGTTGCGAATCGGCGCACGCCCGGAGTGCTTTCACGACGCCGGCGTACTCAGGCGAGACACTATGCCATAGCGCGACGCCGATGGGAGACAACATGAGATCCGTCAACAAACACCAAATCGATCCTGTCCTTGCAAGGATCGAACGAGAACGCGGCGGAAGATGCCACGCGCTGCTGGATCTTCGATGCCCCAGGCGCGCTCCGGAACAGCGGAGGCGGGCCGCGTAGCTGCTCGCGGTATCTGAAGCGAGTGAGTCCATGGGCAGATACCCTTTGAGCAGGCGTAAATCAGGTGTTTGCGGTCTCAGGTAATGATTCGGCTTCCACGGTATGGAGCAAGCGGGTATTCAACATACGATGAGTCATATACAACTGGGTGCCGCCCATCACGAACAGGGCGGCCATGCTCATCGCGAGGGCAATACCGGTCAGGCCCCACCATTGGGCAAAGGGAATGCTCAGCGCGATGGTGGTAACCGCGCAAAGAGTGATGGAAACCGCCATTACACCCATGCGCCCCAAAGCTATGAGGACATTGGCAGGCGAAAATAGCGCCACACAAGTGACAGCGTAGACAGCGAGCCAAAACACCAAGAAATGGCTGGGAACGAACGCCGGTCCCATCCACCATTGGATGAGGGGGCGAGCGGCAACAGCAACGATGGTGGTTAAAGGCGCCCCGACAGCAAGAGACAAAATAATGGATCTTTTGAGTGTGGCCTTGATCCAGCTCCAATCTGCCCGCGCCGCAGCTTCGCTATAAGCGGGTATCAAAGGCATAGTGGCTGTATTTAGCAAGTTGGAGGCCAGCGTTACAATTTTCTGCGCGATGACGAACATCGGGACATGGGAAGGTCCCAGCATCTGCGTGATGATCATGGGCTGGCTCTGGTAGATGCCGAGACTCGCAATTTGGCTGATCATATACTTGCTTCCCAGCGCGAAGAGATATTTAATGCGGCTCCAACGTACGGCTGACGGTTGGGGACGGAGCCAGGGATAGCGCCAGCCAAACAGATACGCCCCGTTGGCAAGCGCCACCAGGATTCTGGTTGCAGAGAGGGCCAGTATGAGTAGTGGCAATCCTCCGCGAAACTGAGTGACCGCCACCAGGCTTGCCAGTGAGAGAACATTTGAAGCGATGGCCCAGATATTTCCAACAAACCCGTCCTGGTAGCCGCTATAAATGGACGGGAGCATGTTCAGCGGAAGGAAGGCAACAAAGGAAGCAGCGGCGAGAGCACAGGTGAGATGAAGCTCGTACGTCGAGATATCCTCGGAAACCTGGAAGATCGCACGCCAGGGAATCCGGGCAAACGCCAAGGCGAAAAGCACACTCACGAAAGTTGTGATTCCGACCAATGCCCAGAATGCCGAGGCGACGTAGTCGCGAGCCAGCTGACGGTCGTCTTTTCCATTGGCATCGCCAACCAAACTCACCAGGGCCGGCCCCGCCAGGCCGAAATCGGTCATAGCCATCCAGCTCAACAGGCTACTGATGGTAAGCCAGACACCGTATCGTTCCCGCCCCAGATAGCTCGCTGTCAGGGGAATCGAGGCCAAGCTGATGAGCATGGCCAGACCCTGCGAAACGAGAGCGGCAGTGGCTGTAATACCAGCTCTCCGATACCGCTCCTTTCCACGATCCGGATTTACTTCGGTGAGAAACGATTGCCAAACACGCACCTGGAAAAACTTTCTTCCGCCGAGGAAAAGCCGTAACCGGCCGATCAGTGGCAGCGCAAAGACTGACATTAATTTGGTCTCTTTCCGGAAGGCAGCTAGCGGTACGCAGGCTGATGCGCATGACTTTCGACGGTTGCTGCATAGCGCGATCGCTTATCGTTCCAACGGTTCATCGCACCCACCCCCGCCATCCCTAAGATTAAATACTGCGGGATCGCCCCGAAGGGAGTCTCGTAGGTGTTTTCAAACAGGGCGCTGGCGATACTCGACACCCAGATAGAAAATCCAAAGGTGTCTCCACTGAAGCGCCATGCGCGGAACAAAGTGAAGCCGATGGCTGCCTGGAAACCGAAGAACAGAACAACCCCTATCCAGCCGGTATAGCCCAGAGCAAAGTAAAAGACGCTGTGCGGCGTGCGCAGATCGTCGTTGTTGCGCAAGTAGGGGACTAGCTTATTCATTGGGAAGCCATAGCCATGACCTACTAGTGCGGTCCCGGCATCCTGGTGAGTTGAAGACCAAATTTCCCGCCACCAGATTTGGCGCCACGACGCCGTTCCTGCGTAGAATTTGGCGTTTCGCGGACTGTATTCGCGGGCAGCGTCCTGGTCGAACACGGAGATCGCGCGGGCAATAATTTCCCGCGAGGCCACCGCACCACCACGCCCGGTCGGGGATGGAATCACGACATCGGTCGACCATCCTACGATCAATAAGACAGCCACAATTCCGAAACCCCAAAACAGTCGCGTGATCTTTTTCGCCAAAATCGCCTGCACCACCAGCGCAATCGAAACCGCCAGCCAAACTCCTCGTACCTGGCCGGCGAGTGTGAGAAAAGCGCTGATCGCAACAATGGGCCACCAACGGCGGAGATTCAAATAGTTCAATCCGAGCAGCGCCAGGGCTGCGCCACCTGGCTCTAAAATGATTTCCGATGTGCCGGGAATTTTGATGCTAACGTTCCGCAAAAACAAGTAATACACGAGACCCCATATGCAACTGGTAAACGCCATGAAGCGAACAATTTTCCCCAATAGATCGGGATAGACTAAGGCAGCCATCAGTCCCATGAAGAAGAAGATGGGATAAATATTGAAAACCAATTCCTGTATCGCCGGGAGCGGCTCTTGCCCAATAGCAAGGCCGCGAGCGCATTCCAGGACTCCATAGAAAAGGAACAGTGTGAAGCTCCAGGCCACCGCGCTCAGCGGGGTTGAACGGAGCAGGCTTCTCAGCCAGAAGTCCTCCATGACGCGGTTGCAGCAGATTATGAACAAGACCAGCGCCACATCTCCAATGAAGAGCTTGACGGAGGGGACGCCGATGTAGGCGAACGCGCGGCCCCACATGCCATATCCGCAATAGAGGAAAGCCGCTACGGCGCCCCAGAAGCGGAGATTCCTCCGGCTCATCTGCAGGAGGCTGGAGTTCTGCATCGACAAGTAGTCAGCCGCCGCCATCAGCGACCACTCATTCGATACTGTGGCAGGTTGCATAGCGATGTGAAGGTCTTACTTCGCTCAATGCATCTTCTGGGCCATGGCGTTTAGGTGACGGACCGGCCTCGCCGGCAAGATCGGGATGTCGGGTTTTGTGATCACTTCCGCGGTTAAGCCCATGTTAGCGGCGATCCTGCGGATCTCCCCTTCATAGACCGGATTTAACGTGATGAGGATGTCTGGCTGCGTAGAACCCAGCGCCTTGGGCGCGATCACTTGATGCCCCGTACCGGGCACGAAGGAGCCCTGCTTACGCGGATTCAGATCGACCACCGACGCGACCCGCGAGGCGCCTGGAATGGTATTCAGGAAAGTGACGGCCTTGGCACCGGCTCCCCAGAGAACCACCCGCCGGCCTTCTGCATGCGCATACTCCAGAAAGCGCGCCCACTGCTCCACCGTTTCCCGAAAGTGCAAGCGAAAGCGGTCGACCACCCGGCTGAGCTTCTGGATATCCAGACTGCGATAAGAAGGCCGGAGAGGCGTCGAATTTGTGCGCGGCGAGGCCTCGATCGCGAGATATTGCTGACCAAAGGACATCGTTATGTTGTGTACCGTGAAGTGGCAGGCTTCAAAGAGCCCGGCCAGGGATACTGCCGTGAAGTAATTGCAATGAGGATAGATCACATCCCAAATTGCCGTTCCGCTCAGGACGGCTATGGCATCGGGCACTTCAAAATACGCGGCCGAGCCAGCGCGGCCGCTGAGGGCGCGATGCACCTGGAGAAGCAGATCGCGCGGCTGCTGTATATGCTCCAATACGTGGCGGCAACAGACAAAGTCGGCCGGGGTGTCGGCTGCCAGGTCGTCGTAGCTATTCCGGATAATGGCGATGTTGGGATCGTCGAGGATGCCGGCGAAGCTGGGGTCGAAGCCGGCGCCACTATTCCCGCCCTTCCGGCAAATGGTGCGCAAGAACTCACCATCACCGCACCCCACCTCGACAATTCGCTTGCCCCTCAGTCCGTGGGTCTCCACCAAACGCGCCGCGAGAGAGTCGGCGTATTCACAAAAGGTAGGCGAAAACCGTAGTGAGTTTTCGTAAGACACATCGTAAGTCACCTGCTCGCGCTCAAAAGCCGCATTGAAGATCATCCCGCAGTTGGAGCAGAAGGCGAGCTCGATGTCCCCTCGCGGCACCGATTGCGCCGCTTCGGCGGTGGCGTGGAGCGCCGAGCAATTGGTAGGTACGCCGGGTTGCTTCAGAAATCTCGAGGAGACCTCGGTGCTGCAAATGGGGCATGATTGCGGTTTAGGGTGATACATGATTCTCCTCCGACTGTTTTGTCAAAAATTGAGTGCTCCCGGTCTTAGCCAGGCGTGTTATGGATCAGTTCATCGAGCCAAGAAATGCTACGGAGCCGGCGGCGCCAGACATACACGTCCTGCAGCGTCATGCGGTAAGACCACTGGGAATTGGTATTAGGAATCGTGGTTCGGGGAAGGGCGAAGCAAGTTTGTGGAGACTCACGCAGCGATGCGCCAAAGGCGCAGGCGTACCCTGTCGATTCGGCGATTGCCATCGTGGTTTGGTCGTATAAGCCGTAAGGGTAGGCGAACTCCCGGCATTCCATTCCTGTCAAGTCTTCCAGCGCCGCTTTGGAATCGCGCAATTCGGTTTCCACTTCCTGGCGGCTGAGAGTGGTTAGCCGGCGATGCGTGATGGAATGTGAGCCGATGGTGATCCCGCTCTCTGCCACTTCCCGCACCATGGAGCGTGTCATTCCGTTGCTGCGGCCCAGCAACCCCGAGGGAACAAAGAAGGTCGCCGGCAATTGCAGGGACTTGAGCAGCGGGTAAACGGTGGTGTAGTTGTCTAAGTGCGCGTCGTCAAAAGAGAGCGCGCCGAAGATTTTTTCGTTCGACGCACGCTCACCTGGGGCCACTTGGGCGACTGGGACCACTTCCGTATTGTCTTTAAGCCATCTCAGGAAAGATGCGAAGACATCGTAGGAGTGGTCAGCAGAGCCATCGTCGTGAGAAGGGTTCCGTGGACCCACGCTATGAAATGTGAAGACCAGCGAACGTGGTGGATGGAAGAAAGGAGTGGCCAGCAACATCGCCCGGTCGATCATTCGCCCCGCCGAGCCGAGAGCTTGCCGGGATATTGCCTTAATAGCTTTCATGGTGGGGGACAGCCCACGGAATCAGGCGGACGCCTGGGGATGGTGTCGCATCCTGCAAACTCAAAGAGGATTCTGAGACGCGGCCGATGGCTGCGCGATAGATCTGCATCAGTCCCTGATAAGCGGGCTCCTCGCTGTAGCGAAGTTCAAACTCAGAGCGGGCATGGTGGCGCATCCGCTCCCAATCCGCGGGATGAGAAACGGCCCAGCGAACCTTCGCCGCCAGATCGGCACTGTCCGCGGGCGCGAATTGCAATCCGGTCTGGCTGTCGCGCACGATTTCCGCCAGGCCGCCGATGTTGCTGGCGATCACGGGAAGTCCGCAAGCATAGGCTTCGAGAACATTCAGAGGCAGGCCCTCGTACCAAGTGGAGGGGACCACGAGGAATGTGGACTCCTGAAAAATTTCCTTCAACTGAGCCCTATCCACCCACCCGTCGTAGCGAACATTCGGCGTTTCTGCGGCGAAGGCCCGGACTCGATCGGCGAGCGGGCCATCACCGATAATCCGCAGCGGAACCGTGCCTCCGAGTTGGCGCCACGCTTCTAAGAGGGTCTCAATTCCTTTCTCGGGGGTAAGCCGGCCCGCGTATAGCGCTCCCCCGCCCGCGGGCCGCCAGGCGAGCGCAGGGTTTTCGGTGAAATTTGGTTTGACGAATATCTTACCAGCGGGAAAGCCGGCGTCTACAAACAGGTCACGCGAAAAGCGAGTCAAGGCGATGTAGGCGTCGACCATGCGGTTCCACGTACCGAGAGCGCGGTGGACCGACAGCATGCCGGCGACCACCGCGCTCCCGCCTATACTCTTGCGATAGCAAGCATGTTTTACAGCGGGCCACGGAACCCGCTTACCGCTGCATTCCTGGCATACCTGGCCGTCGCGAAAGAACGTGGCGGAGGGACATAACAAGCGGTAGTTGTGCAGAGTTTGTACTACGGGCACTTGTTCGGCACGCGCTGCATAGTAGATGGCTGGAGAGATCAAGGGAAATGTATTGTGGACGTGCAGGAGCTGCGGTCTATGTTTCCGCATAACATCGCGCAGTCTTTTGTACTCCTGGTGATTCCAGAAGGTCCGCATGGCGGTGCCTACCAGCGATTGCGAGCGGATGGCGTCGTTGCGGACTTCGTAGCGCACGATCTTATGGCCGCGTTTTTCGAGGAGCTGGGCTTCGGAAGAGAATACCTGATCCTCGCCACCCGCTTGTTGGTAGTAATTGTGGACGAGTAAGATGTCCATGGCGATATCCTTTAGGCCAACGACTCATAGAATCGAGTCCAGGCATTCACAAAGCCTTCGGGGCCGAAGCGCAAAACCGTCTGCCGGGCGCGACTTCCCATTGCGCCGCGGCTTACCTCGCTCATGCAAACAAATTCCCGGAGTGCGGCTAAAATCGACTCCCGATTCGGTTCCACAATCAGAGCGTTATCCCGGTCTGCCGCAATGTCAGCCACACCATGCACCCGGGAGACGATGAGCGGCAACTCGGCTGCAGCCGCCTCATAGGCTACCAAGCTGAAAGTCTCGTAATGCGACGGGAAGATAAAGCCGTCGGACATCCAGAGATACCGGCGGACCTCAGTTTGCATTCCACAGAATATAACTTGCTCGGCGATGCCGCTGGCCGCAGCCTTGGCTCGATAGGGCCGAATTTGGCCCTCAGTGCCGCCCACTACCAGCAATTTCAAATGCGGTTCACACATCTCCGCCAGTGCCTCCAGAATGGCCGGCAACGATTTCCGCTCGAAGTGCCCGAGGGCGACAAAAGCCAGAACACAATCGGCATCGTCGAGGCCCAACTGCTTCCGCTGAGCGCTGCGGTCGAAGTCGCGTGGCCGGAGAAGGCGGTCAATCTCCACGGGATTGCTAACGACGTCCACGCGGCCCCGTAGAAATGGATATTCATCCAAGAGCTCCTGCTTCAGACCTAAAGACGGCGAGACGATTCGTCCGCGGCGGAAGACCCAAGTTTCCGCAAGGGCGTGAAGTTTGTGATCGAGCCATCTGCCCCAACGGCGGAAGCCCGAGGGACGCGAGCTTTGCCAGTGCGATCTCAGGTAGCGCTTGTGGCAAAACTGGACGTAGCGCACATCCCCGAATGCAAGATTGCTTTCGACGCATTGCACCAGATCAAATCGAACCCGTTTTCTCAGGCGGTACGCGATGTAATAGAGAGGGGCCAAAAGGTGAAACGCCACAAACAGGAGGGCGAGAGGCCGCTTGGGCGCTGGAATCCTAATCCAATCGATACGCTCAGGTGCGGGATTCGAGAATTCGACCGCGAAAACCGTGAACTGATGATCCGCACTCAAGCCTTGCAGCATGCGCCGATGGCAGCCTCCCACCGGGTTAGTAGTTGTCACTAAGTAATCAAATAAGGCGATTCGCATTGATGATGTCCGGGAAAAGTGTGGTGATTCAGATACGTGCGCTATGCGTGCCAATACTCGCGCGGGCACGGAGCTGGGGACCGGGCCGGCTCATGGGTTGGAAGGAAAACCAACTTGCCAGGTCGGCGTCAGCGATCCGCCGCCGGCTCATGATCTCGCGCCGCTTCGCCAGCGTGCTCTTCCAATGGCGCAGCACGAAGCTAAAGGCTTTTAAGGACGAGTGCTCTTGTAGGAGGCAGGCGCCGATGACCAGCAAGTCCCGGGCGGTGATGGCCACCCAGTTCCGGCGGTACAAATCGGTGGTCATGTTTTTGATGCGCATCAGGAAGCGGTTCTTCACCGAGTGCATGTTAATCTCGGCGGGTAAGGCGCGCCGCTTTCCCGGCAAGACACTGCGGACGTGGTAGCCACACGCGCGAGGAGTGTAGAGGCAGCGCCAGCCCAGCAATTGCGCCCGCCAGGCAACATCGGCGTCTTCCCGGTAGACGAAGAAGTCCGCGTCAAAGAACTCACCCTGGATGGCGATGTCATCGATCATTTTCCGGCGATACAGGGCCGCTGCGGCGGTGGCCCCGAAGACATACTCTAAATTTTGATAATGGCCGTTGTCGGGTTTCTGGCTGCCACGATCCAGATGGCGCAGCATGGGAGTGAAATAGATCCCGGTCGAATCCACCAACTGTTCTTGCGGCAAATCGAAGGAAGCGCTGATGCTGAGCAACTTGCCGCACACGCTGCCGGCCTTGCAGTCTAAGCTTCCGGCCGAGACCAGTTCGGTCACGAAATTCTTCAGCAGCAAGACGTCCGGATTCAGAGCTAGAACCCATTCGCCGGACGAAAGCGCAATGGCCTGATTCTGCGCCGCTGCGAAGCCGATATTCTCGTCGTTGTAATGGATGTCGCACTGATCCTCAAATTGTTCGAGGATATCGGCAGTGCCGTCGGTGGAGGCATTGTCGATCACGATGACTTCTAGATGTGAATAATCCTGCTGGAGAACGGATTCGAGACAGCGCCGGATGAACCTCCCGCTGTTATAAGTCACCAACGTGACGGATACTGAGTCTTGGCGCGTCATCAGCGAATGAAGGCACGACAGCGAGCTAAGGCATGACGGGGCGCGCCCATATGGGGAAAACAGCGGGGGCGTAAAAAGCGCCGCCCCCGACTGGGCCCCAGATCAATGGAGTGCTTATGGCCACAGGGGAGGATGCCTGTGGACAGGCGATCACGTCGAATGCCCGGTTCAAACTCCCAACAATTCGCTTTGGACTCCCAAAGCCTGAAGCTGTTCGGCTATCTCGCCGATGTAGATCGGGTTCATGATGACCACCACGTCCGGCTGGACGACTTGCAGGAATTCCGGTGCGACCACTTCATGACCAGTCCCCGGCATAAACATTCCACGGCGATAAGGATTGATGTCCACTACCCAGGAGACGGCATCCGGATCCCGCAAGGCTGTCAAAAACGCGACACCTTTAGATCCGGAACCCCAAATCACTACGCGTTTTCCCTCCGCCTTTAGGCTGGCGATGCGCTGGTTCCAGGATTCGATCGTCTCTCTTACGGTGGCTCCAAATTCTCTGGCGCTATGCACCGCCCATTGGGTCAGGGATTCGTCCAGCGGTAAATCCGCTGGTGTTTCCGCGGGCACCGCCTCGATCGCAAGATAGAGCCCCTCGTACTCGCTGCGGATATCGATTACCGTAAAGCCCGACCGCTGGAACAACTGGGCGAGTGAGTGCTCTGTGAAATAGGAGCAGTGTTCGTAATAGATGTCCCAAAAGGCATTGTCGGCGAGCACCCGAGTCAGATCCGGCACCTGGAAGAAAACCGGCGTGCGGCACGATCCGATGGAGCGGCGGATGATATTGACGAACTCACGGGTCTTCTCGATGTGCTCGAGGGTCATCTTGCAGCAGATGAAGTCGGCATGCACATCCGCGTATTTCTCGCCGTAGAAGTCCTGCACGAACTCGACATCGGCCAGATCCTTGGCGGGATTGCGTTCCGGAACGAACGCGGGATCGAAACCGACGCCGCGGTTGCCGCCCATATCGCAGATCAGGCTCAGGAATTCGCCCTTTCCGCAGCCCACTTCGACGATTTTCTTTCCGAACAAGACGTGCCGCTTGATCAGCCGGGCCGCGAGCTGCTTGTGAAAAGCCCGGAAAGTCGCGGAGTAGCCTTGCGTCTCTTCGCAATCCGGACAATAGGATTGCAGTGTGGAATCGTAGGCCATGTTGGAGACGAAGCCGCACACCTCGCAGATGCCGAGTACGATGTCTCCTTTGGGGAACGCCAAGGCAGCATCGCGAGTGCGGATCGAGACCACGCTATGCACCGGCACCGATCGGACCTCATAGAACGGCGACAGACTACCGGCTCCACAATTCGGACACGGTTTCGTATCCATCGGATCGTGGAATTGTGTCCTATCGAACACCACGGGCACGCTCATACGCCGACTCCTTGCGGAGGTTTGTATACCAACACATCGTCCGCGTTGTGATCATGATCGAAGCGCAGTGCCACTTCTTCGGGCATAGGTGCGGAATCCGCTGCACGGACGAAGTCCCGCAGAGAAGTGCCGGTGCAGTGGGAATCCACATTGGGCGCACCGCGGTCTTCGATGACGTCGCTCAGGGAAACCGTACGAAAATCGATGCTAAAACGGGTGACTCCAGAGGTGTTCGGAACGGTGGAGTGCAACTGAGCGGCCGAGAACAGGAGCATCCCGCCCGGCTCCGTGATCACTCGCAGTTCAGGCTGGAGTTCGAGCGGCTGCTGGGGCTTCGGCTGCTTGCGGGTATCTGACTTAACATGGGCCGCCGCGTTCGCCCGGCCGTCGCGATTCCAGCGATAGTAGTCGAACTCGTGGGAGTCGTTCTGGATCGGTTCGCTCCAGTAGCGCGGATGAAACGCCATGGAGTTTTCCGACTCGACATCGTAAATGGGAACCCACCAGTTAATCTGACTGGCGGGCGCGGAATACCATACGTCCCGATGCGGGTGATGCGCGTAACCGACGCCCGAGGTGAGATAGCCGCCGTGGGTTACCACTCGCAACCGGGGGACATCGATGTACGTGTCTTCGGGATCGCAGCCCATTTCTTCGATCAAGGCCCGGGTGAGTCCGCGAGTCTCCGGATGGTGAATAAATCTGGGCTTCAAAGGGGCGACGATAGAGACGAATTGCTCGACAGGCATCGCGAACTGCGCACGGATCGGGTCGAGCGGATGAAACGCCTCCTGGATCAGTTGGCTGGCAAGCCGGCACATCGCTTGCGAACTTGGGGTTGCGCGATAGGCGTAAAGCTGTCCGCGATAAAGGCCGCCGCGCCTGGCATGATCGCTGGCAGTTGAGTTCACATAGATGGTATTCATGGCTATTGGTCTCCGTTGATCGTTAAACTACGGCCGGCGACGGAATGGGGATGATAAACTTGCCACCGGCATGTTGGTACTGCTGCTGTTGCGCCATGATTTCAGTGGCAAAATTCCAAGCCAGAATGAGCACGTAATCCGGTTTGTCTTCCAGAAGTTTTTTGGTCGGGAATATCGGAAGGTGCGAACCGGGCATGTAGCGGCCATGTTTAAACGTGTTCAGATCCACGACGTATTCCAGAAGCTTGCGGTCGATGCCACAGTAAGACAAAAGAGTGGTGGCCTTGGCGGCAGCTCCATAACCGGCGACTCTTTTACCCTGGCTTTTGAGATCCTCCAGCATGGAGGACAGCCGGGCACGGATGCCTGTAACCTTTTGGGCGAACTCCGAATAGTATTCGACCGTCGCGATGCCGGCTTCGCATTCCTCTTTTTCAAGCTGCAAGACCGATTCTGTGACGGCCGGTTTCAGACCCACGCGCAGACGAAGGGAGCCGCCGTGAATGGCGGTGCGATCCACGCGATTCAGGGAGAGACCATGCCTCACAAAGAGCGCCTTCAATGCGGTCACCGAGAAATAACACAAGTGCTGGTGATAAACCGTGTCGAATTCGCAATGCTGGATCAAATCCACCAGGTAGGGAGCTTCGATGACAGCCATGCCGTCGGGGCGCAGGATGGAGCGGATGCCTTCGACGAAACCATTCAGGTCGGCGACATGAGCCAAAACATTATTCGCAAGAAAGACATCGGCCTGACGGCCTTCTTCGCGCAACCGCCGCGCGAAGTCTTGGGAAAAAAAGTCGAGCCGCGTGGGGATTCCGCGGTCGTTCGCGGCTTTAACGGGACCGTCAGCTGGGTCGACGCCCAGCACGGGAATGCCGCGCTCGGCGAAATTCTGCAGCATATAGCCATCGTTGGAGGCGGCCTCCAGAACGAAGCTCTTCCCGTTGAGCTTTTTCTCTTCGATGATCTCCTCCGCGCTGGCCCGGAAATGAGCGAGAAGGCTTCTGGATACCGATGAATAGTAGGGATAGTTGCGGCAGAACAGGATCTCCGGCGGCACCGTTTCCGTGATTTGCACCAATGCGCACGCCTTGCAGAACACCAGGTCAAGATCCGCGGTGTACTCATCCTCGGCCAGTTGTTCTTTCGCCACCAAGGCATCGGCCAAGGGGGTCCGGCCGAGGGAGAGAATCGGATAGAGATCCCGTGAATGGCAGGCGCGGCAGGTTGTCCGCTTTTCGAAACTCATGCGGTGGCCCTAACTTCGAGAGGAACAGCCGGAGTGGCCGCGGTCCAACGCAGCTTGCTGGTGAGCAGCCCTTGATCGATCAAATATTTGATGTGGGCGATGCGTTTGAACTTGGGGCCTTCATAGTCTCCCGCCGAAAGGCCGATGGCTTGCATCTCGCGATAAAGCTGCTCGGCGCCCCGCTTGACGGTCCACTGCGGCTTGAAGGATGGAAGAGTGCGCGTGATCTTGTCGCAATTTACGCGGTAGCAGCGCTTATCCGGGCCCGCGTCCGGAGCATACTCAACTCGGCATCCCGGAATGGTTTGGGCCACGATCCCGGCGATCTCCGATATGCGGAAGTTTTCCTCCGTTCGGCCGACATTGAAGGCCTGGTTATGTACGGCGGCGATGGGCGCCTCGAGGGTCGCCAGAAATGCCCGCGAGATATCTTCAATGTGCACAATGGGCCGCCAGGGAGTGCCGTCACTCTTCAAGTAAATTTGGCCGGTGGTGTAGGCCCATGCGCAGAGATTGTTCAGCACCAGATCAAAGCGCAAGCGCGGCGAGACACCATACGCGGTGGCGCTCCGCAGAAAAGTCGGACTGAATCTGTCGTCGGCTAGCTTCGCGACGTCCAGTTCCACCATGACCTTAGAAACACCATAAGGGGTGACCGGATTGAACGGCGAGGTTTCGTCCAGCATGTCGTCGCCGCCGGCGCCATAGTTGCTGCAGGACGAGGAGAAAACGAAGCGCCGGACGCCGGCCTGCTTGGCCTTCTCCGCCAGGCGAACCGAGGCGACATGGTTAATTTCATCCGTCAAAGAGGGATCGAAATCCCCCAACGGATCATTGGACAAACCGGCTAGATGTACGACCGCTTCAAAACCTTCGAGATCTTCTTTTTCGAGATCACGAATGTCCTTATGAACAGTGGTCACCTCAGGTAATTTGTCTCCGAAGGTCGACCGTTGGTACAGGTCGGTATCGACGCCAACAACATCATGCCCCGCTGCCTGCAGCAACGGCGCCATTACCGTTCCGATATATCCGCGATGACCCGTGATTAGTACTCTCATTCTCTTTCTCTTTTCCTCCCCAAATTTTCCAAGGTGCTTGATTCGTCTCCCAGAGATTCTCCAGGTACTTCTTTTCGCGCAGTGTGTCCATGCACTGCCAGAAAGAATCGTGCTTGTAGGCCATCAATTGACCTTCCCTCGCCAGCCGCTCCAGCGGCTCCTTTTCCCAATGAGTGTCATCTCCGTCGATGTAATCGAAAATCTCAGGCTCCAGCACGAAGAAGGCTCCGTTAATCCAGCCTTCGCGGGCCTGTGGTTTTTCAGAGAACTCGACAACCCGGGAATCGTCCAGATCGAGATGTCCGAAGCGAGCCACCGGGCGTACCGCAGACAGCGTCGCCAGCTTGCCGTGGGAGCGATGGAATTTCAAGAGCTCCAACAGATTGATATTGGAAACGCCATCGCCCCAGGTCAACATGAAGGTTTCGCCGCGCAGGTAGGGCGCAAGACGTTTGATGCGGCCTCCGGTCTGGGTATTCATCCCAGTGTCCACAAGGTCGACTGTCCAATCGCAGCGCTCACCACCGTTTTTGATGATTTCTCCCGTTCCCATTTGAATTCGCAGGTTGCGGGTGAGCGAGCAGTAGTCCATCATGTACTTCTTGATGATTTCGGATTTGTAGCCCAACGCCATCACGAAGTCCTGGAAGCCATAGTGCGCGTAGTGCATCATGATGTGCCAAAGAATCGGGCGCCCACCGATCTCCACCATCGGCTTGGGTTTGATTTCCGTCTCCTCCGACAGGCGCGATCCGACGCCACCGGCAAGTATGGCGACTTTCATATAACTTCCTCCTTATACTGTTTCGAAGATAAATTTTGCCCTCGATTGAGGATCGGATCAGCGATTTGATCCAAGGCGATCATGAGATCGGTACCCATACGAGGCGCTACCTTGCCCAGCCAGGGAAGCATGCTCAAGAGACTCGCGCAGCGGTCCCCAAGGCTCAGGGGCACCTGCGCAATGGCCGACACATATTCGCCGGCGATTCTCAAGTAGGGGAAGGTAATCCGTCCCTTGAAGCTGGGCGACCACCATTCCGGGGGAGGTTGCGGCCCGACCGACCTGGTGAGTCTCCGCCGCCCTGTCCGTAAGCGCTTCGGCACGACTTGTGCCGATTGATCGGGATGCGAGCGACTGAAAAACAGATGCTCCGGGATTTCATGAAACCTTCCCTGGAGCGCCAGATTGGCAAGGAGAATCCCATCTCCGTGTACGCAGCAAGGCATGTTACCCGCGAAGCGGATGGCGTCGGTTCGGATGAGCCCATAGATCTGAAAGCATTTGTGGTCGTACCAAGTAATCTGCCGGAATCGCTCCGCCGCGCTGGCGCTGCCCGTATTTAAACGCCGGCTATAGGGGCCGATGACATCTCCGTCCTGGTCAATCAACGTGGTGAGCGAGTGGCACAGCACTACGCCTGGGTCTGAGTCCAGGACCTGAACGCATTTTTCAAGAAAGGTAGGTGCGCAGAGATCGTCTCGCGACTGCCATTTGAAATATTTGCCTCTAGCCAGGTCCGCCACGCGCCGATGGTTGTCGCCGGCGCCGATATTGGTCTTATTGCGGGAATAACGAACCCGCCGATCCAGCCGGACATATTTGAGGCAGAGGTCTCTGGTTCCATCGCTGGAAGCGTTGTCGGAGAGGATGATTTCCAGGTCGCCGAAGGTCTGACCCAGCACCGATTCAATGGCGGCGTCCAGGTATTTTTCCGCGTTATACACCGGCATCCCCAGGGTCACCGATGGAGGGTTCCGAGTCATTTCTTTGCTCTATTTGTTGTTCGCGAAAAACTGCGGCGGAGCCGGCGCGGGTGAAAAGTGCGATTCGAGGCCGCGCCATGCTGCTCTGAACGTTACGACAAATTGTTTCAGCCGCCCCTGTCCAATCAGAATATTGATCGCCGCCACTAGAAGGGGCAGCGGAATGAAGGGGGCAACTCTAAATACAAATCGCCAGAAGGGTGATTCCGTAAGCAGCGGCGAAGGGGATTGGCGCATCAGTTTCCGCATTTGACGCTCGAGTCTCCGATGGCCCTGGAGACGCGCACTCAAATAGGTCATCGCGACGAAATGCCCGTTGGCCGTCAAGGGTGCGAGCAGGTCCGGACTATTGGGGTGGCGCGACGCAAGGTAGTCGCGCTGCAGTTCCCATACCGCTTGGTAGCAGCGCAATTCCCGCTGCAGATAATCACTGAGGGATGGCGCTGAACTCTGGTTTCCCGAGTGCTTCCGGAATGTTCCCAGGATTTCCTTGATGCCCACGACGGGGGCCATCAGGGGAGCCAGGCGCATAATGGGCGTGTCCCCAAAATTCCGCAGGACCGGCGTTTCCTGCAGCGGGAATATCCGCTCCGCGACGGTTCGCCGTATCGCCAGGGCTCCGCCTTGCCTGAGGCCGTTGAGGATACCGGCTTCGCGGAGCATCTCGGGACCTTTCCATCCAGAGTCCATAAAACTTAACAGAAGTATAATTCCCTCCGGTTTCTTTTCGTTGTTCACGCGTTGGAGCAAGTGCCACACTAGCCCGCATGGTGGGTTCTCCCGGAACCCGTGAAGGAGCCGCTCTATCTTTTGCGGCAGGAACGTGTCGTCGGAATCGAGCAAACATACTACCGAGCCGGAGGAGTGCCGGAAGGCAACATTTAGACCGGAAGATTGACCGCCATTTTCCTTGTAGAATGCCCGGATGCGCGGGTCTCGCGCTTGGTATTCAGTCAATATCTGCCAGGACGAATCCGTGGAACCGTCATCGCACACCAGCAATTCCCAATGGGGGTAGGTTTGGGTCAGCACGCTATCCAAGGCCTCTCTCAAAAAGGCTGCGCGATTGTAGGTCGACATGAGCACGGAAACCAGAGGCGACGGTTCCAACGGGGGCATGGCAATGGGCTGGTAGTCGTAGGAAGAAAGCGGCATGGCTCAGAAATTGAAGTTTTTGACTCCGAAAAGTTGTAAAGCAGCGAAGATAACGAAGCGGGGATTGTGAACCGCATAGCGGCGCCAGAGACGCCGTGGCTCCGTCAACAGCCGGAATAGCCACTCCAACCCCATTCGCTGCAGCCAGGCGGGAGCATAACGTTTCACGCCGGCGATAAAATCGAAGGCGGCGCCCACCCCGAGCATAGGCGCGGGAACAACTCCCTGGTGCTTGATGATCCAACGCTCTTGCTTGGGACAACCCATGCCGACGAAAAGAACTTGCGCGCCGGAGTCCTGTATGTCCGCCACAATCCGCGCGTCCTCTTCCGCAGTGAGTTCCCGAAAGGGCGGCGAGCACGCGTAGGCGATTGCCAACTTCGGATGCTGTTTCTGAATCGCGGCGACTAGGCGGTCGAGAACCCGGGGACTGGCACCATAGAGCCCAATCGACAGACCCTCTTCTTCGCAGGCAGCCAGCAAGAGCCGCATTAAGTCCGGACCATAGACCCGGCTGGCCTGAGACCCGCGAAGACGCAGCATCCACACTAAAGGCATACCGTCGGGCGTGACCATGTCCGCGCTATTAATCATTTCCCGATACTCGGAGCTGTCGAAGCCTTCCATCACGACGTGAACGTTGGCGGCGCACACAAAACCTGAATAGCGCTGGCGTGCCCACTGGAGGATCTTGCGGACAGCCTGAGCGTAATCGATGACATCGACTCGTGTTCCCAGGATGAAGCGGCACGAAGACGGCGGGCTAAGCGTGGCGATGGTAGAGGTCTGCATACCACTCTTAATACGCTCCGCGCCCGAAAAACACCTGGAACGGAGTCTGCAACAGGATTGCGATGTCCAATTTCAACGACCAATTGTGGATGTATTCGAGATCATGCCGTACCAGGTCTGCGAAAGGCAGCTCACTGCGCCCGCGAATCTGCCACAGCCCGGTAATGCCCGGCGGGACGCTGGCGCGGTGCTCGGACCATATGGCAAACGTCCGGCTCATCCCATCCGGACCCAGATCTTCAATGGGAAGCGGGCGCGGACCAACCAAGCTCATGTCACCCATCAGGACGTTGATCAACTGCGGCAATTCGTCCAGACTGTAGCGCCGTATAAATCGCCCCAGCGGAGTGACGCGCGGGTCGTCGCGGATCTTGAACAGGTGCCCGCTCTTCTCGTTGCGGGCGGCCACGTCCGCGCGGCCGGAGTTTACGCGCATCGAACGAAACTTAAGGAACATGAAGTACCGTCCGCCCCGGCCGACGCGCGGAGCTGCAAACAGAACCGGCCCGCGCGACGTGATCTTGATCAAGGCGGCTAGGGCCAACATCGCAGGCGCCAGAAGAATCAACAGAACCGCGGACCCTAGAATGTCCAGGGCGCGCTTGAGGAACCGCTGCTTCTTGGAGAACGGATCTAGCTCCAATTCAAGTAAGGGGATGCCGAAATCTTCCCAATAGACTACGCGCTCCGTGACCGGGGCGGGAGAAAAGGACCAGGTGATTCTCACACCCATGCGAGCCGATACTTCACTGAAAGCCTGCAGTTCCAACTCCGGAATCTCGGAGTCGACGAGGACCAGGGTATCCAGACGCTCTCGATTAATGACCTCCGCAAGATTGCTGGTGGTCCCGAGCACGTTAATCCTGCCGCCCTCGGCGCTATCGAGCCGATGATTGGAGAGAATCAATCCTCTCACGTCGGCTGCCTTGGTCTCTTGCAGCCGCCAAGCGACTCCAGCCGCTCGCCGTTGATCTCCCACCAGAGCAATCTTGGACCGGGTTGGCCAGCGCGTTCCCACGAACCGGATCAGCGCGCGGCAAAGCCAGCGCCCTGCCGTGAGGCAGCCCAGCAGAGAAGCAACGAAAGAGAGCGCGAAGACCTCACTGGATTCGTTGCTATGCGCGTACAACATCGGAATCACGATGATCGCGCTGACGATAAATGCCGGACGCAAAGCATCGAAGAAGTAAGAGTCGGTATCAGAGAGGCGGGAGTGTCGATAAAGACGCAACGACGCCGCGACCAGCACCCAGAGGAGCAGGACTTCGCCCAAAGGCGGGTGTTCCGGGGACCTGCCGAGTTGAGTAGCGAGATACCACCCGCATGCTACGCCGACTAGATCGCAAGTGACCTCAATAGTGGCTCGAATGTGGCGACGATAGGTGTGCATGACTCCCATGGGATTGCCGACTTTCAGAGAAGAGTAGAAAACGGAGATTAAGCGTACCGCCGGTAGTAGGAACTGAAATAACCGGGATACTCATGGCGGGGGTCCCAATCGGTGAGGATGGTGCCGACCACGCGCCGCCCGTCCTGACCAAAAATTTGCGCCGTTTGGGACAGGTCCTTCATTCTGGATTGCCCAGCCCGCCCCACGAGGACGACGGCGTCGCAGCCCCGCGCCAGCAACCGCGCGTCTGGGATCTGCAATGCAGGTGGGCAATCTACCAAAACCAAGTCGTAGTTCTTCCGGAAGTACGCAAGAACCTCCGCAAGACGCCCGGATTCCAAGGAACTGGGCTGGAATTTCTGGTATGCTCCGGCGGTCAACAAATGCAGTCCTTTCACGCCCGTGGCGCGGAGACGGGATTGCACTGCGTGGTCACTGAGCGGGCCGTCGGATTCGAGGAGGTCAGCGAGTCCCGCGTTGTTCTGCAGTCTAAACATTTCATGCAGGGTCGGCTTTCGCAGATCTCCTTCGACCAGTGCCACCCGCCGGCCACCCGCACACAGGGCTATGGCTAAGTTCACCGCTGTCGTGGTTTTGCCAACACCAGCATAGGCGCTGGTAATCAGGAAGACTTTGGAATGGATGGCGGCATCGCCGGAAGTGAATAGCAGTGACGCGGCCGTGCAGCGGAATGCCTCGGTGATGACAGAGCCGTTCCCCACCCCGCCGGACCTTGCCAGATTCAAAGAAGCAAGGTCGCCGGCGGCGCCTCCAGCAATGGCAGGGCGGCGATCTTTCTGCAAAGCAGGAATGGCCCCTAGCTCTCGAATATTCAGAGCGGATCCCATTTCACCTGGCTCGCGGATCGCGACGTCCAGCCGTTCCCGCAGAACGATCAGCAATACCGATAAGATGATCCCGCTGAGCATTCCCAGCCCAAGGTTGGTGGCGTAATTGGGAGTATACTTCCGTTCCGGCGCCTGGGCTGGATCAACCACATGAACCGTGTTGGTTCGAATCGCCGCCAGCATGCTGGTTGCTTTTACCTTTTCGAGCATCGAGCGATACAACTCCTGGTCGCTCTCGGCTTGCTTCCGCAACGTGCCATAGCGTGCCGATCGCGATGCCTCGCCAGCCACGGCGGTGGTCTGGGTCGCGTAGCTCTGCGTCAGCATCGATTCTCTCTGAGCGCTCATCAAATACTCATTCTTGATGCGCGCGATCACGTTCAGACGCTGCTGCTCCAGGGCGGAATTGATCTCCGCAATCTGGGCTTGAACGCTCTCGACTTTGTAGTGCTCGGGAGTGAGCGTGGT
>Ga0105237_10003070_pt1 | contig 20134 bp, 17 predicted proteins | sample KBSC24metaG_FD_81520 | JGI IMG/M metagenome (GOLD analysis project Ga0105237, IMG submission 81520) | Corn rhizosphere microbial communities from Kellogg Biological Station, Michigan, USA - KBS C2-4 metaG | ecosystem: Host-associated > Plants > Roots > Rhizosphere > Soil | place: Michigan, USA... | reverse complement strand
TGCGATTGCCCGCAGGCACCCGTACCAATTCGTGCCCGAGGCAGGCGCTTGCGAGGGTCAAAATAACAAGAAGGCTAAGCGCAGGGGTTTTCGACAGGCTTGTTCGCATTCGCAACGGCTTTCTATATCGGCTCTGACAGATCAATTTTGATGGAGATGGACCCTACCCGGCACCAATGAAGCGAGCTTGAAGAAATACATTCTTCGCTGGGGTATCTCAGTCCGGGACAGTTCGAGGATCAACGTATCCAGTAGATGGGCACAAGAGCGGCCACCCAGGTGGTGCATTTGAACGCCAAAGTTGCTGGTCCAGGAGGTGATGCTCTGTGCCGAAAACTGGTCGGTCGTTGATTGAAACGGTTGCCGGCTTCAAATCGGAATCTGCGGGAAAATCTATCCGTCCAAATCTATGAGGCCGAAACCGAATGGCATAGCTGCGGGAAAAATCAGGCATTGTAACTTCTCCCTTGGATGTATAGGGGAGTGGCACCAAAGAAAAAGGCAGAAGGCTTATGTCGCTCCCCACTCTTCGTAGGATTTTTGACGAACACAAGCGTTTCGGTTCTGACAAATGGACGTCATATTTCGAGACTTACGAGAACCATTTCAGCAGATACCGTCAACAACCGATTACATTACTTGAGATCGGTATCCAGAACGGCGGATCGCTAGAAATCTGGGGCAAGTTCTTTCCGAACGCAACCCGCATATTGGGTTGTGACATCGAAGAGAAGTGCCGAGACCTTAGGTTTGAAGATCCACGGATCGAGGTCTTTGTTGGGGATGCCAATTCACTGGCGATTTACGATGATCTGATCACGGATACCCCGAGTTTTGACATCATCGTGGATGATGGATCGCACGTCGTTGAGGACGTCATCCGGTCCTTTGCCTTATATTTTCCAAAGGTCAAGCCTGGCGGCGTTTACGCGATCGAGGACCTGCACACCTCTTATTGGCCGCAGTATGGAGGTGGAACGGACTTGACCCTTAGTTCGATGGGTTTCCTGAAGTTGCTGACGGACGTCGCGAACAAGGAGTTCTGGCGCGATGATCGTAGGGATTTCAATCTCCTCGAACCGTTTGCCAAGCGGTATGGCGTTACCCTGAATGATGCCGATTTATACATTGATGAAATTTCGTTCAGTAATTCCGCGTGCATCATCAAAAAGGGGAAGGGCGGCTTCGAGAACCGTCGCCACATCACCGGCACCGAATTTCCTGTTCAAGACTGCAACTGGCTGCTCCCGTTGTCGGGAACGCGCGAGTTGGTCGAGCAATTGAATGTGAGCGGGCGCCGCCCACAATCCACAGAGATGCAATATGAGTTTGTGACCACATTGCCGGACGTTCTGGCAAACAAAGCAGAAATTGTGATCCTCAGGGAACAGATTGCGATCCTCGAGGAACGGCTTGCCGATTCGAAACAGCGGACCGAAACGACACAACAGGCGCTCACCAACGCACAGTCTCAGATTTCCGCTTTGCACTCCAGTACGTCATGGCGCTTGACCAAACCGATCCGGGCGCTTGTGGATTTTTGGAAGAGGCTTAACCGTTGAATTTATCGTAACAACGTCACCAATCTACGAAGAGGTTGAGTTATCCGCCACGATGTACTTTGAAGCACAGACGCGAGCATTTCTTTGCTATTGTCGGCGTGGAAGGTAAATTCTTCCTCGACGTAGCCGGCTCTCATCCAATAGAGGTGCCGTGACCGACCGCTCTTTGGATATAGTGCCTCAACCACTTGCCTGACAGTAAAGTGATTAGCTTCATGGTTGATGGAGAGGAACGTTCCGGCGTTCTTACTGATCCATCTGACATAGTCAGCTGCTGTTTTTTCTCCCATTTCCGTAAGAGAATCGACGTTGAGCACCACGCCGACAGCACCAACAGTGTGGAGTTCGGAAGGCGGAAGAAGGGTGATGCGATCGCCGCGTGGCTCCGAATCCCCGATCATCCATATCGCGTCTTCCCCGAGAGTGGAGGAAAGGAACAGAGCCTGACCGACGATTGTCATGGGAAGATCTACGATGCTGTATCTTATCCCCATTTGCCGGGCATAATACGCTGTCCGCCCCATACCACCACCGATTTCAAGGCAGGTGCTCGCAGCGTGCCTGCGAAGCAGAATGGCTTGGTAAATCGCTTGGAACACACGCTCTGTCGCGATGCCTTTCGAAGTTACGAGGCCAAATTCGCCGGCAAACGGATTAGGAAATTGCAGGTCTATTCCCATGTGCCGTTGAACGATGTCGATATAATGATCGAGCGAATCCGATTCCGGTCTCGTTCGGTGCGGGTAATTGGCACCGCCTTCTGGATTGAACAGTACCCGGTCGCCGAGAAAAACTACCAGGTCTTCCAGCTTCGACTGTAGTTGGTCTGCATCCTTCCACCTGTCCTCAATCCATGTGCCGGCATTCATCATGGCGATAATACCTTTGGCAAGGATATCAACACCATAGTACAGGTCAGTTTCCTGCGGATTTGAAAGTAGCGCCATGAGCCTTCCGTCGTCTTCCGACATCAGAGCTTCATGTATATTAGCTTGCTTGCCGCCGATCATCGACCAGAGGAAGGAATCTTCCGGAGTCGGAGCTTTCTGTAGTGCAAGACGATAGGAAGTCTTGATACGATCTACGAGCGCTTTACTTGGTTGAGTGCCCCGAACTACTCGCTGCACCCTCTGGTATGTGGTGTACGTCATCAATTTCCCCAAATTGATTTTCCGAGTTCCTAGCATCCCGTCGTGTGCTGAGACAACCATCTTTTGGTCATTTACGTGAACGGCGCCTTTGGCGAGCCGCTTCATCGACGGCGAGCCGCTACCCAAATATGCGGCCACTTCACACTGAATTCATTCAATGGTAGAGGACGGCACCCGAATGCAGATGGCTCGTCATCCTGGGCCCTACTTGGCTCCACCCCGTACGGAGAGGCTCTGCCCATTATTTGATATGCAAGGCCGCCCGGAACACGATTTCAGGAATTCTTACGAATGAAGAAGATCGCAGTAGTTTACCTCGCTCGCCTACATGAAGGATTTGCGGCCTTTGAAACATTCGCCGAGGCGTATCGACGGTATCCTGCCGGCGAACAACACGACCTGTATATTATCTGCAAGGGTTTCAAGAAACCTGGCGAATTTGCTGCGATTGGCGCCATATTCACGGGCATAGACCACAAAAGAATCGCTATGGATGATGACATTGGCCTCGATATTCACGCCTATCGAGAGGCCGCGCGCGCGATTGACAACGAGTATATCTGCTGCCTGAACACATTTACGACGATGCGAACTGATAATTGGCTCGCCAAACTATGGTCGAATATGGCCAAGCCCGGCGTCGGAATGGTCGGGGCCTCAGGGTCGTTCGAGAGCTTGTACAGCAGCTATAAAGTCATCAACTTCGTTTCCTGGGCGGCGAGCGTTCCTGCTCGATTCGACAACACCTTAGCCCGTGCCTTCGCCTGGATCTTAAATCCTGTCTCTCGGATCACAGTCCTTGCAACGCGGTCCAAGTATCTCCGCCTACGAAGAATGATTGGCGACACGGTGAGTAATAGGCCGCCCGTTTCGGAACTGCAGAGACAATACCCAACTGTCTGGGCTAACCTTCTCAGTCATGATGGCGGCTTTTGCACGAATTTTAGAGATTTCCCGCATTTTCCTAACCCACATCTTCGCAGCACGGCGTTCATGGTTAGGAAAGCTGACTTTCTGGCGGTTCCTCTCACAGACAAGGGCAAAATCGCGTGTTGCCGTTTTGAAAGCGGGCCCGATGGGATATCGATGAGAATGCTCACTAGGGGCCAAGATATCCTAGTGGTCGGCGCGGACGGCGTAGGCTATTCGATGGAGCAATGGCCAACATGTGGAGCCTTTCGTTCGGGCGATCAATCGAACCTTCTTGCAATTGATAACCAGACCGGAGGATACAGCAAATTTTCTGACGAAGAAAAAACTACGCATCGCGTTATGACTTGGGGCGGCTATGCACCCGATATCGCTGCAGATGTTGATCTATATGGCACTTCGTTCGGACGAGAAACCTCCCTGTCTGAGCGATGCCTTGAGTTCGGGCCGACTCCGAGAACCAAACGCGAACGACTTTTTTCGATTGCTATTCCGACACATAATCGTCTCGATCTCGTCCTTGACGCCATCAAAACAGTAAGTCGGCAAAACTATTCCAATTGGGAGATTGTCGTTTTCGACAACTGCTCAAAGGAACCGATAGCGGAAGCGATCAACGCTCTGAATGATCCCCGCATTCGTTCTGCGAGATCGGAGAAGTTTTTGCCTGTTACGGAAAGTTGGAACAACGCTATCAATATGGCCAAGGGCGATTTCGTAACGATGGTGGGCGACGACGACGGTATTGCTCCCGGCTATTTCGAGCGCATGAATTACCTCATAGAGCGGTTCGACGATGCAGACTTGATATTTACAAATCTCTATCAGTTTATGCATCCTGGGGTCGTTCCCGGTAAACGCGAGGGTTATGTCGCCGACCTGCAAATGGCCGATTTTTTTGCGGATCGCGACTATCCCTTCGTTGTTGACGCCAGCACGATCCGCCAATCAGTCGACAATTCGCTACACATGCGCCGATCGTTTATGTTCAACATGCCTGCGTTCTGCTGCAGCAAAGATCTACTTGATCGGATGCGCATAGATGGTCAAGTCTTGCATTCACCTTTCCCAGATTACTACTTTGCGAACCTCGCATTAGAGTTCGCGAGAAAAGTGGTTGCCGAACCGAGGCCGATGGCCTTCCAAGGTGTTTCTAAGGTCTCCTTTGGCTTCACTATGATGAATGCAAAGATTGACGATGGCTTTAAAACATTGAACCACGATGTCAGCAATGACAGCATCTATGCCGACGTCGCGAAACATCTTTTGCCTGGATCGCGATACAATTCCGAGTATATAGTGACCATGGCATATCTTGCACGAGTACTGAAAGATAAATCCCGTCAGGTCGACTTTGATCATTACCGCAAGATCCAAATCTGGCAGCATCTGCAAACGCAAACGTCGTTGTTCAAATGGATGCGAACCGAGAAGGGCCGTGAAATATGGACGCTGCTCTCAAACGCCGAAAAGAGTTGGGCCATCAAAGCCAACACGATTCGCATCCTTGCTCAAAGATATCCAAAATATTGGGCAACAGCGGCTCAAAGGCTCGCGAGAGATGCAAGCCAGTACCTTTTTGAGGTCAATCAGATTCAATACCGCCTTGGCGACCATGTGACTCTAGCCGACGTCTTCTCCGATCTTGAAAACGGAGCGTTTGTGGAACCGGTAGCGATTAACAGTATTGCATCAACGCTCACAAATGAGACCCCTGTTGTGAAGCCTCTTCAGGAACTACTCACAACGGAATGAGACTTTCCTTTTGGTGAGCTGTTCAATCCGCAAGCCTGGAGCGATTTAACGGGAGCGCCAAAGAGCTATGGCGGCGATGTCATGAAGAAATGATCGGCCAGTCCCACGGTGCGGCACCGGGCGAGGCGGTGCCAACGATCAAACATTAGAAGCAATCACGTTCCTTCAACTGACGAGCGATTGTATTTTATGCGCAAGCCTAATCGTCGGTTGTTGTTTTTAAGAACTCCGTTAACGGCTACCGGTGTGCCCGGCTGATCGCCGGTCTCGAACAGTGCCAGGCCTACTGGGTTGACAACATCCGCCGCCGGATCGACCGAAAAGGACACCTCAACTTCTAAGCCTCCCTTAGGACTCTGCAAAAGAAATTCCAGGGGTTGCCAATCTGACAGACCAGCAACGGATACCGACCCCCGTCCCAACGAAACGCCCCCCTCCTCGGTGGCTTGCCATCGAAGGAGATATGGACTTGGTTGTTTGTTGAACGTCAGTATCTGTATGTTGATGGATGAAACGGCAGGATAATGTAACTGAAAGCGTTGGGAGACCGTTACACCGGGAGTGAGCGCAACTGTCTCGACGAAGATGCCCCCGAAAATCGGGATCGTAACGTCGAATGCTGGCTCATAAGACTCGCGGTCTGCCGCTGCGTTAAGCTCTCTGGCGGTCGCGTAGAGTCGAAGGTCCTGTTCGACCCAAGGCGTCAACGCATCACGTATGGCGCGATCTGTGTAATCGATAACTCGCCCCTTTTCTCCGTAGATACCTATGGCGGTATTGGAGACAGGGAGATTGGTCGGTGGAGAATGCCCGAGCAAACGAACAATCGAGGCAATTCCGTCGCTCAAGCGCTCGGTCAAGAAGACAACGTCCATTTGGTGCAGTCGGCTCGCAGCAATCTCAAGCGCGTTAGCCGGAAGCGCCACGCTCTGTTCTGTTGCGTCGCACGCAAGAAATCTGACCTGAACGTTATCGAAGGCGAAAGCGGAAGTGCGGGTGACGCCCTCAACCAATGCACTGATCTCGCTAGCATTTGAGAAATTGATGTGCTGTAACTTATCAGCCAATTCTAGCATCTCCGGACTGAATGTCGCTCGCTCGCTGGCATTGCCTGGTTTGTTGAGACGGTCCAGCATGCGTATTGCGGAGGCGAGCCGTGCGTAGGGCTCTCTCAGGGCAACAGCTATTTTGTAGTCGGCGGCGAATGGCAACGATTTCCACTGGGAAAGGAGCAAGTGGCCAGACAGAAATTTTTTGTTTGTCAGCTTGGCGCGTTCTGTTTCAGACAATGTCTCGATGTGACAAGCCATCGCGTTTGCGCCTACCAACGGTGTTATAGCATCTTCAATGCTTGTTCCGCCGGTTTTAGGGATGTGTAGGAAGAATATACGAGTCATCCGTCATCGCCCGTGTTCAGCCGTTGCCCACGCAGAATGTTCGAAACGGCTTGATCGAAGGGATCGAAAAGAAAACCACAGAAAGACCAGCAGACCGAACATTAGATCCACTAACAATATACTTTTTTTCGGCCTTCAGCCAGCGGAGCGGTCCAGACGCTGACGATAGCTATGGTAGCGACGGCATCCAATAGCTACGGCTACCAACCTGTGGCCACCGCTTTGCCGCGTGCCTTGCCTGTGTTTTCGGGTTGCTCTCTAGTTGCAAACTCTGCTAGGATCAGCCCAGACTGGTAATAAAAAAGCAATGCAATACCAATTATTTATAGAAATTTACTGGCGGAGGGGGGCGCGCACGGCAAATTGCCAATAACCCATTGATTCTTTATCAGAGAAGCCATCCATTCGGATAGCGAACTGGGTATGTGACACCTGTGCCGTTGTCAACAATTAGCTGGTTTCGTCCTCCTCGACCATTCGCGCCGACAAACATAGAAAGATCGCCAATAACGAGGCTGGAATCCCTCCGGCGGTCTTTTTGGAGATTGTTTAAAAATGATGAACGTCGGCACTTAAATTGTAAACGTCTACTTGACAGGCCGGTTAGCCGGGGCTGGCATGTCAGCCAGCGAGGACGACAGAACCTCACACCTTATAGCGTCAACAAATTTGGCTCGACAGTTTCCAGAATCGCTACGCCAAGGCCCAACGCCTCTCCGAACGGAAACGATGCAGTTGCGCCCGGCGTTTCGGGTCCATCGTGATAAATTCTTCGCTCGTCTGGCGGGAAATACATTCTGCAGACTGCTCCGCTCAGAAGTCGGTCCTGCCTATGAGTGGGGCACGCTGGCATCCGAGACGACGTGGCAAACTGCTGCACTGCGGCGTTGGCCACGCGTTTTGCTGTCGTGGCCGTCGAAAACGCAAGGCCAGCCACGAAAAGAAAGCTTGCAGCGACGAGGAATGAAATATTAGAGAGACGGGCTACGCTCGCAGCTGGCATAGATGAGAGTAGGTGCCCGCGGACATTTTTTTGTATGGCTGCGCGCAAAGCTCCAATAGGGGCGTCGCTAGAGGTTGGTATGACGTGATCCATATTCCAGTTCAGATATTATCGAGCGCGATAGAGTTCGAGCGTTACGTCGAGGATTGTGTTCTGGCGCTGCGCCATCAGGACGGAGTTGGCAAACAATACAAGCTTACCGCCAATATTGTCGTATATGAGCCGGTGCCGGTAGCCACGATTGCGCGAGTCAGGGAGCTTTCAAACGACCATTTTGTAGCGAATGTTATCAGCATAGACCGAGATTGCGGCTATGGCGAAAAACAGAATTTGATATGGAGAGAGTATACTAAGAAGCTGGTCGAGCCTTTCGACGCATTCATAACCATGAATCCGGACATGATCCTCATGCCCGATGTGCTCGATAAGCTATATTCGACCTTCATCAGTAGCGCCGGCCGCGCAAATATCGTCGAAGCCCGCCAGTTTCCAATCGAGAATCCGCCAAGGACCTTTGACCGTGAGACGCTGGAGGTCAATTGGTGTAGCGGGGCCTGTATATTGATCTCCGCTGCTTTCTTTGAGCGCGCGAACGGGTTCGACGAGGCGATCTACCTTTATTGCGAGGATGTCGATCTTAGCTGGCGAGCCTGGCTGGACGGGGGTGTGTGTCTCTATCGTTACGACGCCGTCGTTGCACATATGACGCGAGGGATCTTCGAGGCGCGCTACAACTCTCATTCGGTGGCCACTCATGAATTCAACATGGCCCTGAGCCACCTGATCCTCACATGGAAGTATTTTTCGACGAATAGAGCGGTATTTGAATCCAAGATGAAATTGTTCTGGGATAATCAGTGGATTGCTCGCCATACAAAGGAAGCCGCACTTGCTCAACTCGAGGCCGTCAAGCCGAAAATCGAACGGTTTGCCAAAACGCATCCCAGAATTGATATCCTTGATTTTGGTCTATATTCAGGCATGAGACCCAATCTGATCTGAGGTACGCCATTGAAAATCTCATTTGATGGCTATGCCCTCAGATTTCCACGCACCGGCATCGTGAATTATGGCTACGCCGTTGCACGCGGCTATCGTGAACGTCTTGCTCCTGAAGATTTCAGGATTCTCATAGGGGATCGTAATGTTACGGACCCAGAGATTGCAGCGTTTCTGCAACGCGGCGACGTCGTTGCCATCTTGGAAGGGAATAGAGAAACGCTCGTCGAAAAGATCCGACGTAAGTGGGCCGGAAATTCCTTTCGAAACTATATGCCCGGCCTTGGTTCGGCAATTGCCAAGGCGACAGAGCATTTTGATGTTTATCATTGCATTGACTGGTTTTTCGAGCCTTCGCCAAAGACAAAGTTTAATGCAATTACGTGGTTTGACCTAACGACGACCTTGTTTCCTCATTTCCATGAAGAACTGAACATTACAAAAGAACGCATGAAAATGGAGCGCCTGGCGGACTTCGATCATGTATTTTGCATTTCTGCAGCAACAAGAAATGATCTTTTGAATCACGCCGATGTGAGCCCAGATAAAGTGAGCGTGAACTACATCGATGCTGATCCAATTTTCGATCAGAGTGTTTTCTCCGAGCGCGAGTTGCTTCTGGCGAAATTCGGTATTCCGCGAGATCACCGCTATCTATTGTCGGTGTCGACAATTGAACCGCGAAAGAATTTTCAACAGGTCCTGGATGCGTTTGGGGCGTTCATTCGTGCCAATCCGAACGAACCCTATGTATTGGTCTGCACGGGCATGTGGGGTTGGAAAAACGACGATCTGAAAGACTATCTTGCAAAATGCGGGTTTGCGGATCGGGTGATTTTTACCGGTTTTGCCGATCTGGCGGACCTGCCGTCCCTATACCATCATGCTGACTGCTTTCTATATCTTTCCCTTTATGAAGGATTTGGTCTGCCTATTTTGGAAGCCATGAAATCGGGATGTCCTGTGATCTGCTCCGACACATCATCCATGCCGGAGGTTATCGGGGATGCGGGAGCTTTAGTCTCGCCATCTGATGTCGAAGGAACGGCGAAGGCGATCGAAGCGCTCGTGCATAGTCCTGCAAATGCCGACAAAATGAGGACTGAAGGTCTGATTCGAAGCAGGAATTTCTCGTGGGATCACCATCTTGATCGCCTGATGCAAGTCTATGCTCAAGCCTTATAAGTCCTACAAAAGAGGTGCTTTCGTATGGCCTTAAAGGTTGGTTTTCTGACGGAACGATTGCTTTTGGGCTACGGTGTCGATCTCGTAGTGCATGAATATGCGTGCTTTCTTATAGAAAGAGGCTATGAGGTAGACGTATTCTGCCAGCGGCTCGATAGTTCCGTTCCCCGACCTTACAACGTCGTCGACCTATCGGCTGAAAAAAAACTTGCCGTGACCAGCTTTACGTCCCGCAATATGGTGATCTTGGCGGATTATCTTAACCAGTTCGATATGGATGTCTGGATCGTCAATACCTCGCCATTCTATGACGTTATGCCCTTATTACGCGCCCCTGTCGTGGCTATCGAATATGGTACACCTCCGGGGCGTTTCTTTGGGCGGGAGATCGGGCGCAATCTCGATGCGTCGGTCTCGTATCGTTTCAAGAACGTGTTTCCTAGGCTTCGTGTCCAGGACAAGATCCTATGCATTTCTCATAGTATCCAGAATTGGTTACCAGGAAAGTTGCGCGGCTTTTCAGAGGTTGTGTATCTAGGCTGTGATCACTACCAAAAGGCTCCGCCGGAACAAGCTCACAAGTTCCGGGAGGATCTGAAACTTGACGCGGATAATGTTTTAGTGCTCTGGGTTGGGCGTGTTCAGGCCAAAAATGACGAACAGCCGTATAAAGGTTTCTCTGAATTTCTTGAACTCGCCTCACGTGCGAGATCCCAACAGCCGAAGCTTCGATTTGTCGTTGTTGGCCGAGGTGGCGACGACGAGGTGCGACTTCTGCGTTCCCGTGGCATCGAGCCTTGTCTCAATCTACCGGCTAATCGCATGGGCGCGGCGTTTGCAGGCAGTGATATTTTCGTCAGTACTTCACATTGGGAAGGGTTGAACTTGCCCCTGCTGGAGGCTCAGTATCAGGGTACGCCCGTGATAGCATACAAACATGGCCCTCACCCAGAGGTTGTTTGTGATGGTGAGACGGGTATTCTCGTTGGTAGTGCCGAGGACTTGCTCGAAAAATTATTGGCGCTTGCCAATGATGAGAGCTTGCGGCATCGGTTGGCATCACGGACACATACCTTCGCAGCGAGCTTCAGCTGGGAAAAAAGTGCAGTTAAGCTGGAGGCTGTATTGCGCGCTGCGCTGCATTCCGGCAGCAGTGGCGGGACAAATCAACCGGCTGTTGATCTGCGTGGTTATAGAATTTTCTCGTTTTTGCTGGGGGATGCCTATAGGCGTTATGGGATTTTATTTCTATTGAAAACAGCTGCTCTTTCCCTGCGCGTCCGTCTGCGGCGACTTATTGGATTCAGGAGTAGCCTGTGAGGTCCATATCACTCGATGATTTCGTGCTTTCCATTCTTGTTGGAGAGCACCATCAAGCAACCGCTGCGACATTAGAGTGCGTCGAACAGTGGCGAGTAAGAAGCGCGATCACAGTCGATCTCGTCGTCAACCACAATTCTCAGCTCGACTACTTCACATATTTAGAGCAGGTGAGGGAGCGTCATCCAGGCAAGCATCTGCTTATCATGCATGCCGACATCTATTTCGCAGAGGACTTTCTGCATCGGTTGATCGAGCAGATTGCCCTTATCGAAGAGGCCGGCTTGTCCTGGGGACTGCTAGGTCCGGCAGGCGTCAGCTATCCATATTTCAAAATCGTTCGAAATATTGTCGATTATCACGGAATTCTTTATCCCTTCCCACATCCGTTGCCGGCAGTACACCTCGATGGTCACCTGCTCGTAATCCACAAGGATCTCGTTTTCGACTTCAATAAGGATTATCGAGGCTTCCATCACTACGACACGTTGCTTTGCATCCGCTCTTGGTCCCAGAGCTTACCCGTTTTTGTCATCAATCTTCCCCTTCGACATCTTGGTCAGGGTAATGTCGCGGAATGGCAGGAACGTTCTAAGGCGCTTGGTCGGGATTTGGGAAGAGCCTATGGCAACAAGACAATCGTAACGTCGATGGGCCCGGTGGAGCTCGATGTAGAACCCGGCGTAACGCGTGATTTCTACAAACAAGAGGTAGAGTCCACCCTGGCTCGCCTGTTCCATCACCGGACGTTACAGGAGGTCACGCTCGTTTTACGCTGCGACGATGCGAGCGAAAGCAGCTTCCGGGAGGCGCTGCTCAGCGTTTGCGGTCAGTTTGATAAGCCGTCACGGGTGATCGTGGTGTGTTCAGACCGACTACGCCAATCTTTGGAACTGGAATGCAGCTACTTCGGCATGTTTGTTGACATTCGCGTCTTGTCAGCAGGTCCAGCGGCGATCGTAGCTTCCGAAGATGTGTTAATGGGATGCGGCGATGAGATAGCGGCGCTATTGCCGGCGTCTGGGCTGGTTTCCTTTCTCGATGCCAGCACATCCTTGTTCCCGAATTATGTTCGGGACGCGCGCCAATTTTATGTCTTGGGCGCCGGTGTTGAGAATATCGTCGCTGTCCTCGACATGAATTACGCAGTTCTCGAAAGCAACAGACAGGGTGTTGAGCTCGAGCCCAGGCTCATTGAGGGGTGGAAGACCGAGACCATTGAGGACATCGTTTCCGGCGGGATCATCCCGCTGGCTTCCTTCGTTATGCCAATCGGAACCTTCCGTTCCGTTCTTAACGATCATAAGGGCGGTGCGCTCAGCGAAAGGGTCTTTGTATTTAGGCTAATCGCGCGCGCACCTGTTTTTTTCTTAAGGAGACTTGGCGGTTACTTGCGAACAACTGTAAAGCAGTTGTCCACCGACGCGGGCCCCCTTGCCGAGATTGCAATCCAGGGCGAATTCCTACGCTCTTCCTATCCCTTTGCATATCTGTGGATGAGGCGGCACGTTAGCGCCGCATCAACACCTGTGCAGGTACCCACTTTTGGAACCGTGCATCTCTCTCGAGAACAGTTGCTCGTAAATAAACTTGTGCAGTATCCGCGCATTGTCGGTGGCATTTTTATGCTCCACGGCTTATTGAAGCGCTTGCGAAAACGGGTCCTTATAAGATAAGCGCGGAGTGCGGATACCAGCAGCGATTGGACAGATAGGGGATATTTGATGAAAGCGGTCATTCTGGCGGGCGGATTTGGAACGCGAATAAGCGAGGAGTCGCACCTGCGTCCGAAGCCGATGATCGAGGTTGGTGGCAAGCCGATCTTGTGGCACATCATGAAGATGTATTCGCACCATGGCATCAATGATTTTATTATCTGTCTTGGATACAAGGGATATGTGATCAAGGAGTATTTCTCCAATTATTTCCTGCATATGTCGGATGTCACATTCCGCATGCAGTCGAATGAAATCGAAATACATCAGCGCAACGCTGAACCTTGGAATGTCACTCTTATCGATACGGGTGAAAAGTCGATGACGGGGGGGCGCTTGAAGCGTGTTGAGCGCTATTTGCACGACGACTCCTTCTGCTTTACCTATGGCGATGGTGTTTCGGATATCGACATAACGGCACTTATTGCACATCACCGCGCTGCCGGCCGTAAGGCGACGGTGACTGCCATTCAGCCACCCGGTCGTTATGGCTCATTGCTGATCGAAAATGGCGCAGTTCACCAATTTCAGGAAAAACCTGCCGGTGACGGCGTTTGGATCAATGGCGGCTTCTTTGTCCTCGAGCCCTCGGTCATCGATTATATCGAGGATGATCTCACGGTATGGGAACAGGATCCGCTGCAGGCGCTTGCACGCGAAGATCAATTGTCTGCCTACAAGCACACCGGCTTCTGGCAAGCCATGGATACGCTGCGCGAAAAGAATTTGCTTGAAGAGATGTGGGCGTCTGGTCAGGCTCCCTGGAAGAGCTGGTAGGCATGTTCGACAACGTTTATAGGAACCGGAAGGTTCTGGTTACGGGCCACACCGGCTTCAAGGGCAGCTGGCTTTGCCTGTGGCTGCGTATGCTTGGTGCTGAGCCGGTCGGTCTTGCTTTGCCACCCGAGACCCAGCCAAGTCACTGGGATCTGCTGGGTTTGGACATGCGATCCGAGTATGTCGATATCCGAGATCGCGTCAAAGTTCGCGAGATCGTTGAAGACAGCCAAGCCGAGATTGTTTTCCATCTTGCGGCGCAGCCTCTCGTTCGACGCTCTTACCGTGAGCCCATTGAAACATGGGATGTCAACGTCACGGGAACGGTCAATGTTCTTGACGCGTGTCGCAATAGCAGCGCCGTCAAAGCCATCGTCTCGGTAACCACCGATAAGTGCTATGAGAATAACGAATGGGTTTGGGGATATCGGGAAACCGATCGATTGGGCGGGCACGATCCGTACAGCGCCTCGAAAGCAGCCGCCGAGATTGCGGCCGCGAGCTACCGCCGGTCATTTTTGGATAAGGGCAATCAGCTGCTTGCAACTGCGCGTGCGGGCAATGTAATCGGCGGCGGCGATTGGTCGGAGGACCGGCTTATTCCTGATTTGGTTCGTGCGGTAAAGTCAGGCCAGACCCTGGAAATTCGCTCGCCAGCTGCAACCCGCCCGTGGCAGCACGTTTTGGAATGCCTATCCGGCTACCTCATGCTCGGTGAAGCGTTGCTGTCAGGCGAGCGCAAAGCGGCGGAAGCATGGAACTTCGGCCCTGAGAAAGAGGGGAACCGCCCGGTGGAGCAGGTGCTCCAAGCCGTCAAGGCGCGGTGGGCGGCAGTGGAGTGGCATCGTTCAGCGTCGCCACAGCCGCATGAGGCGAATCTGCTTTATCTGGACAGCAGCAAGGCGCGTGAACTGCTGCGATGGCGGCCGGTTCTTTCCTTTGAGGAAACCGTTGAGATGACAGCTTCCTGGTATCAGGAGTTCATCGAAAATGAAGCGGTATCCTCGATCCGGCAGCTGGAGCAATATTGCGCGCTTGCCTCGCAGAGGGGCGTTGCCTGGTCTGAGGCTGTTGCATGAAATTGATCGAGACCGAGATTGAAGGACTGTTTATTGCCGAAACTACGGTCATCGGCGATGAGCGTGGGACGTTTTCGCGGGTCTTCTGCCAAAACGAGCTTAGTGACGCGCTTGATGATCGGGTCATCCGCCAGGCGAATATGTCGATGACGGCCGCCGTTGGTGCGGTGCGTGGCATGCATTTTCAGTATGCGCCACGTGCCGAGACAAAAATTGTCCGTTGCATTGAGGGGCAGGTTTACGATGTCGCGGTCGACTTGCGGCGCGGATCCCCAACATTCTTGCAATGGCATGGCGTCGAGCTTTCTCCTGAGAATGGTCTCGCTTTCATAATTCCCGAGGGATGTGCACATGGATTTCAAGTGTTGAAAGCCAATTCGCGCCTTCTCTACCTGCATACAGAGTTTTATTCTCCGGCACACGAAGGCGGCGTTCGCTATGACGAGCCGCGGGTCGGTATAGCATGGCCATTGCCGCCAGCTCACCTTTCATCCAGGGATGCCAGTCATCCCTTTCTTGACGCAAATTTCGACGGAGTTGACCTATGAAGTGCCGCCATTGTGCAAACGAACTCAAGTTTGTCTTCCTTGACCTTGGTCACGCTCCGGCCTCGAACGACTATCTCAGTGTCGCAGACTTGACACGCTCAGAAATTTACAACCCGTTGCGCCTTTTTGTCTGTGACGAGTGCTGGTTGGTCCAGACCGACGACTATAAGAAGGCCGAGGATCTCTTTGCTCGTGACTACGCGTATTTTTCCTCAACGTCGCAAAGCTGGCTGCGTCATGCGCAAGCCTACAGCGATGCTGTCGAAAAGCGTCTTGGATTGTCGTCGAACAGCTTTGTTATCGAAGTTGCGTCCAATGATGGGTATCTTCTGAAAAACTTCGTGGCTAAGGGAATCCCGTGTCTCGGTATCGAGCCGACGGACAGCACTGCGGATGCTGCCGAGAAGCTCGGCGTGCCAACGCTTAGGCAGTTTTTCGGCGCTGAAACGGCACGGACTTTGGTGAAGGAAGGCCGATCCGCCGATCTGATTTGCGGCAATAACGTCTATGCGCACGTGCCCGATATCAACGATTTCACGGCTGGGCTTGAAATCGTTCTCAAGCCCGGTGGAACGGTAACGCTCGAGTTTCCGCATTTGATGCGGCTCATGGAGAGCGTTCAGTTTGATACCGTGTATCATGAGCATTTTTCGTACCTTTCGCTTGGTGCCGTAAAGCGAATTTTTGAGCGCGCCGGGTTGCGGCTGTTCGACGTGGAGGAAATTCCCACCCACGGTGGAAGCTTGCGAGTCTATGGTTGCCGCACTGCGGACACGCGCGATACATCGCCTCACGTGGCTGAAGTGCTGCGGCGCGAGGAAGAGTTTGGTTTAAGCAAAGTCGACACCTATTTGGACTTCCAGGATAAAGCGAACGCCATCAAGGATGAGTTTCTCTCCTTTCTGCTGGAGCAGAAGAAAAAGGGTAAGATTGTCGCTGCCTATGGTGCCGCCGCAAAGGGCAACACTTTAATGAACTATGCCGGGCTGAAGACGGACCTCATTCAGTTCGTATGTGATGCTGCGCCGTCGAAGCAGGGGAAGTTCATGCCGGGCAGTCATATCCCGATACTTCATCCCGACGAGCTGAAGGCCCGCAAGCCTGATTGGGTTGTAATCCTGCCTTGGAACATTGCCGAAGAGGTGGCTGGGGCGCAGTCTGTTATTCGTAGCTGGGGTGGTCAGTTTGTGGTAGCCATTCCCAAGCTGACCGTGCTGCAGTGAAGATCGCCGTATCTGGGGCCACTGGCTTTGTGGGCGGGCATGTCGTAGCCCGCCTCCTTGCCGAAGGGCACGAGATCACAGCTATCGCTCGAGATGCGAGCAAAGCTGCGAAAATGTCCTGGTCGGACAAGGTCAAATTCGTGAGCTGTGATCTGTATATCGATCCGGAATCGCTTGCTGCGAGGATGGATCGGCCCGACGTATTTGTTCACCTCGCTTGGCCTGGTCTTCCCGACTATCGTGGGCTGTTCAACCTCACGCATAATCTTGGGGCCGAAATAGCCTTGTTCCAGAGGCTTGTCGAATGGGGTTTGCCTCATTTGGTCGTCGCCGGGACTTGCCTTGAATATGGATTGCAGTTCGGTCCTTTGGCTGAAGACGCGGAAACAAGGCCGACTACACCCTACGGGCTGGCCAAGGATACGGTTCGAAAAACCCTTCAGCTGATGCAAAAAACGCAGCCGTTCACATTGCAGTGGATGCGTCTGTTCTACATGTATGGGCCAGGCCAGTCGGAAAGAAGCCTCCTATCGCAGCTTGATAAAGCGCTCGCGGAAAAGCGGCCGTCATTCGATATGTCACCAGGCGATCAGCTTCGTGATTATCTTCCGATAGAGGAGGTTGCCGAGCGTTTTGCGCGTGTGATCATGCGACCAGACGTTTCGGGTGTGATAAATTGCTGTAGTGGACGTCCCACTTCAGTGTTCGACTTGGTTGATCGACATCTACGGGCGAATTCAGGCTCCATTCGACTGAACCGTGGTGTTTATGGCTATCCCGATTACGAGGCACTTGCCTTTTGGGGAATGCCCGACAAATTGAGAACGCTTGGTTTTTGAACAATAAGATCCAAGCTTTGTCCCAGCGAGCTAATGTACTTTCTCAGCGGCGACGCCTGCGGACTTCGCCGAAGAGACACGTCTGGTTACGGGCCGAAATAGGCGTCCAGCACTTCGCTTGGTGCGCCATCCATCCGCACTTTGCCGTGTTCAAGCCACACCACTCTGTTGCAATTTTTTGCCAGAAGATCCTTGGCGTGACTAGCGATTACGAGAATCTGGGTCTTTTCAACAAGCTCGTTTAAACGCTGGTTGGCTTTGGCCTTGAATCCCTCGTCGCCTGTCGCCAGCCATTCATCCATGATCAGGATTTCGGGTTGAAGAATGGTGGAGATAGAAAATGCCAATCGCAATTGCATGCCTGACGAATAGGTGCGAACCGGCATTTCAAGGAAATCACCCAACTCGCTAAAGTCCTCGATTTCCTGCAGCCTTTCCTTCATCTCTTCCTTTTTGAAGCCCAATAGAGCGCCCCGAAGAAAAATATTCTGACGCCCTGTGGCTTCTGGGTCGATCCCGAGAGAGATGTTGATGAGCGATGTGCATTTGCCTCTTATGTCGACCTTGCCCGAAGTCGGTGCATAAACGCCCGTCAGCACGCGCAGAAGTGTCGTCTTGCCCGAGCCATTGTGGCCTATAAGACCAATCCGGTCATGCCGGCTCAGTTCGATATTGATATTGTCCAGTCCGCGGACGACGACGACTCCGCCACTTTCAGAGTTGATCGAGCCACCAGTCGCCATTTTCATAACGCGATTTTTGAGCGACCTGCCGCGCGCGTTATAGATCGGGAAGTCGACTGTGACATTCTGTAGAGAGATGGATGTCATAATTGCCTGCGTTTTCTGAGATGTCTGGTTTCTTTGCTCACAGCCAGTAGGCAATGCGGGCTCTGTATTTTTTCAATAGAAGAAGCGCGAAAGACCAGCCGACAATCGCTATGCCGATAGCAACAACCCAGTTTGCTGCTGTAACAGTTTGCCCAAGAAGCGGATTTCTGACGACCGAAATCATGTGAAAGAAGGGGTTGTAGTCGAGCATGACATGCGATGCACGTTGCGGCAAATGGTCCGGCATCCACATGATCGGGGTGACGTACATCATCACTTGCATGATGTTCTGCACAATTTGGGTCAGGTCGCGATAGCGAGTGCATAGGATCGCAAGCGTCAATGCGATCCAAGTCATATTTAACGTCACGATGAAGAATCCTGGCACTATCAATAGTGCCGAAAGCCCTATGGATTTCCAGAATATTAGCAGAACGATCGGAAATATAACCAGGTTGTGCGCAAGTATTACGGAATTTCGATACCATACTCTCAAAATGTATGTGAAGAATGGCAGATCCAATTGCAGTATTATATCGCTATTGGATATAAATCCGGAGCACCCCTCGCTGACGATCTGCGTGTAATAACCCCAAAAAATCAGGCCAACGCATATGAAGGGAAGAAATTCGCTCATAGGCGTATTGAAGATCGTGCCGAAAACGAGACCTAGTGCTCCGATCAAGACCCCCATGTTGATGGTGAGCCAGAACGCGCCGATCCTGGATCGTCTGTAGCGCTGCGCCACATCTTGCCATCCGAGCAAAGCAGCCAGGCGGAAATTCGATAAGGCTTCCGTAATATCCCACACGGCGCCGTGATAAGGCACTTCGTTACTTGCGATTTTCAGATTTCTCACCGGCAATCCATTTTCAGCTTCGTCTCCTGCTTCAGCAACAAAGACATGCGATCATTTTAAGGCGAACCCCTAGCAAAGCATGGAAACCGAGAATAGCCCCCTTATGCAAATTTACCCAAAACGGCTATCGCGACGCCTCATTGTGGACGGCGGTTAGAATAAGGCCAACCCGGAGAGCTGTTCTCTGTTGCGCTGTTGCCTGCTGGCGATTTGAACCAGCCAGTGTTATTCGACAAGCACAAAGGCAAAAGAGAGTGGCTGTCCTAAAGCCGGCGAGTGCAGAAAACTTCGGGAGGTTTTATGATCGACGATATTCTTGACCGGATGACGCTTGAGGAACAGGTTTCGCTGCTTGCGGGTGCCGATTTCTGGACCACCGTGCCAGTTGAGCGTCTCGGCGTTCCGAAGATCAAGGTCACGGATGGTCCGAATGGAGCGCGGGGTGCCGGCTCGCTGGTCGCCGGCGTCAATGCGGCCTGCTTTCCGGTTGCCATCGCGCTTGGCGCGACATGGAACCCGGCGCTCGTCGAGCGCATGGGTGTGGCGCTAGCCGGCCAGGCGAAGAGCAAGGGCGCTGCCGTCCTGCTGGCGCCCACGGTCAATATCCATCGTTCAGGCCTGAATGGCCGCAATTTCGAATGCTACTCCGAAGATCCGATGCTGACGGCAGCGCTCGCGGTTGCCTATATCCAGGGCGTGCAGAGCCAGGGTGTTGCCGCGACGATCAAGCATTTCGCCGGCAATGAGTCCGAGATCGAACGACAGACGATGTCGTCGGATATTGACGAGCGCGCGCTTCGCGAAATCTACCTGCCGCCGTTCGAACAGGCCGTGAAGAAGGCCGGCGTGATGGCGGTCATGTCCTCCTACAATAGATTGAACGGCACCTATACCAGCGAGCACCCCTGGCTGCTGACAAAGGTCCTGCGTGAAGAATGGGGTTTCGACGGTATCGTCATGTC
>Ga0105237_10003069_pt1 | contig 20134 bp, 16 predicted proteins | sample KBSC24metaG_FD_81520 | JGI IMG/M metagenome (GOLD analysis project Ga0105237, IMG submission 81520) | Corn rhizosphere microbial communities from Kellogg Biological Station, Michigan, USA - KBS C2-4 metaG | ecosystem: Host-associated > Plants > Roots > Rhizosphere > Soil | place: Michigan, USA... | reverse complement strand
GTCAGGGCGTAGCGTGATCAGGCCTGCGTGCTGCAGCAGGCGCAGGCCGCGGCCGACGTTGACGGGATCGCTGGCGATGGCCACCTTGGCGCCGTTGGGCAGATCGGACAGGGAGTTGTATTTACTGGAATACAGGCCCAGGTAGGAGAGGATGCCAGCCTGCACGCTGGTCAGCTTGAATCCCTTGCTGAGCACGGCATTGGCCAGGTAATTGCTGTTCTGGTAGTAGTTCAGGTCGATGTCGCCGGCATCCAGCACGATGTTGGGCGTGGCCCAATCGCTGAATTCGATGACTTGCACATCCAGGCCTTGTTTTCTGGCTTCCTTGGCGGCGACTTCCACGGAGTCGGCGAAGACGCCGGGGACTACGCCGATCTTCAGCGGTGCGGCCAGCACGGTGCTGGCGACGGTCAGGCCTGCCAGCAATGCGGTGAGTTTGGGTATCCAGCGTTTGGTGATCGAGGGGAAAGCAGTCATGGAGGGCCCGTTTGCAAGAAAGGTCAGAGGGGTGAGAAGCGGGAGCCCAGTATAGGCAGGCACCTTCAGCGGCCCAACAAACGATTTCGCATTAGCTTCTTGGGGATTCGAGTAAGCGTGGCTGCATTCCCTTTCTTATGCATCGGATAAGCACATTCCATCATGTGGAGATCTTAGAGAACGTTACGACTTATAAAGCTTAGAGATCATTAGATGGTGTTCATAAATTTTCGCCATATACATGGGAGAATTTATCTGAAAAGTGGATTTTAGCTACTTGCGATTTCTTTAAAATACATCCTCATTCGATCATTAAAGAAACAGTCGCTGCACTTGAATGTTCGAGATCAAACTCTGTATGTCATATATCCATGGGGGTTACTTCCCAAATACAGAAATGTAATCAAATGAAGAACTCAATTGGACCTGCTGCTCGTACTGGTGAACGTTGCCCTGAATGCCCCTACCCCAGAATTAGTACCGGTCTAAAGTAGAAATTTTCGGCTTCATAGAGAGGTCCGATTCAGCCCTTTCCCTTGCCTGTCGGGCGAATTCGGATGGCGTGGCCCACTGCAATGCATAGTGAGGACGGGCTTCATTATAGTACTGCCGCCGTTCCTCAATCTTGGTCTTCGCATCATCCAGAGACAGAAACCAATGTGCATTGAGGCACTCCTGCCTGAATCGGCTATTGAAGCTCTCGACCTTGGCGTTGTCCGTCGGCTTGCCTGGCCTACTGAAGTCCAGTTCCACTCCACGCTCATAGGCCCATCTATCCATGATCTTGGAAATGAACTCGCTGCCATTGTCGACCTTGATCGTCGTTGGCAGTCCCCGATAGGTTGCGATTCTGTTCAGCGTATTGACCACATCATCTCCCTTGAGATTTTGGCCCATATCGATGGCCAGACTTTCTCGCGTGTAGTTGTCCACGACCGTCAGTGCGCTCAAGCGCCGACCGTCGAGCAATGCATCGGCAACGAAATCCATGCTCCAAATCTGGTTGATGGTAGTAGCGAACTGCTTGGGCTGACGCAGCCTGGCCGACTTGTTCCTCTTAGGCCGCTTCATGCGTAAAGACAAGCCCTCTGCCTGATAAAAGCGATAAACCCGCTTATGGCTGCCCGGCCAGCCTTTCCGCTTTGGCATCACGTGTACACGGCGATATCAGTAATGAAAACGGGTGGCAGTGATTTCCTTGATGCGCATGACCAATGGTGTGGCGTCACGTGCCTTGGACTGATACGCATACAGCGAACGCGACATCTTGAACAAGGCTCAGGTTTGCGTCAGGCTTGCCTGGTATCGGTTACGCAACTCTTCAATCAGCGACCGCTTGCGGGAAGGCTTCAGAGATTTTTTTTCAGTACATCCTGAAGTATGGCTTTGTCCAGGGACAGGTCAGCTACCAGCATTTTGAGTTTGGTATTTTCTTCTTTCAGCTGTTTTAACTGTCGTACTTCTGACGGCCCCAATCCACCGTAATTCTTCTTCTAGTTGTAGAAGGTTGCATCCGAAATTCCCATCTTCCTGCACACCTCTTCTACCAGGCGTTCCCAACTCTGCCTGCTTAAATGCGTAGGCAATCTGTTGTTCGGTAAATTTGCTTCTCTTCATGGCATGACTCCTCTTTTTTAAGATCAAAAGCATGCCGGAATTTCTATTTCTAAGCGGTACTTTCTATTGGGGTAGGGTCAGCCAGGCGACAGATTTTTCCTGGGTAATATCGAAAAACTTGAATATGAAGAAGTGGGTGGCCTGAGATATCTTGAGGAAGTCGAACTAGACAAATATCAGAAGCTTGCACTAGCAACTCTCTTTCTGGGTTTTGAGTATCGAGACAGGAAGCTTTAAACACATCGGTATCTAGGCCAGAGAATCGATCTAGGTATGGCCGTGCTACTAATCAATCAATTTGTGACACTTCATGAAGAGTGATATCCCTCAGCTACTGTTCAATGCATTCAGCATGAACTGCGTTGGCCATATAAATCAAGGTTTGTGGACGCATCCACGTGATAAATCGACTGAATACAATAACTTAGATTATTGGGTATCCCTGGTTAAGGTTCTTGAAAAGGGACTGTTTGATGGATTGTTTCTTGCAGATGTCCTGGGCGTTAAAGACGTATACCGCCAATCAGTGGACATCTCAATGCGCGAAGGAATTCAGTTTCCCATCAATGATCCGCTTCCAATGATAAGCGCGCTTGCCGCCGCAACTACAAACATTGGATTTGGTATCACGTTAAATCTTACATATGAACAGCCATACTTACTTGCACGGCGTCTTTCTACCTTGGATCATATTACTCAGGGACGCATTGGCTGGAACATTGTTACAGGCTACTTAGATAGCGCGGCACGGGCAATGGGAATGACCGAGCAGATAGAACATGACGCGCGATACGATCGTGGGGACGAATTCTTAGAGTTGACCTACAAACTTTGGGAAGGGAGTTGGGATGACGATGCTATCGAGATTGATCGGCAAGGGAGAGTCTATGCAAGGCCAGAAAAGATTCGAAGAGTGAGACACAACGGACGCTTCTTTAATCTAGACGCATATCACCTATGTTCCCCATCTCCACAGAGGACACCACTATTGTTTCAGGCCGGAGCATCTGAGCGCGGAAAGCTCTTTGCTGCAAGTCATGCTGAATGTGTTTTTGTATCAGGCCAAAGTAAAGATTCTGTAAGGTTGATCGCGTCTTCCATTCGTGATGAGGCAAAGCGTATTGGAAGAAATCCTGATGATGTGAAGATAATTATGGGTGTTAGCGTAATTGTTGATGATACCGACGTTCAGGCAAAAGAAAAATACGCAGAATATATTGAATACGCAAGTCCAGAGGCGGGGTTGGCGAACTTTGCTGCAGGTACAGGAATTGATTTTTCCAAATATGAATTGGATGAACCTATCCTTCCACCAAAGAAGAACAATGGAATTCAATCTTCAGTAACTGCTACCACGCAGGGAAAAAATCCAAAGACACGTCGTCAACTACTATCTGATTTTGCGCTAGGAGGACGGTACACGCCCATTATCGGTTCTCCGCAAACTGTAGCTGATGAGATGATCGCCTGGGCACAGGAAACAGGAATTGATGGATTCAATTTGGCTCGTACAGTTACGCCGGACTGTTTCGAGGATGTCGTCAATCTGTTGATTCCAGAGCTGCAAAACCGCGGAGTCTACAAGACAGAATATAAAAGTGGGACGTTCAGGGAAAAGGTCTTTGGTAACGGTGACCGTCTTCCAGGGCGGCATCCTGCTGCCAAATGGCGTTAGTGGCAGGGAATAGTTGCTTATGACTACGGTGTGATGGACAGGAAAATAGAGGAAAAATAATGATCCAACGAAGTGTGAATGTGATTGCAAACAACATCTGTGACATGACCTGGAAGGAGGCTGAGGTCGCAGGGAAAAAAGCAAAATTTATAGTTATTTCTACTGGAAGTGTGGAGCAGCATGGGCCGCATCTTCCTCTAGGCGCTGATTTCATGGTTGCAAGCCGTGTTGCATCAGAGCTATCGCAGGAATTCCCATCCATTCACGTTCCTCTTTCACCGTTTGGGACTAACTTCGCCTTTAAAAATTGGCCGGGCACAATTTCGATCTCTGCAAAGACATACTCAAGAATGATTGTAGAGGTCATGTTGAGCGCAGCAGAAATATGCCCTCGCATTATTGTTGTTAATGGTCACGACGAAAATCAAGAGACGCTCATTGCCGCAGCTCGAGAAGTCGTGCAATCGGGTAAAGCTAAGGTTGCCTGCTTCGAATGGGCAAAGATGGTGCGCGATGTACTGAGAACAGTATGCGAATCTCGTAACGAAATGCATGGTGGAGAAGGCCTCACATCTCTGTTTATGCATTGGTTCCCAGATCATGTGCGGGATGATCTTATTGATATTGGCTATATACGAACCGCAAAACTGGTCGCCGATGATGTGCATAGAGATCCTCACGCATTTCTACCAAAAATTCTTAACCCCGGTGATCCTGGTGATAGCGGAGTTTTTGGTGATCCTAGATTGGCAAATGCAGAAAAAGGAAGTCGCATTGCCGCCGCGTTGAAGAAGCGGTCTCGAGATCTGGTAACCGAGCTGCAATGGGACAATGAATAACGGAGCTCTCGAATATGAGCAAAACTATCTACATAACCAGAGTGTTTTCATCTGAGCATGCAGCTGGAAGTCTCACTGGAGTCTCACTGAACTTCGATCGTGACCCACAAGACCGCAACGTATTCCAGTGTGCTGCCAGACAGCTCGGATTGCCAGATACCGGCTTCCTCAATCAGAGTATTTCAGATGTTTCATGGACGCTGGAATCCTACTCTCCTGTAGAGCCGATGAAATTCTGCATACAGACCCTCTTATCTTCAGCTGCGGTTCAAAAAAGAATCGCACCAGATATTTCTGTTAGATCGTTTGCGACAAAAATGGGAGCTTATGTCGTTGAGGAAGACGGCTTCGAGCCAAATGTATGGTGGGTTAATGCAGAAGTTCCTTCTGCAACCGTTGCTTCCGAGGGGCTAGTTTCCAGCTTAAGTGAATTGGGATTTAGTGCAGAGGTGTTGAGAAATACGGCCGCTATCTCTGGTATAGGGCGTCGACGCATCTATCTAAAGTTAGACAGCGAAGATGAGCTGGAAAGAATTTCGTTGAGTGCTCGCGAAGTAAATTTATGGTGCAAGAAAAATGATCTAACGGCCATATGTCTATTTTTCGTCTGTTCCAAAGAAAGCATTAGATTCCGCGTTTTCACTACCTCACTTTCTGGTGAGGAGGACGTCGCGACTGGTGGTGCGGCCTTAGGCCTGCTTTCTGTTGATTCTGCTCTTGGCGTGATTCTCTCTGACAGAGTGGTGGTAAATCAGGGACGCGGAGATTCATTGTTCCGAGGTGAGATTCTTTTAAAAAGAGCAAACGATAGAATTCCGGCCAAGATCGGTGGTCTCGTTCAAATACTAACAGAAGGCGTTTTCTTTCCTAAGTCATGAGGGAGTGATAGGCAATGAATGAAAAGAAGACAATTGTGCTTGTAGATGCTGTGGGCGGACCGCATCCGTCTTTCTATGCACCACTTCTTCCAGAAAAATACGACTTCAAGATCATCATCCTGCAGCCAAAAAATCAGACTGCATTGAGGCTGCGACGTGCGGCCCTGGAGAGTCGTTTTTCGGTTATTGAAGTTAGTGAAAAATATCGACTAAAAGAAGTTGTGAGAGAAGTCTCTCAGGAGTGCGGGGCAAGTGGGATATTGGCATTTAGCGAGCGTGTAGTTCACGATGTATCTGAGGTCGCTCTAGAACTAGGCCTTCCTGCAAATCAGCGTGCAACTCAGAATGCACTAACCGATAAGTACGCTCAGCGCGAAATGCTGGAGAAGGCGGGAGTAGCCACGCCCAGGTTATACAGGATTAAAAATAAGAGCGATTTAGTCGCCGCTGCATCGTATGTCAACTTTCCTGCTGTTCTAAAGCCGCAAGTTGGTATGGGAAGTTTGTCCGTTTATCGCATTGAAAACATAGATGAGTTGACACGATCTTACGATGAAGCTGTTGGACTGTATGTCGAGGACGAGCGGGTTAGTTGCGATCCAATTTTTCTTCTTGAACAGGCATTCATTGGAGAAAAATGGAATGCGGACAAGCGTTTAGGTGATTACGCCAGTGTTGAGACAATCGTGAACGAAGATGTACTGTTGCATATTGGGGTGACAGACAAATTCCCTCTTGTCTATCCTTATCGTGAAACTGGGCATATTTTCCCGAGTCAGCTTTCAGTTAAAAGAATCGATCAGTTGGTTCACGAAGCAGAACAAGGAATAAAGGCTCTGGGTATTACCAACGGGGTTGTTCATACCGAAATTAAGTTCACTGAGTCTGGTCCGCGAATTATTGAAATTAACGGGAGGATTGGCGGATCCGTCTGCGAGATGTTGTATTACTCCTCAGACTATAACGTCATTGAACAATTGTGTCATGTTGCAGTAGGCGAAAGCCCCACTCAGGCACCATCTGCACCTCGCCAATATTCGGCACTCTATAGAGTCCAACCTCCGACGAAGAAAATTAAAATTACAAAAACACCTTTGAAAGAAAATCTTCTGAAGATCGACGGCGTAAAAAACGCTGAAATTGTGTTTCAGGTAGGAAGTGAGGCCGACTGGCGTGTAGGTTCTGCAAGCAATTTAGTCAGAATATTTTCTTGTGCTGAAAATAGCGAAAGCTTAATTCGGTTTTGCACGAATTTCGACAGCAGCTGCGGGATTGAATTCGAAGAAATTGGAGAGTGACGGTTTCTGTGATTTCACAGAAAAAGCATTATAAAAGCTCATAAATTCAAGTTGAGAGATTCATATGCTTCAAGAGGCGCTATCTATATCTGCATTTCGTTCTGAGCCATCAGGAATTCGAATTAACAAAGCAAGTGGATGTTACTTATTTTCTGAAACTGGTCGTCGCTTCCTGGATATGAGTGGTGGTAGCGGTGCAGTTAATCTTGGTCATTCGCATCCGGAGGTTGTTGAGACAATTTCGCGACAGTCAAAAATTTTGATCCATACTGGATGGAATATTGATCACCCTCACCGGCATGAGATGATCGAAAGGCTTTCTAAATTTCTTCCTTATAAGGATGCTTCGATCATCGGAGCTGTTACAGGCGCAGAGGCTGTAGAGGTAGCACTCAAGATCGCCCGAAAATTTTCTGGTAGATCCACAATTCTCCACTTTGAGAATTCATTTCACGGGAAGTCTCAAGGTGCGCTATCCGTAACATCTAACCCGCTCTTTCGCCAGCATCTTTCGTGCCTACAAAGCGAGAATCCAAGATTTTCGCTGGAAGAAAAATATCTAAAAGGTGAGGAAGGGGCATCTGAATTTGGATCGGATTTCGATGCATCTCTCCGCGAACTTGCGGCTGCAGGGCGACTTCCGGCTGCCGTAATTGTTGAGCCAATTCAGGCAGCTGAAGGAATATATGCAATACCTAAGGTGGTTCTGAACGCGATCGTCGAATGCTGTAAGCGTTATGAAGTTCTGTCTATTTTCGACGAGATTTACACCGGGTTCGGAAGAACTGGTGCGCCATTTGTAGCTGATGAGTTTTCATTTCCAGATCTCCTAGTCTTGGGAAAAGCTCTTGGGAATGGACTCCCGATTTCAGCTGTCGTCGGTGCGTCAGATCTTGTTGATTGTTTGGCGTACTCGGAGCACTCATCGACTTTTACATTTTCTCCCTTGGTCACGTCTGTGGCTTGCACAGTTCTGGATGTATTTTCGAGGGAGAAAACTTGGCTAGCTGCCGCGGAAGAAGGTATTGGCCTAAGAAAGGCCCTTTTGGAACTCCAGGAAGACACAAAAAGAATAAAAAATATCCGAGGCAGAGGCCTCATGCAGGCTTTTGAAATCCGCTTGGATTCACCAAAGGCGGCAGGAAGCGCTATGAAAAATTTGAGAGAACGTCTTCTCTCAAATGGCGTATTGGTTAGAACGGGCGGCGCGTCTCCTTTGACGGTTAAATTGACTCCTCCTTTGGTATTTAGAAGCCAGCATCGGAGCGAATTGATGAGTGCACTTCGGGACTCCCTTGATCAAGTGGAATTCTAAAAATCTTGAGAAGCATTATTGAAGACGATTTCCTCTTGGTTATTTGAGATAGCCATATCGGCTTCTAAATAGATCTAAGTCAGAGAAAACAGTAGAGGAAAAGACCGGTTCGGCATTGACTAAATGGCCGAGGGGGCTCTTTTTTTAAATGTAGGCGAGGCTGAGAAATTCATCGTGCCGTCAAAGATGATCCCGGCGATGTAGGGCAGAAAATTCACTTTCGGAATCAACATGACTATCAATCTACTGAAAGAAGAAGTTTTAGATCAGGATCTTTGCACTGGATGTGGAGCTTGCTCGCTAGCGTGCCCGACACAGGTAATTCAGTTTGACAAGGATCTTGTCATTCCCATTTTGAATTTTGAATCTGACGGATGTATTGGCTGCGACGACTGCTACAAAGTTTGTCCAGGTGCGGATCCCGAGACAGAGATTAGCGAAGATGCTCTTTTTGGACGGTCTCGTACCGCAGAAGAACGTTGGTTAGGGATTCTAAAAGGGGCTTATGGCGGGACCTCGAAGGTGCCTGAAATCCAGCAAGCTTCTTCGAGCGGAGGAGCTGCGACCACCATCTTGATTCAGAGCCAGAAGTCGCTGAACGTGGAGTTTGTCCTGACTATGGGGAGAAATCGAGACGAGGGGTGGCGAGCGGCGTCCGAAATTGCAACCGCATCTGATCAGATAACGGGTAATGCGCAGTCCACGTATCAGTTGGCCCCTTATTTGCAAACGCTACGTCCCCTTTTTGAGAGTAATCGAGACTCGAAAATAGCAATTGTTGGTCTGGCTTGTCACATGCAAGCGGTACGGAAGATGCAAAGACTTTCGGGGGCGGTGGGTGATTGGGCTAGATCGAGCATTGTTCTCCTAGTCGAGACAGCATGCTCTTCCAATACGCTGCCAAGTGGCACAAAGAAAATTCTATCCGACCGTATGAAAATTGATCCGAGTGAAGTAAAGATGTGCGATTTCGTGCAGGTACTTATCCTGGGCGATTTAAGGCCACACTCCGAGATGACTCAAGTCAGTCAACGGAATTTTGGGAAATTCTCGATATTCTCAAGAAGAATAAAACACATCGCTGCCTAACTTGTGGTGACTGGATGAGTGGCTTGGCGGATATTAGCGTGTGTGATGGAGATCCAAACATCTTCGAGTCAAGTGTCAACGAGGCAGAAATAGTAAAGCACGCTCGAGTAATTTTCCGCACAGATATTGGTGAAAGAATTCTCGCGGCGTGCAACGAGAACGACGTACTCGAATTGTGGCCGATTACGATGGACGGATTTAACTTGGGTCTCGAAAGGAAGAAGAACCGTCGTAGGCACTACGAGAGCATTGGAATAAAGAACATTCCAAAAGGTCCGAATGTGATTGATTCATATGAGGGGGTGGAGATTGTAAGCGACGAAAAGTTAATCGACCCAAATTCCTATCGCAGAGTGAAAGCATGATTGCCTATGATGACCGAGAGGTCGTAGTTGAAGTAAATAGATTTGAACGGAGCGACTTTGACGAAAGCGGTCTTCTCCCAACGGACAAATCACTAAGTCATCGATTTTTATTATTTGCGGCACTAAGTCAAAACCCAGTTCGGATCGTTGGATTGAACCAAGGATCAGCAGTCTTATTGCTCTTGGAAGCTCTTGAGATGCTGAACGTAGAGGTTCGCCGGAATAGTAAAGATGTGAGCGATATAACGGTGATAGGTAGTCTTTGCCAAGTAGAAAGCGGTGAACTTCACCATCTCAACTTGGGGCCATCAAGTGCGGCAGCAAGACTACTTTTGGGCACCTTGGTTGGACTCGGAATAGAGGCAATCATCGACGGGGATGAAACTCTGCGGGCCAGGCCGTTTGACTGGATTGTCGATCCTTTGCGAGCCATGGGAGGGGAGATGAGCTACCTCGTGAACGATGGGGCCTTACCTATTCATGTCCGAAAAGGTAACTTTAGTGGGGGCGGTGTAGAGACTCGTGTTGGAAGTGCGCAGGCTGTCTCAGCATTACTGTTCGCCGGATTGTCTGCGAGGAAACCTGTCGACGTTAGGTACCCCGTATTTGCTCGAAATCATACCCAAATTTTGGCATCTAATTTTGGTGATTCTGTTCTCGAAGAGAATAACTTCGTTAAATTTCGTCCTCAATCGCTCTCCGTACCATCGCTACTGGAGGTGCCGAAAGATCCTTCGGCCGTAGCTTATCCAGCAGCCCTGTTCTGGATTCTAAACAGAGAGAAAGAGGAGGCGCAGTTTTCCTTTGATAACGTATGCCTTAATCCATCAAGGCTAGGATTCTTTCAGTGGATGGAATCGTGTGGATTTAGATATGAGACAAAAGTAAAGAGCGTGAAGTCAGGCGAGCTTGTCGGCGAGATTGTTTTGTGTGGGGGGGGAGTGCTTCATGGAAGTGACATGAAGTCGAAATCTTTGCTCCATTCGATGATTGATGAAGTTCCGCTTGCTGTGTTGATCGCATGCCTTCTTCCTGGCCGGTCATTATTCTCTGATCTGCATGAGCTTACGTTCAAAGAGACGGACCGAATCACATGCACAAGAGACTTAGCGTCAGCTCTTGGACTGAGCGTGATGGTCGAGGGTTTGAATATATCGGTGAACGGTGGGCAAGTAGTTATTCCGTCCGATGAGATCCCGTCATTTGGTGATCATCGACTATCGATGACGGCTCATATTCTTCTTTTGGCTAGTCGAAAAGGCGGAGTCGTCAAAGAAGGTTTTTGTTTTAAAACGTCATTTCCTGAGTTTGACAAATATCTTAGCTATGTAATGCCGAAGTTTCTTTAATCCGATTACGAAAATGAAACGAAAAGTGCTAATCGCGACCTCGGACAGAGGTGTTGTAATAAGTGAGGAGCCATTGCCGAAATGCAGGGAAACTGAAGTGCTAATTAAGACGAAGTTCACCATGGTTAGTCCAGGTACGGAACGTCATTACATTGAGATGATTCAAAATCATCACGGAGCGGATCTTGCTTTAGGCTATTGTGCTGTTGGAGAAGTAGTTGCAGTCGGTGCCGATATTAGCGAGTTTCTGATTGGTGACGCTGTTATCGCAATGGGATGGAAAATGGCTGTTCATTCTGACTATATCGTTATGCCAAGACGTCTTGTGTGCCGGTATCGCGATCAGCCAGCGCATCACGCTCTTCTTGCAACAATAGGAGCGACAGCTGCGCATTCAATCGATAGAGCTAGGCTTCACAAATCGGACCAAATCTTAGTAGTTGGAGTTGGATTGTTGGGGTCGATGATCGCTTTAGGAGCGTCTCGTGTCGGATGCTCAGTGTGGGCGCACGACGTAAATAGTGAGCAGCTAAATCATCTGGTGTGGGGAAATCCAATCAATCGTCCGGATTTTTTAGATGCTGTTGATCGAAAATTCCACTGCATCTTTTTATGCTTCGATGCTACAGATGGAATTAACCTAGACAAGTGGGCTCGCCTATTGGACATGAATGGCGGCGAGCGATCACGATCAAGAGTTGTCAATGCGGGGCGATGCCACGGAACAGTTTCTTTGATTCCTGATTCTGGAAATGTGGATTTTATTAATGTATCCAGATGTGGTTCGGGATATAGAAATGACGCATATCACCATGGCCTCATAGAAATATCCGCACCATCTTACGAATCTACAGTGACTGAAAACCTGCGCAGATCGCTCGAGTGGCTCAGTGTCGAAGGACACAATGTATCTCGCCTTCCTTATCGCGTTATTACTCAATCAGAGGCGCTGAAATTTTACAATTCACCTGACTTCTTCGAGCCGGGGATAAATTTGATTTCCTATTCTCAGGACATCAATTCCAATGGGAACAGATCTTGAAGCGGGACTTGGATTTATTTTAGATGGTATCTATGGAATCAATTTTCAAAATTAAAAATCTGAAGTCGCTTCCGTCTGATGTGCAGGTCGTTTTTGTCGGAACTTTTTTAACAAGAACGGCATATTTCATGGTGTGGCCGTACATGTCAGTTCTGTTTTATCGGAAATTTGGAATTTCCGCTACGTACATTGGTGGGATTTTGACATGCGCGACGATGTTGGGAGCTATTACAGGAATTTACTCAGGTTATTTTTCCGATAAATTTGGTCGACGCTGGATGATCGTACTTGGGGCTGGCGTCGGAACAGCTGCATTTTTCCTAATGGCATATGCAACCAGCATTGAGTTTTATCTAATCTCGATCTCTTTGGTTTCGATTGGAAATTCGGCGATGGAATCGGCGTCAAGGGCTCTTATTGGAGACCGAATCGATGATAAGAGATTGCGGGAGTTTTGCTTCTACGCACGCTATCTCACGATCAACGTAGGCGTTTCGTGCGGCGCCGTTTTGGGCGTTCTACTTGGGCTGTCAGGTGGTAATCTGGCATTCTTATTTACCTCCGCTATCTACCTGGGGTATTTCGCTCTGCTTTTAGTGAAGCTTCCTAGTGTCGGTTCAACAAAAAATCCAGTTAGGAAAAAAGAGATTGGATTCTCGACGACGTGCTTGACGATCTTTACCAGTAAGACTTTCTTGATTCTGCTTCTGTCCAATACCGCAACGGTTTTTGTCTATGCGCACTTCAATTCGACCCTGATTCAATTTATGACGAGATCAGGAGCGCCAGATCTTATGACACGCATTAGCATCCTTGTAACGATAAATGCAATCACCGTCATATTTGGTCAATTCCCATTGATGCGACTCTTGGAAAGATTTGAACCAATCTCGAGAATAATTTTGGGTGTCTCTCTAATCGGTATTGCGCAGCTCTTCTTTGCATACTCGCCTATTCACCTTATCGGTGTTTGGATTTTAGCCACGATCATTTTGAGTATTGGTGAACTAGTCTCTTTGCCTACATTCGGTGTTGAAGTCGATAGAAGTACACCGAATGGATTAAGAGGGACTTACTTTGGCGCGTCAAATCTCTATAACTTGGGGTATGCGTTTGCTCCAGTTGTTGGCGGGCTAAGTCTGGATCATATTGGCGGATCGACTTTTTATACCTTGCTCAGCTTAATTTGTTTGGCGGTCGTTCTAGTGAACAGAAACTTCTATAAGCGCGTGGAAGTCGCCAAGACTATGTGAGTGTGGGATAAAGTAGGCGAGTTCTTAGGAAGTTCAAACTCATTGAATGAGCAAGCAGCGACTATTCGGTACAGATTATCTCTAGGAACCAATGAAATGGCCCTTATTGGGGGCAAGGTGAGAATAGCGATGAAGTCTTCAAATCAAGATGCAGCAGTGGCGATTGAAAGTCGTAAAGCTGATTATAAGAATGCTATGGCCTGTCTTGGCGCTGCTATAAACATTGTGACTACGGATGGTGTCGGAGGACGGGCTGGATTTGCAGCTACTGCGGTTTGTAGCGTAACGGATAACCCTCCCACATTACTGGTATGTGTCAATCGTTCCTCGTCAGTCTATTCAGTTGTTAAGGAAAACAAAACGCTCTGCGTAAATGTCCTTGATGGGGCTCATAAGGAACTTAGTAAGCTATTTGGTGGGAAGACGTCTGTTGACGAACGTTTCTCATCGGGAATTTGGAAAGAGTCAGCGAACGGATTGCCAATATTGGAGGGGGCTTTAGCTTCTTTGGATTGCCGGATCAAATCTGGTATCGATGTCGGAACACATGAAGTCTTTCTCTGTGAGGTTGTTTCGATACGAACGAAGGACGACGGAAATGCGTTAATATATTTTAATAGGGATTACTACGTGATTGAGCCTAGAACCTGTGATATGCATACAGCGCTCAGATGACTCGAATCAGGTCGCTCCGTCGGCATTCGTATTCAGTGATGTGCATGAAGATATGTAATTGTACTGATTCTGCCCCTGTTTTGGAGTTGACCCGCTCCTCGAGATTAGTACGGTAATGATGTAGAGTCTGCCCCCAAGCGTCCTACCAAAGAAGCTGGATGTCAATAGATCATCTCGGACGATAAAACGCAAAAAACCCGCTAGGACCTGGCGTCTTAGCGGGTTTTTGGACTCTAGCGGACTTCCTAGAATCAGTGTTTGGTGGTGATAGGTGGACTTGAACCACCGACCCCAGCATTATGAGTGCTGTGCTCTAACCAGCTGAGCTATATCACCAGGAGGCAAGCCCGAGACTATAGAGGTCCAATCGCCTTCTGTCAATACTTTTTCCGCATTTCCCTCTTAATTTTATCCACAGGCCCCGGCAGCTCATCCAGCGCGGCGTTCCGCCAAGGCTTGCTGCACCCGCGCCAGCACCTCGGCCGTGGCCTCCGGGCGGTTGCAGTCGATGCTGATGCGCTCCGGCATGGAGCGCAGCCACGTCAGCTGGCGCTTGGCCAGTTGCCGCGTGGCGGCAATGCCTTTCTCGCGCAGGGCCGTGGCATCGATGCTGCCGTCCAGGTATTCCCACATCTGGCGATACCCGACACAACGCATCGACGGCAGCCCCAGATGCAGGTCGCCCCGCGCGCGCAAAGCGGCGACTTCACGTTCCAGCGCGCCACCGCGCAGCATCAGATCAAAACGCAGCGCAATGCGCTCATGCAGCACCGCACGATCCGCCGGTTCCAGCGCCAGCGGCAGCATCTCGAACGGCAGCGGCTCAGGCGGCTTCTGCGACAGCAAGGACGACATCGGCTGCCCCGTCAGCAAGCTGATCTCCAGCGCACGCTGGATGCGCTGGCTGTCAGTCGGCTTCAGTCGCGCAGCCGTGACCGGGTCCAGCGTCGCCAGGCGCGCATGCATGGCCGGCATGCCGATCCGTGCCGCCTCCTCGTCGAGTTGCGCACGCAATGCCGGATCGGCCTGCGGCAGCTCATCCAGCCCGTCGCGCAGCACCTTGAAATACAGCATCGTGCCGCCCACCAGCAAGGGCAGCTTGCCGCGCGATGCAATCTCGAGCGTGAGCCGCAGCGCATCCTGGCGGAACTGCATGGCCGAGTAAGCTTCGGTCGGGTCGATGATGTCGATCAGGTGGTGCGGCACGGCCGCCAGCTCTTCCGGGCTGGGCTTGGCGGTGCCGATATCCATCTCGCGATAGACCAGGGCCGAATCGACGGAAATGATTTCGCAGGGCAGGTGGCGGGCAATCTCCAGCGCAGCGGCAGTCTTGCCGGACGCAGTGGGGCCCATGATGGCCACCGCCAGAGGCAGTTGCTGGGTCATCGCACGATCCTTACTGGCCACGCAGGAAGAGCTTGTCCAGATCCGACAAGCCCATTTGGGTCCAGGTCGGACGGCCGTGGTTGCACTGGTCGGAGCGTTCGGTGGCTTCCATCTGGCGCAGCAGCGCGTTCATCTCCGGCAGCGTCAGGCTGCGATTGGCACGCACCGCCGTATGGCAGGCCAGCGTACCGAGCAGTTCGTTGCGGCGCTCCAGCAAGACACGCGAACCACCGTACTCGCGCACATCGCGCAGGACGTCCCGTGCCAGCGTCTGGGCGTCAGCGTTCTTCAGCAGCGCCGGGACGGCACGCACGGCCAGCGTGGTCGGGGACATCACGGCAATGTCGAAGCCCAGGGCCGACAGAGTTTCCTGATGTTCTTCCACCGTGCCCACTTCCACCGGATCGGCATAGAAGGTGACCGGGATCAGCAGCGGCTGCACGAACATCTCGTTGCCATCGAGCGCGGTCTTCAGTTGTTCGTAGAGGATGCGCTCATGCGCAGCATGCATGTCCACCACCACCAGGCCGGCCTGGTTCTGCGCCAGCACGTAGATGCCATGCAGTTGCGCCAGCGCGAAGCCGAGCGGGAAGTCGCCGTCCGGCAGCGGTGCGGCGGGCTGTGCAGCGGACTGGAAGGCTGCGCTGTTGAAGCCTGCCGCCGCATTGCCGCTGTCGCTCTGCCCGGCAGGCTCGCTGCGGAACATGTTGCCGTAGGCCGCGCGATCCTGGCGTACGCCAAAGCCGCCGCTACCTTGGCCACCGTTGCCGGCGAAGGAGAACGGGCGCGGTTGTTCAGCGAACTGGGCGGAGAAGCTCTGCTGTTTCTGTTCGCGCATCCAGGGCAGCGGGGCATTCGGGCCACTGGCGGGAGCGGGCGCGCCCTCGGCGCTCTCGGTCTGTTGCTGCGGCAGATTGCCGAAGGACACGGCCGAGGTCTGCGCCAGCGCGCGCGAGACCGCGTGAAATACGAACTGGTGCACCGCGCGACTGTCGCGGAAACGCACTTCGATCTTGGATGGGTGCACGTTCACATCCACCAGCGCCGGGTCCAGCGTCAGCGACAGCGCATAGGCCGGATAACGGTCGCCATGCAGCACATCCTGATAGGCGGCGCGCACGGCGTGGGTGAGCAGCTTGTCACGGACGAAGCGGCCGTTGACGTAGAAATACTGGCCATCGGCGCGTGCCTTCGAGGCCGTCGGCAGGCCGACGAAACCATGCAGGCGCAAGGGGCCCGCACTCTCGTCGAGCGGCAGACGCGCATTTGCGAATTCGTCACCGAGGATGTGCGCGCTGCGCTTGGCGAATTCACCGACGTTCCAGTGATCGACCGTCTTGCCGTTATGCGACAGCGAAAAACTCACATCCGGACGCGCCAGCGCAATACGCCGCACGACCTCGGCGCAGTGGCCGTATTCGGTCTGTTCGGACTTGAGGAATTTGCGGCGCGCCGGGGTGTTGAAATACAGGTCCTGCACGTCGATGGTCGTGCCCTGTGCGCCTGAGGCCGGGGCCACGGTACCGAATTGGGAGCCGGTGATTTCCCATGCATGCGGGGCATCGGCGGTGCGGCTGGTTACCGTGAGCTGGGCCACCGAGGCGATTGAGGCCAGCGCCTCGCCGCGGAAGCCGAGCGTGGAGACATTCTCCAGGTCAGTCAGCGACGCAATCTTGGACGTCGCATGGCGCGCCAGTGCCAGCGGCAATTGCTCAGGTGGAATGCCGCGTCCGTTGTCGGTGATGGCGATGCGCTTGACGCCGCCTTGCTCCAGGCGCACGGTGATTTGCGTGGAGCCGGCATCAAGCGCGTTCTCCAGCAATTCCTTGACCACGGCGGAAGGACGTTCGATCACCTCGCCAGCGGCAATCTGCGAGATCAACTGATCGGGCAGGGCCTGGATGGGGCGGTGGGACGGGGCGGCAGCCGGTTCGGAAGCGGGGGAGGAGTGCGGTGCGTTCATGGCGGGATTATACCTGCCGACGCCAGGGGCCGGATGTGACGAAGCCGCCCGGGGGCGGCTTCTTGGGAGCGGATGCGATCAGGGTTTTCTGCAGGGCAATCGTTGGATCACTGTGCAGAAAATCATGCAAACGATATAAACGATTTACACGCGGAAGGTGCTCACTGCGGCAGCCAGGCGCTCGGCCTGCTGCTGCAGCGATTGCGCGGCGGCTGCGGCCTGCTCCACCAGCGCTGCATTCTGCTGGGTGCTCTCATCCATTTGCGCGATGGCGCGGTTGATCTGGTCGATGCCTTCGCTCTGCTCACGGCTGGCGGTGGTGATCTCGCTGATGACGGTGGAGACGCGCTGCACGCTGGCCACCACGTCGTTCATGGTGTTGCCGGCCTGGGAGACCAACTGGCCGCCACCGGCGACGGTCTGCACCGAGGCGTCGATCAGTTCCTTGATTTCCTTGGCGGCCGAGGCGCTGCGCTGGGCCAGCGTGCGCACTTCGGTGGCGACTACGGCGAAGCCGCGTCCCTGCTCACCGGCGCGGGCCGCTTCCACCGCCGCGTTCAGGGCCAGGATGTTGGTCTGGAAGGCGATGCCGTCGATCACGCTGATGATGTCGACGATGCGTTGCGAGGAGCTGTTGATGGCATCCATGGTCTGCACCACCTGACCCACGACGTCGCCGCCGTGGCTGGCGACTTCCGAAGCGGAACCGGCCAGTTCATCGGCTTGAACCGCGTTGGCGGCATTCTGCTTCACGGTCGAGGTCAGCTCTTCCATGGCCGAGGCGGTTTCTTCCAGGGCACCCGCTTGCTGCTCGGTACGCGAGGACAGATTGAGGTTGCCGGCGGCGATCTCGCTGGCGGCGGTGTTGATTTCTTCGGTCCCGGCACGCACGCTGGAGACCACTTCCGACAGGCCCATGCTGATACCGTTGAAGGCGCCCATCAGGCGGCCGATCTCATCGCTGCTGTGCACGTGCAGGCGGGTGGTGAGGTCGCCACCGGCGATGCGGTCGGCGGCATTGCACACCGCATCCAGCGGACGGGTGATCATGCGGTTGATCATCACCGTCAGGATCGCGCCGAGCACCGCCAGGAACAGCAGGCCCAGGCCAATGTAGAGATTGCGCATCGAGTTGACTTCGCGGGTGATCTCATCGACCGCCGCTTCACCGACGATGACCCAGTTCCACGGGGCATAGTGAGTGAAGACGGCGATCTTCTGGCGGCCATCGCTGCCGGTGTAGCGCAGCTGGCCTTCCTTCTGCTGCACCAGGGTCTTGATGTAGGTGTCGCCGCCGGCATCCTTGGCCTCGATCAGGTTGCCGCCTTCTTCCTTGCCCTCGCGCGGGGCACCGGCAATCATCACGCCCTGGTCCTTGCCTTCGCGGCCATTGAGCGCATAGAAGTTGCCGGTCTCGGCGATCTTGAGCGACTTGATCTGGTCCTTCAGCGCCTTCACGTCGGCCGAGATGTCGATGCCCACGAAGAGCGCGGCGATGATCTGGCCGGCGTCATTCTTGAAGGGCACGTACTTGGTGATGTACTGCTTGCCGAACAGGGTGGCCACGCCGCTGTAGGTCTTGTCGGACTTCAGGGCGGCATAGCCGGGATGGGCGCGGTCAAGCAGGGTGCCGACGGCGCGTTCGCCGTTTTCTTTCTTGACGGAAGTTGACACGCGCACGAAGTCATCGCCGGTCTTGGCGAAGATGGTGGCGGTCACGCCGGTGTGGGCGGTGAAGCGGTCGGGGATGGAGAAATCCAGGTTCAGTTCGCGGCCATCGTTGGACAGCACCGGCGTGGCGCGGTCGCCGATCTGCACGGTGCGGCTTTCGTCCAGGGTCAGCTTGCCGAATTCCTTGTCGAACATGGTGGAGAAGCGGTCCACCTGGCTGTTCACCGAGCGGTCGAAGATGCCCACCATGTTGGCCACGCCGCGCGCGTCGTTGCCCATCTGTTCGATGGAGCGCGATTCCACCATGCGTGAAGCGGAGTAAGTGATCAGCATCAGTGCGATCACGAAGACGATGCCCACCAGGGCTACCGTCATGGCAGTCAGTTTTGCACCGACGGAGCGGTGGAAAAGGGATGCGCCGCGCGCATCAGACATTGCATTAGCCATGGCTGTTGTTGTTCTTGAAGTCAAAGGGTGTGGAAAAGCAAATACCGAACCAAAACCATCCGAGGACCGATGGCGATCGCTGACAACGCGCTCATCTCGCCATCGTTTGCCCTCCTTCTTTCCGTCTTCCGGAAGGTCCTGCAACACAGTGCCTGCGTACCGATGACAGCTTGGCCGGAGGAGCGGCATGCTGCATCGGATTGCCGAAACGGCAATGCAACGCGGTCACTCACGTCAGGGGCCTTCCTTGCAGGGAGGCCCAACGTTCATGCTGAAATCACGGTACTTGCGGGGAAGCGAGTCAGTATATCGTCAGCATTTTGCGCTGCATCGAAATACTTCGAATGTTTGCGCCCACATGTAACTGTGCTGTTGTTTTTCCGGCGAGAAAGTGCCTTTTTTGCATGGAACTTTCGATTGTTCTTGCCTGCTTGTATTTCCTTCTCTCCAAGTTCAGCCGCGCGGTCCTGTCGCCCCCGGTGGAGCGGCATTCTCGCCACGGTAATCCCGCACCCAGCTTTCCAGCTGATCGGCCGACATCGGCCGCGAAAAATAATAGCCCTGCGCCACGTCACAGCCCTGGCTGATCAGCAGCCGGTACTGGTCGGCATCTTCCACACCTTCGGCCACCACGGTCAATTTGAGGCTTTCGCCGATGCGGATGACGGCGTTGGTGAGGGCACTCACCGCTTCGTCCTTGGCCATGTCGCGCACGAAGCTCTGGTCCAGCTTGAGTTCGGAGACCGGCAGCTTGCGCAGGTAGCCGAGGCTGGAATAACCGGTGCCGAAGTCATC
>Ga0105237_10003067_pt1 | contig 20140 bp, 22 predicted proteins | sample KBSC24metaG_FD_81520 | JGI IMG/M metagenome (GOLD analysis project Ga0105237, IMG submission 81520) | Corn rhizosphere microbial communities from Kellogg Biological Station, Michigan, USA - KBS C2-4 metaG | ecosystem: Host-associated > Plants > Roots > Rhizosphere > Soil | place: Michigan, USA... | reverse complement strand
TCCCTGGACAGGGAGGTAAAGCTGACATTGAGCAGAAAAGGACAGCCTTATGATGTGGCGCTTCATCCCCAAAACTCGCTGTTCCTCAACCTCTATGATGAGTGGATCGATAATAACCGGGCGAGAGTGATGGAAAAGAGCAAAGGGCGGATAGCCTATACCTGTATGAAGAACATGGGCACGGATGAACTGGAGCATTTTATAGTGGACATGACACAGGAGCTCAACGGCAAGGACGCCCTGATCCTGGATCTTCGCTACAATACGGGTGGGAATGTGCATGATGAAGTGCTTCGGTTCCTGGAGCAGCGGTCTTATCTGCAATGGAAATATAGGGGAGGGGAGTTGACGCGTCAGGGCAATTTTACACCTTCCGACAAGCCCATCCTATTGATGGTCAACGAGCAGTCGCTCAGCGATGCCGAGATGACGGCTACGGGCTTCAAAGCGTTGAAACTTGGCAAGATCGTCGGCAACGAGACCTATCACTGGATCATCTTTACCAGCGGCGCCGGACTGGTGGATGGTTCATTTGTACGTCTGCCTTCATGGGGGTGTTATACATTGGATGGGAAGGACATAGAGAAGATGGGTGTGACCCCCGACATAAAGGTGATCAATACATTCGAGGATAAGATCAGCGGCCGGGACCCGCAATTGGATAAGGCCATCGAGGAGGCGCTTGACGAGATAAAAATGCGGTAATTGAGACGCCTTTGGCGGCTCAAAAGATAAAAAGTAACTTTATAGGAATCTCCTGAATATGATAAAAGGCGCATCCATACAAGCTGTACTACAGGCGCATGGACAGGACCTCCATCCTGTCGTGCCCTTCGACTCAGTCAATGACCGACTGTATCCTTTTGACTTTACGGAGGGCAATAAGGGGCTTAGCCCCGATGAGATCGCGGATACGGAAAGTTTTGCCATCTGGATCAAAGAGACCTTACGGCAGCATGGGGCCCGGTATGGTATCGGGGGATATGGAGAACACCGGACGTTGTATGCCCGCAGCAAACATTTCGATACGGAAGAGGAGCCCCGGCGTCTTCACCTGGGCATCGACATATGGGGTCCTGCCGGCACCAAGGTCATGGCGCCGCTGAACGGCGTTGTCCATTCCTTTGGCTTTAACAACAATGACAGCGACTATGGCGCTACGTTGATATTGACGCATAACCTGGATGATATCGGGTTCCATATCCTGTATGGTCATCTCAGCCTCAATTCCATTAAAAACCTGTATGAAGGCCAGCATATCAGCAAGGGCGATGTGATCGCCGAATTTGGGATGCGTTTTGAGAATGGCAACTGGCCTCCACATCTTCATCTTCAGATGATCCTGGATATGGAGGGGTGGAAGGGGGACTATCCCGGGGTTTGTAAGTACTCGGAGAAAGACCGGTGGCTGGCGAATTGTCCTGATCCGGACCTGGTGTTGCGGATGATGGAGTGTGCGCGGTGAGGGGTGGAAAGCGGGGCGCCGGAGTAATATATCAATTGTGGAAGTTCATGCCCAGGGCCGTACTACAAACGCCCGTACCTACCAGCAGAAGGATGCCCGCACTGATCATCAACGACCTGGCTAAGTCACTGCCCTTGGTCACGGCTGCGATAAGCGCCAAAAAAAGACAGATCCCTCCTCCTATAATGCAAGTCAATCCAAAGGCAATGACAAAACCCAGCACGCCGTTGCCGATGCTGGCGCAAATGGCCAGGATAGTGGCCAGGCCTATAACGATCAGGGATATTACAAAATGTTGTTTCAAGTCAGTGTATTTTTCTAATGCAAGTAGGGCAATACTATCGCGCTGCAGACTCCCGTGCCTATGAGGAAAGTGATGCCGGCGCTGATCAACATCGACTTTGCCAACTCAAACCGTCCAACCACGCCGAAAATGGAGGCGAAGAAGAGGCAGATCACGCCGCCGATGCAGCAGGCTATTCCAAAATCCAAGGCAGCATTTGGGAACCTCTGGTTGGATACTTCGACCAGCGATATGATCAGTGCCATGCCTATTACGATCAAGGATATAGTAAAATGTTTTTTCAAACCCCTGCATTTTTTCTTTCCAGCTGCAATTGTTTCAGGTATTCTTCCTTTTCATCCCGATAGAATAAATTCATCGTCTCGAAAGGCACAATACGTCCATCCTTGTGAACGATATGCACACAGCTCTTCTTGATGGCCCGCACATCGAAGTCCCATGCGTCGATGAATCGCATGATAATGATACGAAATAAATTGTCATATCCCAATCCCGGCGCTTCTACGAAGGGCAGGCAGCAGAGCAGTTGTTTCATATTATCCTCTACCCTGTCGACCGAGATGCCCGTGCTGAAAATGCCGATGAGATGTTTGTGCAGCTCTGTATCCTGTTCGTATACGATGGTGTTGCGGCTATTGTCCAGCAGGTGGGCGGGGTCGATATAGCGGGTCAGGGGAAAGGCCTGGCCGGCCAGTTTCAATGCATATCCCATTACGAGGGCGTCGGGATTGCAGGGTACGGGTATCAGGTCATTGGGCTGGAAGAGGCTGGTTTGCTCCAGTATCCTGTTTCGTACATCTGTCAGGGTGATCCTGTCCCTGGCCGGATCGAAGTGTTCTGTCCGTCCGGCCACCTGTGTGGGCTGGAAAGTGACGCCCCTGACACATCGCTGCTGCAAAGCAAATTCGATGATCCTGCCTATCTCATCATCGTTGACACCTTGTTGCAGGGTAACCACCAGGGTGGTGGAAAGATCCAGTTCGTTGAGGTGTTCCAGGGCTTTTAGTCGTATGTCCGTCAGGTCCTTGCCCCGCAGGCGTTCCAGGGCCTCCGGCTTGAAGGAGTCGAATTGCAGATATATCTCGAAGTCGGGGCAATAGGCGGCCAGCCGTGCCGCAAACTCCCTGTCCTTTGCAATACGGATACCATTGGTATTTACCATCAGGTGACGGATAGGCTTTTTACGCGCTATATCCAGGATGGTAAAGAAGTCCGGGTGCAGTGTCGGCTCCCCGCCGCTGATCTGCACCACATCCGGCCGGCCTTCGTTGGCAACGATGATGTCCAGCATTTTTTCCACTTCTTCCACGGTGCGATGCCGCCCATAGTGCGGGCTGCTCATGGCATAGCAAGTAGGGCAGGTGAGGTTGCAGCGATCCGTGATCTCGATGACTGTCAGACAACTGTGCTGTTCATGATCGTAACAAAGACCACAGTCATAGGGACAGCCATAAAGCGTAGGTGTGTTGAAGCGGAGCGGTGTTTCGGACGGCTTGTTATAATTTCGTATGTTCTTGTAATAGGCTATGTCGGAGGCGATGAGCACCTTGAATGAGCCGTGGTGTATGCAATGCTTGAGCATGTACACTTTATCATCTTCGAAGACGATCTTGGCGTCTACTCTTCTCAGGCATTCAGGACAGATGCTTATCGTAAAATCATAGTAGGTGTATGGTCTTTCTGGCATAACGAGTGATATAAGGGGAATAATAAGTAAGGCCTGCCACCGCCGTTGTCTGTATGGTGGACAATCCAAAGGGAAAGGTATAATGTGGTTTGATAAAATCCAACAGCAGGCGGAACAGGCAATAAGAGATAAGAAATACTTTGAAACGTGCTCCTTGTTCTTTTGACAACAGATGATCCACTTTCTTTAGCGCGATCCACAGCAGTATCAGAAAGACAATTTCATACAAGGCCACCGGATGCCGGTGAAGACCGTCGCCAAGGTCCATCCCCCAAGACAGGGTGGTGGGTATGCCGTAGGTCTCTTCATATACCCCCATGCTAAAACAACCTACCCGTCCGATGATCAGCGCCAGCAGAATGGGGTAGACGAAGAGGTCCCCTGAAGCCTGTTTTTCACCGATGAACTTTTTGACCAGCTCCACCGACCAGAGGGCGCCCAGGAAGCCGCCCAGCACGGTTTTGTTCTCATAAAAATAAAGAGGCATGTTATGGGCGTGTCGCAATTCGGGTGGGTTTTCCAAACCGCCGATGAGACGGCTGCCAAAAAGGGCCCCAAAGATGGCGGCTATGAGTATGCTGGTCCTGTTGGAAGAATTTATCGGATCGCCCTGGCGACGCCGCAGATATAAAAAATAGCGAAAGCCTATAAAAAATGCGAGCGGCTCCAGCAGCGAATGTAGCGGCAGACGGGCGCCACCCAGGGATATGGTATAGGGAAATGACAAGGCTGTAATATACTCATTTCAGGCTCTTCGGCCTAGCAATGACTGTACCATCTCTTTCCATTCCTGTTCGATCGAGCAGTCAGGCATGGACTTGCCGGCACGATTGTACCAATAATTAGCGTTCCAGTCATCTCCTTCTTTTCTGTGAAGATATGCGTGTACCCACGACCCTTCCGTAGTGGGTATGTCCTGGGCGATGAGATGGGCATGCTCCCAATCGCCTTTGCCATCGTACCACATCGCCGCCAGGGCGTTGGTGATGCCCTTTGGCGGTGCTTCTTCTGATAAGCTAGTTTCAAATTGTTGCCATGTCATAGTGATAAAGTTACATATCAAATAATATAAAAGTCGTGCCAGGGTATGTTTCCTTTTTTATTATGACGGCCCTTGCGGTTACTTTTGGAAGAACCCATGAGGGTGATGAAAACAACGGATCCATTAAAGGCAAGGTCACTACCGCCGATGGTCAACCTGCCGCCTTTGTCACCATCCAGGTAAAAGGCTATAACAAAAGTACACTCACCGATGAGGATGGAAGCTTTGCATTGCGCGGGCTTGTGCCGGGGGAATACGACCTGGAGATAACCCTTACGGGATATGCTACCACTGTTCAACATGTGGTTGTGGAGCTGGGTAAGGTCACTTCCGTTGCTATTCAATTGCTGGTATACGGGCGCCAATTGCAGGAGGTAGTAGTGACGGGAGGCCGCAATAAATTCGCCCGCACCAGCAGATACGGCTGGCGGTGGCAGCCGGCCGATGGATGTCGTTCCGGAGAAGGCATTTATTGAGCTGCCCGGGGCTAAGAGACTGCTGATCATTCCTGCTGCGGGAAGGGAAGGGGTGATCACGGTATTAGGGTATAAAAATGACGGGGTTTATTATGGATCCGACGCGCTGCAATTCGATCAATACTCCGGGAAGCTATTGCACCGGCGAAATGACTCCGAGAAGAACAAGGGCGAGAAGCTGATCGAGATGAATTATGATATCCATATTATTAATATTCTTAATGTTATTAATATATACTTTATAAGTAACAATTTTTTGCGGTATTCGGCATTATATTACACGGCTTTTATTCAACTATACCTAATACGTTACTTATGAAATTATTGTTTTCACTTTTTGCCCTCTCATTTATTGTAATAATGAGTTTTAGCAGGTGTACGAAGACCGTTACCCAGACTATTACCGACACGGTAGTTGTTAAAGACACCGTTGTCAGGACGTTGGTGGTGAAACCCGGTCCGGACGATGGTCAGGACGGCTTGGTCAACAGTATTCCTCTCTATTCGGGAATCAATCTTAAAGGCAATCCGGGTTTTGGCGCAGGCGAATGGACCTACAATGCGCAGGGGTATGGCGAGGGGACCACAAGGGGCTATCTGGAATTTGTGGCATTGGATGGTCTTCCGGACAGTGCACATATCAAATCCGCCACATTATATCTTTATGGGCTGCCGACAGCAAAGGATAATGCATTTTTAACTGGAAATTCGCTTTATCCCGGATCGCCCTATAGCAGCTATACCGATAATTCCTGCTGGTTGAAAAGGGTAACTGCCAATTGGGATCTGGATTCCATCACATGGAACAATATGCCAACGACAACGGATATAAACGCTGCGACAGTGCCCTCGACGACCTCCCAGTGGAATAACAATGACACGGTGGATGTTACCAAACTGGTGCAGGATATTGTCTACAGCAAACAGAATTATGGGTTTTGTCTGCAATTGAAGAACGAACAGATCTACAGGTGCCAGGGTTTTGCGGGGAGCAGGTGTTCCGACTCCACCCTGTGGCCTAAGCTAGTGGTTACTTATAGCGTTTATTAGTCATTGCAGAGAAGGAGAGGAAAAGCGCTTTTCGATGGCACCCAGCCATTTCTTCCTCTTCTTCTCTGATATAAACTTTACCATATTCAGGTTGATCCATTTTCTCGGGCCATACCCCATCTTCCAGAAGGTGCCTGTGAAGACGGCTTTCTTTATGGCATTGCCAAAGATCAATCTATAGACTGTCGACGGGGTATTCATGGTAGTGATGAGCGTGATGCCCTTGAGACGTGCCCATCTTTTTACCATTTTTGGCCATCGTCCGCTGTTGTCGTAGTCATAGGCTACACCCGGGAAGATAACTTTGTCGATGAAACCTTTTGTCATGGCCGGCATGAGCTCCCACCAGATGGGGAATATCAGTACGAGGCGGTCGGCCTTTTCCAGTCTCGACCGGTATTCCAGTACTTTACGGTCCACGGGCGTACCGTCCTTAAAGCCTTTCAGATCTGCTGTCCGCATGACGGGATCAAATCCGTCGTTGTCCAGGTGGAAGAGGTCGGCTTCGTGACCTCCCAGACGGAGTCCTGACAGCACGGCTTCCAGGACGGCATTACAATAGCTTCCTTCGTAAGGATGGTTAAATACAACGGCTGTACGCATGTTCTTTTTTTCTTCAAAGCTCGTGCGTAAAAAAGGCGGGGACGATAACAATTGTTAAGAAGTGCGCGGTGATGTCCCGCCCCTGTGGAGCCTGTTCCTGATCCGGCTGAGCGACACGGATGTCACACCCAGATAGGAGGCTATATAGTGCTGTGGTATACGTTGTATGATATGCGGGCTTTCCTGCAGGAGGTCTGCGTACCTTTTTTCCGGGCTGTCTTTGATTCGCTGAAGGAACAGCTTCATATAATGTTCCATTCGCTGGTGCAATATCTCTATCAGCATGTTCTCTTGCCCTGGCAGCTCTTCCATCAGTTGATCGAAGTTCTTTCTAGTTAACACCAGCAATGTGCATGGCTCCAATGTCTCCACGCTGAACTGGCTGGGCGCGCCCGAACGGAAGCTTTCTATGGATGAGACCCCTTCGCCTTCAAAAAAGAACTGAAAGCTAACGTCCTTGCCGTGATTGTTGAACCACATCCGGATACATCCCTGTCGGATGACGTATGCGTTGCGGGCGATCTGACCTTCCTGCAGCAGGGTGGTATGCGCCGGGACATTTACCTCCCTAAAAAGGTGCGGATATTTCTCCCAATCCACGGACGGAGAAGATCGTTTATCTTTATGGGAAGCCATGGTCAGGCAAACATACTGAAATTCCGGTGGTATGGTTATTGCGGCCTGGACAGTACTAAAATACCCGCTATGACGAAATATGACGCAATCATTATCGGCTCCGGTCAGGCGGGAAATCCCCTGGCGAAGAAGTTGGCCAATGCAGGCTGGAAGGTAGTTGTCATCGAGCGAAAGTGGGTAGGGGGCACCTGTATAAATGTTGGCTGCACGCCCACCAAGACCATGATCGCCTCGGGGCGTATAGCCTATCTCGTTAATAGAAGTAAGGATTTTGGGGTCAATACCACGGGCCGGTCTGTCGACATGCAGGAGGTGGTCCGGCGTAAGAATGCCATTGTGCTGTCTTACAGAGAGTCGACCATGAAGGGTTTGTTGCAACCGGCTAATATCAAGATCGAATTTGGCAATGCGGTGTTCACGGGTGAGAAAGAAGTTACGGTGACAAAGGAAGATGGCTCGCAGTCTGCCCTCACGGCGTCCCATATCTTTATCAATACGGGCGCCAGTCCCGCCATACCTCCCATACCGGGGCTGGAGTCGTCGGGGTATTTCACCTCCGACACTATCATGGATGTGATGGAGGTTCCCCGTCATCTGGTGATCATCGGCGGCAGCTATATCGCCCTGGAATTTGGGCAGCTGTACCGGAGGCTGGGAAGCGAGGTCACTGTTATCGAGAGCGGCGGGCATTTTCTTCCAAAGGAAGATGAGGATATCGCTACAGCGCTAAAAAAGATATTGGAGGACGACGGGATAAAGATCCGGACAAATGCAAAGGTCACGGAGGTATCGGGCGGGCCGGGAGAAGTAACTGTCAAGTTCGGGGCGGAGGCTATTACCGGCTCCCATCTTCTGGTGGCCACCGGCAGGTCGGCCAATACGGCCGCTCTGAATCTCACATCCAGCGGTGTCGAGCTGGACGAGCATGGCTTTATCCGTACGAATGACAAGCTGGAAACCAATGTTCCGGGTGTCTATGCATTGGGGGATGTGAAGGGCGGTCCCCAGTTCACCCATATTTCCTACAATGATCACCTCATCGTATATAAGAACCTGATAGAGAAGGGCAATGAAAGCATCGACTCCCGGCAGTCCATCTATTGTCTTTTTACGGACCCCGAATTGGGCAGGGTTGGCCTTACGGAGAAACAGGCCAGGGAAAAAGGCCTGCATATAAAGGTGGCAACCATGCCTGCCGACTGGATAGCCCGTGCGTATGAGAACAGTGAAACACGGGGTCTTTTAAAAGTCGTCGTGGATGCCGATAACAAAAAAATAATAGGGGCTTCCATATTGTGCGAGGGGGGTGGCGAATTGATGAGTATATTGCAAATGGCCATGATGGGAGATGTCACCTATGACCGGATACGGGATGCTGTTTTTGCCCACCCTACATTTGCAGAATCCCTGAACAATCTTTTCGCCAGCTTGTAATAAGCCGGAACGGACGATAACCTTGCGATGATCAAAGTCGAGAACATTACCAAAACTTTCGGCGAATTTGCTGCCGTCGACCATGTCTCTTTTGCGGTGCAGGAGGGAGAGAATCTTGTATTGCTGGGTCGCAGCGGCTGTGGCAAGACCACCCTCCTGAAAATGATCAACCGGCTGATCGAACCCAGCTCCGGGGAAATATACATCGATGGTGGTAATATATTTGACAGACGACCGGAGGAGCTGCGAAAGAAGATAGGATATGTATTCCAGAACACGGGTCTGTTCCCTCACTATACTATTTCGGAAAACATTGCTATTGTCCCCCGGCTGCTGGGATGGGACAAAAAAAAGATACAGCAGCGCATCCTCTCGCTGATGGAGAAATTACACCTTCCGGCTGAGTATCTCTCCTACTATCCGCAGCAGCTCAGCGGAGGGCAGCAGCAACGGGTAGGGCTGGCCAGGGCGCTGGCGGCAGATCCTCCTGTACTATTGATGGATGAACCTTTCGGAGCTCTCGACCCCATCACCAGGGCCAGTGTAAAAAAAGATTTTAAACAGCTGGATGAATTGAAGAACAAGACTATCGTCCTGGTCACGCATGATGTGCAGGAGGCGTTCGAACTGGGGCATCGCATATGCCTGATGGATAACGGCAGGATAATACAAGCCGGGAAACCGGAGGATCTTTTGTTCCATCCTTCGGAAGATTATGTAAGGGACTTTTTTGAGGACCAGCGTTTTCAGCTCGAAGCTTCCGTCATTGGTCCCGGGGACTACGATACGCTGATCCAGGCATTCGATCATTTCAAGCATAAAGGAAAGTAATGGAACAAGCTCAAAGTCTCTGGCAATTTATGCAGCAGCAGTCCGACAAGCTGCTGCAGCAGACCGTCCAGCACATCGGGCTGACCTTTATTTCCCTTGTGATCGCCCTGCTCATCGGGCTGCCTCTGGGTATCTATATTACCCGTCACAAACGGGCAGCCGGGCCTGTCTTAGGGTTTGCAGGTGTCATGCAGACAATACCCAGCATTGCTTTATTAGGGTTTATGATCCCTTTATTGGGCATCGGGCCGCTGCCTGCCATTGCCGCGCTCTTTCTCTATGCCCTGCTGCCTATCATCCGCAATACCTACACCGGCATCGGAGGGGTGGACCCGCTGGTAAAAGAGGCTGCCGTGGCCATGGGAATGACAAGAATGCAGATACTGCTGAAGGTGGAGCTGGCCCTGGCCTTCCCCGTCATCATGGCCGGTATCCGCACCGCCACTGTGATCAATGTGGGTGTGGGTACACTGGCAGCTTATATTGCCGCGGGCGGGTTGGGAGAATTTATTTTCGGCGGCATTGCTCTCAACAATACCAATATGATCCTGGCAGGGGCTATACCGGCGGCGCTGCTGGCTATCCTGCTGGATTTCCTCTTGTCGCTGGTACAGAAGATGGGTCGCAAAAAAAGACTATCGACGTTGTGGGCGATGCCCGTGCTATTTCTCCTGTTGTCTTCTTTCTATGTGCTGCCTTTTGGATACAGTACGCGGCTGCTGGCCGGCTTCACACCTGAATTCATGGGACGCAGTGATGGCGACATCGGATTGCGGGCCGTGTACGGGCTGAAGATAAAGACAGTTGTCATCAGTGATGCCGTCATGTACAAGGCAGCCTATGAAAAGAAACTGGATGTCATCAGCGGGTATAGTACGGACGGCCGACTCAAGACCTATGATCTCGTGGTGCTGGACGACGATAAAAAGATATTCCCGCCTTACTATGCGGCTCCCGTGGTCCGTGAGGAAGCGCTGGAGCGATACAAAGAGCTGGGGCCTGTGCTGAATAAATTAGCAGGGCGTATCAATGATTCCGTGATGACAGAGCTCAACTATAAGGTGGAGCATTTGAATCAGACACCGGAAAGATGCGCCCGGGATTTTTTGATGGCGCAAGGGCTTTACAGGGAGCCGGCGCAGGCGAAGGAAGGGGTTATACGTTTGGGCTCGAAAATATTCCCCGAGCAATATATCCTCACTAATATGTATGCGATGCTGATAAGGGGATATACGGGGCTGCAGGTAGAGACAAAGACGGGATTGGGGGGGACGAAGATATGCTTCGAGGCCTTGAAAGATGACAGGATCGACATGTACCCGGAGTATACGGGTACCGCACTGCTGGCTATTTTGCAACCACCTGCCGAAGAGATACAAAGGCTGGGTGAGGACAGGGACAGCGTCTACAACTATGTAAAAAAACGTTTCGACGAAAAATATCATCTGTCGTGGCTGGACCCTATCGGGTTTAACAACGCCTATGCGCTGATGATGCGGAGAAGCCAGGCACAACAATTGGGTATCCATACTATATCGGACCTTACCAACTTCCTGAAAAAAGATAAACTATGACTCTTCCCGAACAATACCGCACAATACGGCAGGCCAGCGAAACTATTTGCCGGCCGCTACGGACGGAGGACTATGTGGTGCAGCCCGTGGCGGATGTCAGTCCGCCTAAATGGCATCTGGGCCATACTACGTGGTTTTGGGAAACCTTTGTGCTGATGAAATACGATCTGGCATACAAGGTGTACAACCCGGACTACAACTATGTATTCAACAGTTATTACGAGACTGTCGGAGCAAGGGTCATCCGCACGGACAGGGGCAATCTCAGCCGCCCTTCCGTAGAGGAGATATATGCTTACAGGAAATATGTAGACGCGGCGATGGACAGGCTGCTCACGAGTTGTGCTACGGATGACACCATACTGCGGGACACGCTGCTGCTGGGTCTCAATCATGAGCAACAGCACCAGGAATTGCTTTGGACGGATATCAAATATATTTTAGGGCATAATCCGCTGTTCCCGGCCCTGTCGGATGAGGACCCGGATGATAATGGGTCTGTTGCGGATAAAGGTTTTGTGTCTATGTCCGCAGGAATTTATGAAATAGGGTTTGAAGGTGAGGGCTTTTGCTTTGATAATGAGCTTGCGCGGCACAAGGTTTATCTCAACGACTATGAGATAGCAGGTTCTTTGGTGACCAATGAGGAATTTATTGCATTTATCCAGGCGGGGGGGTATGGAAATTTTATTTATTGGCATGCTGAGGGATGGGATTGGGTAAAGAACAACCAAATCAAGTCTCCTTTGTATTGGCATTTGATAGATGGCAAATGGCATCATTATACGCTGGCCGGTCTGCGTGTCCTTGATATGAGGGCCCCTCTCTGTCATATCAGCTATTATGAGGCCGTGGCGTATGCTGCCTGGAAGGGGGTACGACTCCCCACGGAGCTGGAATGGGAAGCCGCCTCGGGGAAGTTTGGGTGGGGGAAAAGATGGGAATGGACGGAGAGCGCCTATCTTCCTTATCCCGGGTTTAAGAAGGCGGAGGGGGCCATCGGGGAATATAACGGTAAGTTCATGATAAACCAGATGGTGTTGAGGGGGGCTTCCGTGGTTACCCCTGCGGGGCATAGCCGTAGTACATACAGGAATTTTTTTCATCCGCACTTGCGGTGGCAGTTTACTGGCATACGCCTTGCGAAGTAATTAACAGGTCTAACTAAAAACAAAACTATGTTTTCTGTCACCTCCACCAGAAAGCCCACGGGACGCCGTCGGTCGGCCTTTTACCAGGACGTGATCAATGGTCTCAAAGCTTCTCAGAAATATCTTTTTTCCAAATACTTTTATGACGAGGCGGGTGACAAGCTTTTTCAGCAGATCATGGCCAGTCCTGAGTACTATCTCACCCGCTGTGAGATGGAGATATTCCAGCACCAGTCCGGGGGTATCGCCGCGCTGTTCGAAGGCGAGCCTTTCGACCTGGTGGAGCTGGGGCCCGGCGATGCCACCAAATCCTGGCATCTGCTGCGGGAGTTGATGAAGAGAAAAGCGCCTTTCACTTATTATCCCATCGACATCTCCTCCAATGTCATCGGTTGGCTGGGAGAGAAATTACCCGTCAGTCTGCCCGGTATACAGTTACAGGGGCTCAATGGGGAATATCTCGACAGGATGGAGTATGTGGAACATATTTCCCAGCGCCGCAAGATCGTGCTTTTTATGGGCGCCAACATCGGCAATATGACTATGCAGCAGGCCACTCTTTTTTGCCGGCAGCTGCGTGACAGGATGCGGCCCGGCGATCTGCTCCTCATCGGATTTGACCTGAAAAAGGATCCCAAGACCATCCTGGATGCTTACAATGACAAGCAGGGCATCACCCGGGCATTCAATCTCAATCTGCTCAATCGGATCAACCGGGAGCTGGATGCGGATTTCGATATTACGCAATTCGAGCACTATCCCATATATGATCCGGCATCCGGAGCGTGTAAGAGTTTCCTGATCAGCCGCATTGCGCAGGATGTGCGTATTAGTGATGAGGAGGTGATCCATTTTGCGGAGAGCGAACCCATCTACATGGAGATATCGCAAAAGTACTCACTAGGGGAAACCCATTATCTTGCAAGGCAATCGGGATTTAAGCCAATCCATGAATTCTACGACTCCCGGAAGATGTTTACGGATATTTTATGGCAGCGGCTGCCGTGACCCCTGCGGGCCCGAGCGGGCCGGATGCGTCTTACAATTTCAGCAGTTTGAATGCATGTGTCCACTGATTGCGGATAAACCCGGGGATGCACCATAGCAGGCTCAATGGTTCGATGGCTCTTGCTGCCTCTATTTGCCCCATGTCTTCTGTCTCCCATCCGAAAGCTGTGAGTATACCGGTGACTGTCTGTTTTGCGACGGCATCATTCCCACAGATGAACATGGTAGGCGTTCCGGCCGGGAATGCGGGCTTGTACATAAAGTCGCTGCCTACGCTGTTCCAAGTTTTTACGAGTTTTGCATCGGGTGCCATGCGTTGCAGTCTTTCCATCAGGGAATCTTCGAGGGTGGTGAAGAATTTAAGCACGCCATTGACGGGAGGCGCTTTCTCGATGGGATTGGTGGTATCCATGATGATCTTGCCTGCAAGGTTTTCCACTCCTGCCAGGCGGAGGGCTTCTTCCGCGCCTGACCCTGCTACGCAGAGGACCAGCCAGTCTCCGAATTTTGCTGCATCGCGGAAGCTGCCTGTCTGCCCCCCGGGATTGTCCTTTTGCCATTGTGCGAGCTCCGGCTTGTGTGCGTCGCGTGCTGCCAGCATCACCGAATGTCCTTCTGCCAAAAACGCTTTTCCCAGTGTCCGGCCCACTTCGCCCGAACCTATGATACCTACTTGCATAAGATGAAGTTTTAGGGTATAAATTTAAAAAATATCCTGCTGCCCGGCTATCTTTGTTATATGTCTAATCTCAATCTCAATACCGATAAGAATTCGTTGAGTCCTTCCGACAAGGAGTTTGAGAATAATATCCGTCCGTCCGCGATAGAGGAATTTTCAGGACAGCCTCAATTGATAGACAACCTGAAAGTCTTTATAAAGGCCGCGAAGATGCGGGGGGAAGCCCTGGATCATATTCTTTTCCATGGTCCTCCGGGATTAGGCAAGACCACGTTATCGAGGATCGTGGCGAACGAGCTGGGGGTGCATATCAAGGAGACATCCGGACCTGTTATTGAAAAGCCGGGTGATCTGGCCGGACTGCTCACCAACCTGGAGCCGCATGATGTATTGTTCATCGACGAGATACATCGTCTGAGCACGGTGGTAGAGGAATATCTCTATGCGGCTATGGAGGATTTCCGCATCGATATAATGATCGACACCGGTCCGAACGCGCGCAGCATCCAGCTCAATATCCATCCTTTTACGCTGGTAGGGGCTACAACCCGCAGCGGATTGCTGACTGCGCCCCTGCTTTCGAGGTTTGGTATAAAATCCAGGCTGGAATATTACAATGCGGACACATTGCAAAAGATCATTCTTCGCAGTGCAAGCATTCTGGGGACCCGGATCACGTCCGATGCGGCAGGAGAGATATCCCGCCGCAGCCGCGGCACGCCGCGTATAGCCAATGGGCTGTTGAGAAGGGTCCGTGATTTCGCCATGGTGCTGGGCAATGGGGTCATCGATCTGGCCATTACCCAACATGCGCTCCGGGCGCTGAATGTGGATGAGCATGGATTGGATGAGATGGACAACCGTATACTTTCCACCATCATAGAGAAATTCAAGGGCGGGCCTGTTGGCATCACCACTATCGCCACTGCCGTAGGCGAAGAGACGGGCACACTGGAAGAAGTTTATGAGCCCTTCCTGATACAAGAAGGGTTTCTCATGCGTACGCCCAGAGGACGAGAGGCTACGCCCAAGGCGTATGAGCACCTGGGTAAGAGCCGTCCGGGCCGTCCCGGTGAACTGTCCATGTTTTGAACGGGACGCCTATTTTTTTTCTGGTACCGGAGCGACGAGTCTGAAACCATTGCCGTGTATATTCACGATCTCGATCTGGCTGTCGTCCTTCAGGTATTTGCGAAGTTTGGCGATATAAACGTCCATACTGCGGCCATTGAAATACGTATCGCTGCCCCATATTTTTTTCAGGGCCTGTTCCCTTGGCAGGAGGTCGTTCATGTGTTCGGACAACATCTTCAGCAGCTCGTTCTCTTTTGGTGAAAGCGTCTGTGTTTGTCCTTTGTGAGAAAGCTCCCGCAGCTTGGGATTGAAGTGATAGGAGCCCAGGTCGAACTCCTTATTATCGGATTCTTTATTGAGGTCGTCGTTGCGTTTGAGGATGGCCTTGATCTTCATCAGCAGTACTTCGCTGTCGAAAGGCTTGGTGATATAGTCGTCGGCTCCCAGCTTATAGCCCTGGATGATGTCTTCTTTCATCGTCTTGGCGCTGAGGAAGAAAAGAGGAATATCGGGGTCGACATCGCGTATTTCTTCGGCCAGCGTAAAGCCGTCCATGTGGGGCATCATAATATCCAGGAGGCAAAGGTCAAAACGTTCGCGCTGGAAGGCTGCCAGCCCGAGTCGTCCGTCCCGCTCGAGGGTCACATCGAAGTCGCTTAATTCCAGATAATTCTTTAGTACACTTCCCAGGTTCTGATCATCTTCACACAATAAAATTTTGGGCTTTTTTGCTTCCATGACTTGCGTTTTTATGTGAGATACAAATAAAATCTATTCGTCTGCCCTTTGCCAACCGGCGGGGCTAATATTTTGTTAATAATTGGTTTTCAGTATAATTTCGCACTTTTATAGCTGACTTCAGACAATAAATTTAAGAAACTCATAGCAATTGACGATAAAGGCTCCGGAGTCTACGATTGGCTCTATAACGCTATGATTTACTATCTTTGTCCGTTTAAGAATCAGAATCCAATAGCATGGACGCAAATTTTAATCCCGATAAGCAACATACATTAGCTTCGACGGCAAGTATTTCCGGTACGGGTCTTCATACTGGCATCAAGGTAAATATGACTCTAAGGCCCGCCAACCCGGGTTTTGGATACCAGTTTCAGCGGGTGGACCTTCCGGGTCAGCCAATCATCAAGGGGGATTGTGATCTTGTAACCGATACTTCCAGGGGTACTACCCTGGAGGAGAACGGAGCGAAGGTCTCTACCGTGGAGCATATACTGGCTGCGCTGGTGGGAATGGGAGTAGATAACTGTCTGCTGGAATTGGATGGCCCCGAGATCCCCATCATCGATGGGAGTTCCGAGCCTTTTGTAGAGATCATTGAAAAGGCGGGAGTACTGGAACAGGATGCCGCCAAGGCCTGGTATAGCATCGATACGAATATCCCTTTTTATGACGAGAAGAAGAGGGTGGAAATGGTCGTCATGCCTGCCATGGAATATAAGATCACCACGCTGATCGACTTCAACAGTCCTGTGCTGGGTACGCAACATGCGGGTCTCAAGACCATGAAGGAGTTCAAGGCGGAGATAAGCCCCTGCCGCACTTTTTGTTTTCTCCATGAGCTGGAGATGCTGCTGGAACACAATCTTGTCAAGGGCGGGGACATCAACAACGCCATCGTGGTGGTAGACAAGCCTGTGACCCCGGAGGAAATGGCCCGTCTGGCCAAGGCCTTCAAAAGGGATAAGATCGAGATCAAGAGCGAGGGCTATCTCAACAACCTGGAGCTTCGTTTCCCCAATGAGCCTGCGCGTCACAAGCTGCTGGATGTCATTGGAGATCTGGCCCTTATCGGCTACCCTATCAAGGGGCATATAATTGCCAATCGGCCCGGGCACTCTTCCAATGTGGAATTTGCCAAAAAGATCAAGCAATACATCCGGAAGAACAAGCATGTGAAGAATGTGCCCATTTATGACCCCAATCAACCTCCCGTATTCAACATTCACCAGATAGAAAAGACCCTTCCGCATCGATATCCTTTCCTGCTGGTAGATAAGATCATCGAGCTGACGGACAAGCAAATCGTTGGGATCAAGAATGTTACGTTCAATGAGCCGTTCTTTGCCGGTCACTTCCCAGGCAATGCCGTCATGCCCGGAGTGTTGCAGGTCGAGGCCCTGGCTCAAACCGGAGGCCTGCTTTGTATCAATAGCATGCCGGAGGGGCAGTATGATACCTACTTTTTGAAGATCGATAATTGTAAATTTAAAGCCAAAGTTGTTCCGGGGGATACTATGATCCTCAAAATGGAGTTACTTAATCCTATCCGTCGTGGGATATGCGAAATGCGGGGTACGGTATTTGTCGGGAATAAAATAGCCACCGAGGCAGACCTGATGGCACAGTTGGTAAAGAGAAGTTAAGTGGGACGGGCGGAAGTTTATTTTGGTGTAATTGTGTCAAATAAGTTTATTTTTGTGAAATGCTGAGGCAAGCTCAGCATTTTTTAATATGCCTGTGAACAAGAAGGAAGTAATCCAAACGGAAGAGCCAATAATGATCCAAATAAAAGATAATCAATCAGTTGAGCATCCAATGATCCATGCTTATACCTCCATTCATCCGGATGCCCGTCTAGCGTCAGACGTTCGGGTGGATCCCTTTACGATGATCCATGCAAATGTGGAGATCGGTGCGGGTACCTGGATAGGAAGCAATGTGACCATCATGGAGGGCGCCCGGATCGGAAAAAATTGCAGAATTTATCCTGGAGCGGTGGTATCCGCTGATCCTCAGGATCTTAAATTCGACGGTGAAGAGACGACCGTGCAGATCGGGGACAATACAACCATACGCGAATTTGTCACCATTCACCGTGGTACCCGGGATCGCTGGACGACGAAAGTGGGGAAGAATTGTATGATCCTGGCGTATAGCCATATTGCCCATGATTGTATCATCGGGGACAACTGTATCCTCAGCAATAACTCTCAGGTAGCGGGTCATGTGGTCATGGGGGATTATGTGATCCTGGGCGGGATGTGTGCGATCCACCAGTTTGTCAAGATCGGAGATCATGTATTTGTAGGAGGCGGTTCTCTCGTTGGAAAGGATATACCTCCTTATATCAAGGCGGCCAGGCTGCCTCTCAGCTATTCGGGTGTGAATTCCGTTGGCCTTAAGCGTCGTGGGTTTACCATCGACAAGATCAATCATATACTGGAGATTTACCGGGTGATCTACAATAAGGGCATGAACACCAGCCAGGCGCTGGAGTTTCTCGAAGAAGAGTTCCCTGCCACCGACGAAAGGGACGAGATCGTCGCCTTTATCCGGGAGAGCGGCCGTGGCATTATTAAACGCTTCAGCAAAAGCAGTTTTGATGAAGATTACGCTGATTGATGCAGGCAAACGCTTCAACCGCGACTGGATCTTTCGTCATTTCCATTACGAATTTATTACGAGCCATACTTACGCCATTACGGGTCCTAATGGATCGGGCAAATCCACTTTGTTACAGGCCCTGGCGGGGTCAATTGGGGTCAGCGAGGGCGCTGTTGCCTATGAGGGGCGTCCGACCTTTGGGGCTCCGGCGAAGCCCATAGCTCCCGACCAGGTATTCCAGCATCTCTCCATTGCCGCTCCTTACCTGGAGGTCATCGAAGAGATGACCGCTACGGAGTTCCTCCACTTTCATGCATCATTCAAGCCCCTGCTGCCGGAATGGCCGGTAAAGAATATCCTTACGCGTGTAGGGCTGGGGAGTGCGGCCGACAAGCAGATACGTTATTTTTCCTCGGGTATGAAGCAAAGGGTCCGGCTGGCGCAGGCTATTTTTTCCGATGTACCGCTGGTGCTGCTGGATGAGCCCTGTACGAACCTTGACAAGGATGGGATAGCGCTGTACCGGCTATTGATAGAGGAGCTTGGGAAGGGGCGGTTGATCATCGTCAGCTCCAATGATCCGCAGGAATATGATTTCTGTGAAAAAATCATTAGTATTATGGACTATAAGTCCTGATCCATGATTAAGAGCAAAGAACCCTTCGACCCTGATGAAGAAAATATGGCGGAGAAATTTTCGGGTAATGCGCTTACCTGTCTGAACTCGCTGCTTTTTTTCGGATTTATAATTTTCCTTATTTACCTATTGTTCGTTGCGACAAAGGCTGAGTTCCGAGATCAGTTAGTAAAGCTGACAGGACTTGCGCTTTTACTGTATCTGCTGATAGGACTTCAGATGTTCTATTTTAAAGTTTCTTCGGGGTATCTTATCGTAAGAAACCATTATCTTCCCTGGATACACTGGCATTATAAGCTGGAGGACATCGGCAATATTTCCATTAAGAAATATGACAGGCTGTCGAGGAGCTTGCGCATATCCATCAAAAACCGCCGGAATTCCAGGATATTTCCTGCAGGGAGCTTGAGGGATGAAGATTGGACGGCTTTAAAGATCCGGCTGGAACAGGCTGCGTTGGCGGTGAAAGATTAAACAGCCTGGCGCTGGTAGAAAATAATGTTCTCTATCATGCTAGAAAAAAGAACTCCTATCGCTGGCTGGCGATGAGGAGGTTGAGGTCCGTATATTTCAGGTCGAAACGCTGACTGAGATGAAAGTTCGTTAGCGCGCCCTTGAAGAGATAGATACCGCTGCGCAGGTGGATCTTATGCCAGACCAGGTTTTCGAATCCGCCCTCTTCGCCGGCCTCCAGGAGCAGGGGCATCAGGACATTGCTGATGGCGTGACTGGCTGTGCGGGCAAAGCCGGATGGGATATTTGGTACGCAGTAGTGGATAACTCCATACTTCATAAAAATTGGATGCTCGTGGGTGGTAATTTCCGAGGTCTCGAAGCAGCCGCCTCTGTCGATGCTGACGTCGATGATGACGCTGCCCGGACGCATATTGCTTACCATCTCGTCTGTGACTACTACGGGAGTACGTCCAGTCTGGGAGGAAAGGGCGCCGACGGCGATCTCGCATGTCTTTAGCTGTTTGGCGAGGATGCGCGGCTCTATTACAGAGGTCCACATACGCTGACCAATATTATTCTGTAACCGTTTTAACCGGTATACGCTATTGTCGAATACTTTTACCGATGCACCCAGGGCCAGGGCGGCACGGGCAGCAAACTCACCCACAATACCAGCCCCCAGGATAAT
>Ga0105237_10003065_pt1 | contig 20154 bp, 15 predicted proteins | sample KBSC24metaG_FD_81520 | JGI IMG/M metagenome (GOLD analysis project Ga0105237, IMG submission 81520) | Corn rhizosphere microbial communities from Kellogg Biological Station, Michigan, USA - KBS C2-4 metaG | ecosystem: Host-associated > Plants > Roots > Rhizosphere > Soil | place: Michigan, USA... | reverse complement strand
GGTGGTACATGGAAAGATCTTACGGACTCTGTAAACCAGATGGCAAGCAATCTTACAGCGCAGGTAAGAAACATCGCTGAAGTAACGACGGCTGTGGCGAAAGGTGATCTTTCCCGCAAGATTACGGTGGATGTAAAAGGCGAAATCCTTCCGTTAAAAAATACCATCAATACCATGGTGGTACAGCTTAATTCATTCGGTTCAGAAGTTACCCGTGTGGCAAGGGAAGTGGGTTCAGAAGGCATGCTTGGCGGTCAGGCTGATGTGCCCGGCGTAGAGGGTCTTTGGAAAGATTTGACTGACTCAGTAAATAAAATGGCAAGTAACCTTACCTCGCAGGTAAGAAACATTGCTGAAGTAACTACTGCGGTGGCCAATGGTGACCTTAGCCGCAAAATTGAAGTGGATGTAAAAGGCGAAATTCTTGAATTGAAGAATACCATCAACACCATGGTGGAACAGTTGCGTGCCTTTGCATCAGAAGTTACCCGTGTGGCCCGTGAAGTTGGTACCGATGGAAAGCTTGGCGGCCAGGCCAATGTGCCCGGTGTTGCAGGTACGTGGAAAGATTTAACGGACTCTGTAAACCAGATGGCAGGTAACCTTACAGACCAGGTGAGAAACATTGCTGATGTGGCTATTGCAGTAGCCAATGGTGATATGTCAAGAAAGATTACGGTGGATGTTCGCGGCGAAATTTTGCAGTTGAAAGAAACGCTTAACACGATGGTGGATCAGCTTCGTGCTTTTGCGTCAGAAGTTACCCGTGTGGCGCGTGAAGTGGGTACTGATGGTAAGCTGGGTGGGCAGGCTTTTGTGCCCGGTGTTGCTGGCATCTGGAAAGATTTAACAGATTCTGTAAACCAGATGACAGGTAACCTTACATCACAGGTAAGAAATATTGCGGAAGTAACAAAAGCTGTTGCTTCCGGAGATTTATCAAAGAAAGTAGCAATAGATGTAAAAGGAGAAATATTCGATCTTAAAAATACCATTAATACGATGGTGGATCAGTTGGTGTCATTTGCTTATGAGGTAACGCGTGTGGCCCGTGAAGTTGGTACAGAAGGTAAGCTTGGTGGCCAGGCAGAGGTACAGGGTGTAGGTGGTACATGGAAAGATTTGACAGAGTCTGTAAACATGATGGCATCTAACCTTACGAACCAGGTGCGTGGTATTGCAAAAGTGGTGACCGCTGTGGCAACTGGTAATCTCCAGCAAAAGCTTTCAATTGTTTCACAAGGTGAGGTGGCACAGCTTACAGAAACAATCAATGAAATGATTAATACACTTGCGCTCTTTGCGGACCAGGTAACAACCGTTGCCCGTGAAGTGGGAGTGGAGGGAAGACTTGGCGGTCAGGCCAGTGTACCAGGCGCATCAGGTATATGGAAAAACCTTACAGAGAACGTGAATCAGTTGGCGGAAAATCTTACCACGCAGGTACGTGCAATATCTGAAGTTGCATCAGCCGTAACCAAAGGTGATCTTACACAGATGATACGCGTTGAAGCAAGTGGTGAAGTGGAAGAATTGAAAGATACCATCAACCAGATGATTGCAAATCTTAAGCGTACAACGCTGCAAAACCAGGAACAGGATTGGTTGAAATCAAACCTTGCACAATTCACGCAAATGCTGCAGGGGCAAAAAGATTTGAATACTGTTACAAGAAGGATTCTTTCAGAGCTTGCGCAGGTAGTGAATGCGCAAAAAGGAATGTTTTATATTCTCCAGGATGGTGAAGGTATACAAAACCCAAAGCTAAGATTGTTTGCTACCTATGCCTACGGAAATGAAGCTGAAACTTCACGAGAGTTTGCGCTTGGGCAGGGGCTTATAGGTCAGTGTGCTTTAGAGAAAGAAAGAATTTTAATAACCAATGTTCCATCCAATTATATCAATATCAATTCGGGCCTGGGTTATGCAACGCCTGTAAGCCTGGTGGTATTGCCTGTGCTTTTTGAAACAGAAATTAAAGCGGTAATTGAACTTGCTTCGTTTGACGAATTTAGTCAAACACACCTTGACTTTCTAAGCCAGGTAACGGTAAGTATTGGTATTGTATTGAACACAATTAAAGCGAGTTCAAGAACTGAAATTTTGCTTGAACAATCACAGTCTCTTGCAGATGAGTTAAGAAGAACCAATGAAGAGTTGCAGGAAAAAGCGCAGTTAATGGTGAAGCAGAAAGAAGAAGTGGAAGCGAAGAACAAAGAAGTAGAAGAGGCACGCCGGTCACTTGAAGAAAAAGCAGAGCAGTTGCAGCTTACTTCAAAGTATAAGTCAGAGTTTCTTGCAAACATGTCGCATGAGCTTCGAACACCACTTAATTCTTTGCTGTTGCTTGCACAGCAATTGTATGAAAATCATGAAGGCAATTTGTCAGAGAAGCAAGTGCGGTATGCAAAAACAATTCATAGTTGTGGCGATGATTTGATACAGTTGATAAACGATATTCTTGACCTTTCTAAAATTGAATCAGGGTATATTTCTACTGACTTTATCAGGCTTAGATTTATTGAAATTATTTCCTTTGTTGAAACGACTTTCAAGCATATTTCAGAAAGCAAGAATCTTCGCTTCAGCATTGAACTTGATGATATGTTGCCTGAATCACTTGAAACGGATGCGCAGCGTCTTAACCAGATATTAAAGAACCTGCTTTCCAATGCATTTAAGTTTACAGAAAAGGGCGAAGTAAAATTGAAAATATATAATGCGAATCATAACTGGAAACAAAGCAATACCAACCTTGAAAATGCAGCACACGTAGTTGCGTTTGAAATTAAAGATACAGGTATAGGCATTCCAAAAGATAAACAAAACATCATCTTCGAAGCGTTTCAACAGGCAGAAGGTTCAACCAGTCGCAAGTACGGTGGAACAGGCCTTGGTCTTTCTATCAGTCGCGGCCTCGCAGATTTATTGGGAGGTACTATTGAACTTGAGAGTGAAGCCGGCATAGGAAGCAGCTTTACATTGTTCCTGCCAATTGAATACAATGCAGCAATAATTAAAAAAGAAAAACAACCTGGAAAGGTTGGCGATGATTATAATGTGGCGGAAAGAAATGATTTGATTGCCAGTCAACCTGTTTCTGCAAATAAAATATATGAAGCGAAAGAAATGGATGTGTTGAATGAAATCATTAATGAATCCGGTGATGACAGGAATAATATACTCAGCACAGACAAAGTGATATTAGTGATTGAAGATGATATAAGATTCGGAAAGATTATGGTTGAGAAGGCACATGAGATGAATCTTAAAGTAGTTGTAGCAAGAAACTTTGGAGATGTATTTGATCTCACAAACAAATACAATCCCATTGCAGTTACGCTTGATGTAAAATTGCCTGATGGAAGTGGTTGGCGCATTCTTGATCTGTTCAAAAATGATATCAACTTCAGGCACATACCTGTGCATTTGATTTCCGGTGAAGAGAACCGGCTCCTTGCTACGCAACGTGGTGCAAGAAGCTTTCATCTTAAGCCATTAACAACAGATGTATTGGCACGTTTGTTTGGCGATATAATCGTTTATAGCGAAAGAAAACCGAGGAGGTTGCTTGTAGTAGAAGACAATGAACCTGAAGCTTCACAGATTGTAAAAATTATAGAGAATGGAAATCTTATTGATATTACTGTTGCAGTAAATGGATTAAGTGCGCTTGAACTGGTACAGAACAACAGTTACGATTGTATTATTGTTGACTATATGTTGCCCGATATTGGCGGTATGGAGTTTATTACAGAAGTGCATGCAAGCAAGGCCATAGCCATGTGTCCAATCATCGTTTATTCAGCTAAAGATTTTACGCCTAAAGAAAAAATACAACTCCGTCAATACGCGAGCAGGATTATGTTGAAAGATGTTAAATCTCTTGATCTTCTGCTTGAAGAAATGATAATGAGCCTGCATATTGAACATAAAGATTTATTGCCTGAGAAAAGAAAACTGATAGAAGATCTCCGCTCCAGGAAAGATGTGTTAAGCGGAAAGAATGTGTTAGTGGTTGATGATGATGTACGAAACCTGTTTGCGTTAACCACTGCTTTTGAGCGGTATAATATCAACACTATTACTGCAGAGAGCGGACAGGAAGCGATGAATGTATTAAACGATCATGGTAAAATTGATATCGTGTTAATGGATATCATGATGCCTGAAATGGACGGTTACGAAACAACGCAAAAAATCAGGCGTGAACATAAGAACAGCACATTGCCCATTATTGCTGTAACGGCCAAAGCGATGAAGGGCGATAGGGAAAAATGTATTGAGGCCGGAGCATCAGATTACATTACCAAGCCTGTTAAGATAGATCAGTTACTTTCTTTGATGAGGGTTTGGCTTTATAAATAATTTGAGCGATGAGTGAAGTGCAGCTACAACAGGAGCAATTACAAAATGCACCTAAAATATTGGTGGTTGATGACCGCGAGGATAACCTTTTCTCTATTGAAAGTATTCTTCAAAAAGATGGATATAATATTATTAAGGCGCCTTCAGGCAGGGCTGCATTAAGAGTGTTGCTGCAACAGCAGGATTTTTCTTTGATATTGATGGATGTGTACATGCCCGATATGAATGGTTTTGAAACGGCATCACTTATTTATAAACGTGACATTCTGAAAGATATCCCTATCATTTTCATTACGGCTTATAATAATGATGATAAATACGTTTTTGAAGGCTACAGAATGGGTGGTGTCGATTATATCTTTAAACCAATTGATCCTGATTTGCTGAGAAGTAAAGTAAGTGTGTTTGTAGAACTGCATCAGAAAAAGCTGGCGCTGCAGCAACAGGAAAAAGTACTTATTGAGATGAATGAATCTTTGAAGAAAGAAATTGAAGAACGTAAATCGTCTGAACAGAAGGTGCTTTTTTTGAATGAGCAGTTAATTCAAAATAATAAAGAGCTTATCGCTGCTAATAAGGAGCTTGATCGCTTTGCCTATCTTGCTTCTCATGACTTACAGGAGCCTTTGCGCAAAATCAGGATTTTGAGTGACAACATTCTTTTGAAGAATGACCTGAAAGAAAACATAGAAACGCCACTGAAAAGAATTATAGCATCAGCAGAGCGCATGCAGCAGTTGATAGATGATTTACTTAAATTTTCACGTTATTCTGCAAGCAGTACAGATTTTGTTTTGACAGATTTAAATTTACTTATGCAGGATGTTTTGTCTGAGCTGGAATTATCTATAAATACAAACAATGTAAATGTAATTGTAAAGCCGCTGCCATCAGTATATGCCATTCCTTCGCTTATGCGGCAACTTTTTTTTAACCTGGTAAGCAACTCCATTAAGTTTAGAAAGAAGGAACAAGATTTAAATATTAGCATAACATCAGAAAAACTTGGGCGATCAAAGAGCAATAAAGTGAACAACAGTGATTATTATAAAATAACTGTATCAGATAATGGTATCGGTTTTGACCCCACTTACGCAGAAGATATTTTTGTTTTGTTCAAGCGGCTGCATAGTTATCACGAATATAATGGCTCAGGTGTAGGGTTATCCATTTGCAAAAAAATTAGTGAACAGCACAACGGTACCCTTAAAGCTTTTGGCAGACCGAATGAAGGGGCAGATTTTATTTTAACCATTCCTCAAATGCAGCATTCCTTGCAATAAAAGCATTCAGGTAAAAGTTAATGTCTTGAATAATAATTCTTTCTTCCTGTTTGCTGTTGCCTGTTACAGATTAAAATAAATGGAAGAGGTGAATGTATAAGTGATTATACCTTAAATTTGTTTTGTTACACGCTAATAAGAAATAACCTGGCAGATTACTTCAAAAGTTCTCGTGAAGTAATTTGTGCAAAACCATTAACTCATGGTTACAACAGAAATCAAATTTCTATTTCAGGGAATCATCTTTACAGCCGCAGCGCATGTGCTTCAGCAGGATAATGATCAGAAAGAAATAATTATACGTTTTAACACCAGGTATCTTATTAATCACTTCAGGCAGTTTTATAAATTCACTCTTATTGGCAACCGTTTTTTGGCAATGTTTGGCAATAATGAAAATGAATCCAACCTTATAAAATCTATTCAGGAAGCAATCCTCCAAAATATTGACTTGCATGCGGCCCAAAAAGAGGTTCCGGTTTCTATTAGGGGACAGTATTAAATCTGCATTTTGCATAATCTCTTGTAGCTTTTCTTTCTTCAAAAAATTAAGTCTGCTTGTATCTTTTCAAAATAAATGTAACGAATCAACGGATGGTAACGCTGAAAATAATTTTGCGTATTTGTTACGCAAAACTTTGAAATTTCAAAATAAGTCAACATATTTGCGTTATAAATACGCAAAATAAAAACTGTTATGAAAATTACAGGCGTTATCATCGCAAGGTTTCAAACTCCATATTTGCATGAAGGGCACAAATACCTGCTGAATGAAATAAGAGCAAAGCATAACAAAGTAATTGTTGTGCTCGGTATTAGCCCGGTCCGTGGTAGCCACCGCAACCCTTTTGATTTTTATACAAGAGAAAGAATGCTCAAGCAATACGATTCTTCGCTTGTAATTCTACCCTTAAATGATGAACGTTCTGATAGCAATTGGAGTGCCCAGCTTGATAGCCTCTTGGGCAAAGTGTTTCCAACAGAATCCTTTTTATTATACGGCAGCAGAGATAGTTTTATTCCATATTATTCAGGACGATATGCTGTTCATGAATTGCCTGATGCGGGCGATTATTCAGCCACTGCTATACGCGAAGAGAATGCAGATAAGGTGAAAGACACCGAAGATTTTAGAATGGGCATTAATTATGCATATTATAATACGTATTCAAAAGTTTATCCAACAGTAGATATTGCAGTTTTAGGCCAGGATAATACTGTATTGCTGGGCAAAAAACACAATGCCCCGGAATGGCGTTTTCCTGGCGGTTTTGCTGATGTTAGTGATGATTGCTTTGAAGCTGCTGCCAAAAGAGAAATGCATGAAGAATGCGGTAATATAACGACAGGAGAAATGATTTATATTGGCTCGGCTAAAATTGATGACTGGCGCTATAGAAGTGAAGCCGATAAGATTACAACTTTATTTTTTAAAACAAAATGGCTTATGGGTAAGCCGGTTGCAGCAGACGATCTTTCAGAAGTTGCGTGGGTGCCTGTAGAAAAATTGGAAGAGTTTATGCAAGATCATCAAATAACTCAGGAGCATCATGTGCTTGTAAGAATGTTGCTTAAGAACCTGGATATGTAAACGTTCAATTTGATTATAAACATCATTATAAAAACTTTATTTCAGCCTAAAAAAATTATATATGAAAACGCAGGAAAATATTATTCTGCTTGCAGATGCTTATAAATATTCTCACCATAAATTATATTATCCCGGAACCAATAAAATTTATTCTTACCTCGAAAGTCGTGGAGGGGAGTTTAATGAAACTGTTTTCTTCGGGTTGCAATATTTTTTAAAGCATTACCTGGAGGGAGAGGCAATAACGAAAGACAAAATTGACGAAGCTGAGCAGGCAATGTCTGAGGTTTTTGGAAGAAGTGATGTATTTGACAGAAATATTTTCGATCATATTATTGAAAAGCACAAGGGAAGGCTCCCTGTAAAAATCAAGGCAGTACCGGAAGGCACAGTGGTACCTGTTGGTAATGTATTAATGACAATAGAGAATACTGATCCTTCTTGTTTCTGGCTTACTAATTTTTTAGAAACACTTTTAATGCAGGTGTGGTATCCAAATACAGTTGCAACGCTTTCAAGAGAGATTAAAAAAATTATTGCATTGTATTTTGAGGAAACAGCATCTGACAGCGCTACTGGTGCAATAGATTTTGTATTAAATGATTTTGGTTTCCGTGGTGTTAGCTCTGTAGAAAGTGCTGGCCTTGGTGGGGCGGCTCATCTTATAAATTTTAATGGCAGCGATACTATTAGTGGCAGCACACTTGCTAAACGATATTATGGTGCAGAAAAAATGTACGGGTTATCAGTGCCTGCCACAGAGCACTCTATCTGTACCTTGCTTGGAGAAGATGGAGAGCTTGAAGTTTTTAAACATGTCCTTAAGACTTTTCCAGAGGGTATTGTAGCATGTGTTTCAGATTCTTTCGATATTTTCAGAGCATGCAGCGAGTATTGGGGAGGTGAGTTGATAGAGCTTATTTTAAACAGGAAAGGTACACTTGTTATTCGCCCCGACAGTGGTGATCCCGTATTGACATTATTAAGAGTGTTTGAATTATTATTCAGAAAATTCGGATATACCATTAATGAAAAAGGGTACAGAGTTTTACCGCAACAGGTAAGGGTTTTGCAGGGAGATGGCATTAATATTCACTCAATACGTGCTATTTATTCATCACTAAAGATAAATGGCATTAGTGCAGAAAACCTGCTGCTAGGTATGGGTGGTGCTTTGCTTCAAAAAGTTGACAGGGATACGCAAAAGTTTGCTTTTAAATGTTCTTATGCAGAAATTAATGGCGAGGGTACAGATGTACAAAAAAATCCGCTGGAGATTAATGAGCATGGCAAACTGGTTCAATCATTCAAAAAATCTAAGGCAGGGAAATTAAAATTAATTTTTAAAGAAGGCGGTTATAAGACTGTCAGAATAGAGGATGAGCCTCAATACATTGATCAAATGATTACAGTATTTGAAAACGGGGCGCTGTATAACGAAACAAATTTTAAACAGATAAGGGCCAGAGCAGCATTGAGTCTGGATGTGCCTGTAGAATAAAAATTGATTAGAACTTGGGACAAGGCAATCCTTTTCCACTTGCAGGCTTCTTAATATAAATAAGAGAAATTTCTACACCACCTCTGCTGTTAGAAGCTGTTTTAAGACTTGATGTATTGATATCATAAGTCAGGCCAAGTCTAAAGTCACTGAATTCAAGACCAACATACGGAATTAACGCATCGTTTAAACGCATCCAGCCACCTGCATATACGCTGGTAGGTTTATCAACGTTAATATCCCCAACGGGTAATTGTATCGCACCACCCAGAAGAGTTTCACTGGCACCTGCCTGTGTGCTGTATAAGCCGCTAAAGTGAAAGATGTTATTATCACCTACAGGTATATAACCTCCGCCATGTATAGTAACTCTTGGGTCAAGAAGATAGTTGGCATTGGTAAAGCTCTGTTTGGGCCGTGTGATATGATAAAGGCTCACACCAAAATAATAATTGTTTTTATCAGTGGTGCTTGCTGAATACAACATCCCAACATTTAGATCGAGATAGCTCTTCTTAAGACTTTGTCCGTTAAATGTTTCACTGGTTACGCCGGTAAAACCCGAAGATGTTAACTGGTCTTCAAATGTAAGTTTTGAAGTATTAATCATCATGTTTGAATAAGTGGCCTGGAAGCCAAGTCCTATTTGCTTATATCCATCTTCATCAAGGCCTTTGTGGAAAGCAGTTGAGAGAGAAAGGTAATTGAAGTTAACTGCGCCCGCAGCGCTTTTATCGGTATAAGCCATCAATCCAACACCCCATGTATCGCGAAAGTCCAAAGCATTTTGCAGGATATGAAAATCTGCAGACACGGTAGCTGTTTGATAAGCCCTGTTTATTGTAGGCCATTGATTGCGATAATTACCTGCAATGCGAAGATCTCCGTCAAATTTTCCTGTAAAAGCAGGATTGAGTGTAAGTGGCGATGAATAAAACTGTGAAAAGTGAGGGTCCTGTGCGAAGCTCCTCTTCAACATCATTACGCACATCAAAATCAATACAAGTTTTCGCATGGGTTAATTTTGGTTGTATAAAGTTATAATTATTTAGGGTTTGTATAAATATAATGCTATAAAAAAGAAAATTTCATCTTTAAGATTGATTTTTGGGTCCAAACGCAAGGTCTCCGGCATCTCCCAGGCCGGGCACAATGTAGCCTTTAGCCGTTAATTCATCATCAATATCACCGCACCATATTTTTATATCTTCCCCGGATTCGCGGTGAACATATTCAATACCAACTGTACAGGCAATAGCCGTCACAACATGTATCTCAGCCGGTTCTCCTTCTTCTTTCATTACAGCAATGGTTTTTACGAGAGATGCACCTGTCGCCAGCATAGGGTCGCTTATAATAACAATCCTGTTATCAAGCGATGGACAGCTCATATATTCTACATTTATTTCAAAAGAGCCATCACGGTGATGTTTTCTATATGCAGAAATAAAAGCATTGTCAGCCTTATCAAAATAATTAAGCATACCGTTATGTAATGGTAATCCTGCCCTTAAGATGGTTGCTAATACAGGCTGCTGTTCCAATACTTTACTCGTGTGTAATCCAAGAGGTGTTTGAATTTCCTCTTCTTTAAAAGGCAGTTGTTTGCTTATTTCATAGGCAGCAATTTCTCCGATTCGTTCAAGGTTGCGACGAAATCGCATACGGTCGGATTGTATATTCACATTCCTGAGTTCGCTTACCCAGTTGCTTATAAGGCTGTGTGTATCACTTAAGTTTAATACCATGCCGCTAAGATAAGCCAGTAAGGGAAAACTTGTCAAAAGTGAATTAATATTATCCGTTAGAAAAATGACATTTCCCCATACTTTCCAGGTTTACTTAGTTTTACGATTTTTGCACGACTTTATTTAATTAATGCAATTATGATTTACAGAGCAATTGGCTTAATGAGTGGTTCATCCCTCGATGGCTTGGATATTGTTTTTATTGAATTAGATGACAGCAATGGTAAATGGAGTTTTGAAATAAAAGCCGCAGATTGTTATGTGTATGACGGGGAATGGATAGAACGTTTAGCAGGTGCTGCAACGCTTACTGCAAGAGACTATTTCAATCTTAATGCTTTATATGGAAAATATGTTGGTGGGCTTGTAAATAAGTTTATTGATGCGAATAATCTTCATCATAGGGTGCAGTTAATTGCGTCTCACGGGCATACAATATTTCACGAACCCCGAAATGGATTTACTACTCAGTTAGGGGATGGCGCTACAATTGCCGCTATTACAGGAATTAATGTGGTAAGTGATTTGCGGGCTTTAGATATCGCCCTTGGCGGGCAGGGCGCGCCAATTGTGCCTGTGGGCGAGAAGCTATTGTTTAGTGAGTGTGATTATTTTTTAAATCTCGGCGGAATTGCAAATCTTTCCTTTAAATCAAATGACAGGTTTATCGCTTTTGATGTGTGCCCTGCTAACAGGATACTTAACCTGCTGGCTCAGGAAGATAATAAGTCATTTGATGAAAATGGAATGATAGCTGCTTCAGGAAAACTTTATACCCCTTTGCTTACAAGATTAAATGCTTTGAATTATTACCAGGAAAATTTTCCTAAGTCTTTGGCAAACACGTTTGGTACGGATGTAATATTTCCACTTGTGCAGTCGTTTCAATTGTCGATTCCTGATGCAATGCGAACGTATGTGGAACATATTGTGCAACAGGTGGTGTATGCGGTTGTAAAGATTGGAAATGTAAAACCCGGGGCGCAAATGATGGTTACAGGTGGCGGGGCTTTTAATATTTTTCTTATCAAAAGATTACAGGAGGCGTTGCAAAGCCTGGAAATAAAAGTAGTTATGCCCGGGGAGAATATCATAAAATACAAAGAAGCCTTGATTATGGCATTGATAGGTGTGTTGAGATGGCGTGAGGAAAATACAACATTCCAGTCAGTGACTGGCGCATCGAGAAGTAGTATTGGCGGAGCCGTGTGGATAGGGCAGGAGGCATAAATTAATCATCTTAATAAATAATTTTACCTTAAACCGGTTTTAAAATTCTAAACTCATGAAAAGTTTTTTATCCCTTTGTCTCGCATTGATTCTTTTATGTAGTTGTGGCAATACAAAAAAGAAATTCGATGAAAAGACTTACGAACAAAACAAGGAAAGCTTAGCTGACAAAGAGAAAAAGAATCCTATAGATTTTCTTGAAGTGTCAGGCAATGATCGCCGAAACTGGCTTGGTCAGACAGTGATTAAAGGAAGCGTTCATAATAAAGCTTCTGTTATTGCTTACCGGGATATTCGTATAAAAATGCTTTTTTTTAATAAAGAAGGTAAGCTTGTAGCAAACCATGAAGATGTGTATGAAGAAACCTTACTTCCCAATAATTCCATGAAATTTAAAGCAAGATATGGAACACCGCGCGGAACGGACAGTGTGGCGTTATCTGTAATGAGTGCTGCTGTTGCAGAACCCCAGGAAGCTAAAACAAAGTAATTAAGTTCTGTTGCTTTCAGTAACCTGGCTTGATTTTGCCGCGATGTCTTTGATAATATTATCAAGTTGGGTTGCTGAAATTTTAATATTTTCAATCGCCTCTTTGGTCATTTCCTGTGTAAGCCCTTTTTCATCCAGTATATGAACAAGACCGAGGATATTAGACAAAGGTCTTCTTACAAGATGAGAATTCGAGAATGCTATTTCCTTAAGCGCAGAATTTTGATTTTTAATTTTTTCTTCTTGTTTTTGTTTTTGTGTGATGTCTCTTGAGAAGCAAACAGCACCGGTTACTTTGCCTTTTTCATTAATAATCGGGTTGAAGGTAACTTCTGTATAAATTTTATTTTGTGCACTGGTACCATAGGAATCGAGTATGCTAAAAAGCTCACCATCTAAAACTCTGCTGTAATAGTGTTGCCAACTGTAAGAAAGTTCTCCAAAATCATTCAGGTTCATTTGTTCCCCTTCATGAGGTTCTTTGCCGGTAAGGCTTTTTATTGCGTTGGAAAAAGCATTATTAAATGCAATTAGCCTTAAGTCTGTATCAAAAGACCATATCAAATCTCTTGTATTATTAATGATGATTGAAAGACTCAGTTCGCTGGACTGCAATTCTTCTTTTGCTTTAATAAGCTCGGTTAAATCATCGGCCATTACCAACATACATTTGGCATTATTAAATGTTATATCGTGAGATGTAATGTTGACATAAATGATATCGCCATTTTTCTTTTTATGTCTCCAGATGCCCGACTCCCTATAGCCCGGAACAAGCGTTTCCATTATTGCGTTTAATTTGCCCACGTCTTCAATGGGCCGTATATCTTTAATACTCATGCTTAAGAACTCGTGACGGGTGTAACCATATTTGATTAACGCCGCGTCGTTTACTCTTATAATTTTTAAATTGGTATTGTATATCCACAAGGGTGTTGGGTGTCCATCAAACATTTCCTTATACTCCTCGTAGCTTGCCTGTATTTGCCTTGAATACCGCTTTATTAGAAGATAAATAATGATAGTTAAAATAAATATGTAAGCAAGCCCTTTAATAGTCTGCCCCTGTTCCTCTTCAAAATGAAAAACTCTGCTGGCTTTGGCAAGTAGCCTGTCTGAAAAAATGACCCAGCAACTGCTTAATATTAAAAAAACAGCAGCAACTTTTGTTTCTGGCTTTTGAAGGAAATTCATTAGTTCACTGGATTTAGTTGAATGGTTGGGTTCCAGATTATTATGTTATTGTAAAATACATTTTTTTCGTTGTTCTTCCTTTAAAAGTTGATGGGGATTATACAAATTGAAAATTGTCTCCGTCAAACAAACCTTTATCACTCAGTTTAAGATGCGGGATTACAAGCAGGGCCATAAAGCTTAATGTCATAAATGGAGCAGCTAATTTGCTTCCCTGGTCTTTAGCCATTTTATCAATGGCAGTATAGTCAGAAGCTACTTTATACCCATCCGTATTACTCATAAGTCCTGCTACCGGGAGCGCCAGTGTTTTTTCATGGGTATTTGAAACGCAGCTTACACCTCCGCTTTCCCTAATCACAAGATTTATAGCTTTCGCAATGCTTTCATCGTCCGCACCAACAGCAATTATATTATGACTATCATGTGCAACTGAAGAAGCAATTGCTCCTTCCTTTAACCCAAAATTCTTGATAAAACATTTCGCAACAGGAGCATCGTAATAACGATTAACCACTACCGTTTTTAATAGATCATTTTCCGTATCACTTATATATTCATCATCTTTTATTTTTCCTGGGAGTATTAGTTTGTTAGTGATTAATTGCCCGTCTAAAGCTTCAATTACAGGAATTTCTCCATTCAAACCTGTATAAGCGCTTTTCTCAATTTTTAATTGGGCGGGTTGTACCGGGCTGCAATCAAATTGATTAATAATATTGCTTTTGACTGATTGTATTAGTGAGCGACCATTTTCTGCAACTAATTTTCCATTAATGTAAGTTTGTAAAATTTTGAACGTTTCAAGATTTTCAACAACAATAAAATCTGCATAATCACCTTCGCGCAATAACCCAACATCAAGCTTGTAATGGAGCACCGGATTAATACAGGCCGCCTTCAATATTTTAAACAGGTCAATGCCCTTTGCAATCGCTCTTGCGCATAGATTATTAATATGTCCATCAACAAGACTGTCCGGGTGTTTATCATCACTGCAAAAAAGCATTTCATCTTCATGGTCATTTAATAAATCTATTAGTGCTTCAAAATTTCTCGCGGCGCTACCTTCCCGAATAATAATTTTCATTCCATATTTTAATTTATCCAACGCTTCTTCTTTTGTAAAACATTCATGATCTGTAGAAATGCCTGCTTCAATGTATTTTTTTGCATCTTCTCCACGTAAACCTGGTGCATGACCATCAACTGGTTTATTGACTGCATGTGAAGCCCGAATTTTTTTCATTACTTCCTCATCTTCAAACAACACACCAGGGAAATTCATCATTTCACTTAAATATTTTATTTCCTCCTTTTCCAGCAGATTTTTTACGTCCTCGCTGTTCAAAGAAGCGCCGGCAGTTTCAAATACAGTTGCAGGCACACAACTAGGGGCGCCAAAATTAAATTTGAAATTTACCTGGTTGCCATTGTTAATCATGAATTCAACACCTTCTATACCGCACACATTTGCTATTTCATGCGGGTCACTTACTGTAGCTACGGTACCATGTACAACCGCAAGTCTTGCAAACTCTGAAGGAATAAGCATACTGCTTTCAATATGAACGTGGCTGTCTATAAAACCGGGGAGAATATATGGCTGATTGGATGGCGAACTTTGAATATCTATCCGGGTAATCTTTTTTATTTTATTTTTTTCAACAAACAGTTCTACAGGATATATTTCTTTGTTCCACACATCAACAAGATTGCCTCTAACAACAAAAGAAGTGTCAGTCATGTAAAAGTTATTTTGGTTAATAATTGTTAAGAAAACAAATGTGATGATCTTATCGCGAATTGTAAAGTAAAAATCAGGTAATAAATCAAAGAAAGGTCAGGGAAGGAGACAAGAGTGAAAATAAACAAGAAAGCCCCACAGATGTGAGGCTTTCTAATGGTTTCCTATTGTTTAAGTTCACAATATTAATTTTCTAAACAAGCTTCAATTGTTCAGAAAACCAAGGCTCTTCGCTAGGACAAATGGATTCTTTTTGGATATTGGACTCCCGATATTGGATTTACGATAATTGGATTTTAAAACGGGAATTTTTATTAGGATATTGTCATTGACAGAACAAAAGTAAATGTCAGAAATACATATTTATACTAATAAAAGACTTTCGAATATCCGAATCGGACACAAAATGTCGCTTCTGTATATTTTTAAATGGAAATTAAATAACAACCAATGCGCTTAAAAGGCTATTACAGCTCCTTATCACTAAGTAAATCCGGTCTTTTTGCAAGTGTTTTCCTGAGAGATTCTTCATGCCTCCATTGGTCAATTTTATTTGGATCACCGGTGAGAAGTATTTGAGGAACTTCCCATCCCCTAAAATTTGCCGGACGTGTATAAACAGGTGGAGCGAGAAGATTGTCCTGAAAAGAATCAAAAAGCGCTGATGTTTCATCATTTAGAACACCTGGTAATAAACGGCCAATTGCATCTATTACTATTGCAGCGGCAATTTCGCCGCCACTTAAAACATAGTCGCCAATGGAAATTTCCATTGTTACATAATGTTGCCGTATTCGTTCATCAATTCCTTTGTAATGACCACAAATAATTAAAAGATTTTGCTTAAGCGATAATTTATTGGCAGTTTTTTGATTAAGCGTACTGCCATCAGGTGTCATATAAATAATCTCATCATAGTCGGTTTCAGCTTTTAAAGCGTCTATTGCGTTCGCTAAAGGCTCACACATCATCACCATACCGGCTCCGCCTCCATACTGATAATCATCAACCTGCCCATACTTGTTAACTGCCCAATTTCTCAGGTGATAAGTTTTTACCTGCAGCAGACCTTTTTCCTGCGCCCGTTTCATGATGCTATGATTTAAAGGGCTCTCCAATAATTCAGGTAATACCGTAATGATGTCGATTTTCATTCAGCAAAGATAATTTTGAGTAGAGATGCTACAGTAGAAAAATAAGCGTTATAAACTATTCATTCCATATTTTCCAGCTTGCTTCAGCCTGGCCGGTAAGCATATCATATCCATTTTTTATTATGGCGCCATGTGCAGCGCCTGCTTTTAAGAAGGCTGTCAACGGAGGATTATAAACCAAATCAAAAAGATAATGTCTTTCAGATAATAAATCATAAGGTAAGTCAGGGCATTCGTCTACTTTGGGATAAGTGCCCAAGGGGGTGCAATTAATTATAACAGTGTATTCGTCCAATATATCTTCGTCAATCTGTTTATAAATAATTGTGTTTGGCGAAATATTGCGGGATACACACTGGCATAAAATTCCAAGTTTATTTAGCACAAATTCTATAGCTAAGGCTGCGCCTCCCGTTCCTAAAATCAATGCTTTTGTATGATGTGGTTGCAATTGTGGAACAAATGATTGTTCAAAACCAATTGTATCTGTATTGTAGCCTATTAACCTACCATTGCTTATTTTAACACTATTGCAGGCGCCAATTTGTTTTACAACATCATTGGCATCGTCAAGGTATTCTAAAATGGCTTTTTTATATGGGATTGTAACACCAAATCCTTTTAAATCGGGATGATTACTTACAATATCTTTTACTTCGGTAATTGAAGGGATAGAGAAATTTTCAAAACATGCATCCTTTATGCCCTCATCTTCAAACTTTTGGCGAAAATATTTTTGTGAAAAGGAATGTGATAAGGGGTATCCTATTAGCCCGAACTTTCGCATTAATGTGCGTTTTCACCGTTAAGGAATAAATGAAAAGTATCGCCACGTAAACCGATGCGCATTGTTTCCAGCGCAATTACTTCAGAGGGCGCAATATTGCCAAGGTTTACATTGCAGCCAAGCAACTCGAGAAAATATAATTGTTGTGCTTTTTGTGGTGCCTCCCATATAATTTTTTCCTCTGGAATCTGCGTTAAAATTTCATTTACCAGCCCTTCTCTTACCTCGCCGCTGCCTCTGTAAATTCCTACATTTCCAGCTTCACGCGCTTCAGCAATAACGTAGGAAGAGCCAGCTTCAAGTTCTGCTCTCATTAGTTCTATCCATTTATAAGGAGGTATAATGTGTTGAGCATCTTTGCTGCCAACCTCGCTTAAAATTGTGGCATAAGGAGTGAGCTTTTCAATATAACCACATTTTTCAGCATGTGGAATTGTTATGGAGCCATCGCTAACCTCTATATAAGAAACACCATACTCTTTGCATACAGATACATAATCATCAAACTGATTGCGTATTAAAAATGCCTCAAATAAGGTGCCGCCAAAATAGATGGGGATATCATATTTTTTGTAGACTTCAATTTTTTCCTTCAGGTTAGGTGTTACGAATGATGTGCCAAAGCCAAATTTTACAATGTCTACATGAGGGTGCGCTACACTTAAAAAATTTTCAGTTTCATTTATACTTAGCCCTTTATCCATTACCATTGTTAATCCCGCACTCCGTGGTTTTTTCCTGCGTTCAGGAATTTGTGACAAGTTGAAGTTCATTTACATCATCTTTTAACGGCGGCAAAAATAAGGGAGTAACCTTGAAATAAAAGTTAGAAAGGACAAAGAAGTGTTTTGTTGCTACGTAATGAAAACTAAATTTTATGTGTTTTCTTGTAATGTGCAAGTAAATCTACTACCTGGTTATTTTGCAGAATAGAAGGATTGAGCTCTACAAATTTTTTTAACTGCTTGGGTGCCTTTTCCATTCCATTTTCCAGTTGCAGTAATCCTTCTTTCGATTTGCCGGCAGCAAATAATGATGCACTATAATAAAAGAAAAAAATAGGTTTTTGCTCAGTTGCTTTTAGAGCGGAAAAGCTTTGTTCAATGGCTTCTTCAAAATATTCGGCTTTAAAAAGGCACCTAATCAATGATTCCCAACCGGCAACATTTTTTGGCCGGCTACGTACTACAAGACTAAAGAAATAAATGGCTTCTTTAAATTTTCCGAGTTGCATACTGCATTCGCCAATTGCAAGGTTGTACTCCGGCGCATTGCGACTAATGCGCATTGCATTTTCCAGTTGCTTAACTGCAGGCTCCCACTGTTCTTCATTAATATAGGTAAGCGCAATTTTGTAATAAATTTTGCTGTCATCGGGGTTCATATGAGAGGCTTTCCTGTAATGAAACCTGGCCTGGGCAAATTTTCCAAGCCTGTGATAGCAATGCCCGATGGCTTCAAAAATTACTTCCTCCGGGCGTGTAAGTTCCAATACTTTTTCCAGACTTTCGATAGCTTCTTTATACTTGCGTAGGCGTATGTAGGCATCGCCCATATTACGGTAAGCATAGTCAAATTTCTCGTCTATCACCACCGCATACTGGTATGCATCAATTGCTTTTTCATAAAGCTTAAGCCCTTGGTAAGCGGCTGCCAGATTAAACCACGCAAGCTCATTATAGGGGAAATCTTCAATTATTTTAAGATGAAGTTTTATGCTTTCCTCATTACGACCGGTAAAATCTGTCCAAAAACATATTTTATAAAGCGCTTCTTCATTGGTTGCTTCCATTTCCAGAATCAGTTTCAGACAATCAAACACTTTATCAAATTCTTCATAATCATCATATACATCAGCAAGTTCAAATAACAAATCAACTCTTTCCTCGCCATCAAATAACAACAATGCTTCTTCAAGTAAATGAACAGCTTTTTCCTGCTGGTCAAGTGCAAGAAAAGCCTCTGTTTTGAGGATGTATAAATTAATGTCTGTGCTGTCAAACAATTCAGCCTGCTCAAGTATGGTTAATGCTTCAGTATATCTTCTTGTGGCGAGCAGTAAATCCGCCTTTTTTATTAGAAGCTGTGAAGAATAGGGGAAGTACTCAAGGCCCGTTTCAGCTACTTCAAGAGCCTTGGCAAGGTCATCTTTATCATCAAAATAGTCAATGATTTTTTCAAAAGATTCTTCTTCAAGAAAAGAGTTGCCTCTACCATTGCGGAGATTCTCATACTGATTCAGCAACTCATCAATTTCTTCTCTATCTTCCCGGTAAGGATATTCTTGCATAATTATGTAGGTTAGCGTAATTTAAGCACGAAACCGATACAATCCAATTTTTTTATCGGTAATTACACATCAAAATGAGGTAAAAAGATTTTAACAATTTAAAAAAAATGCTAATTTTGTGCTAAATGAAGAAGGCAACCCATATAATATGTTTTACTTTTTTACTGACTGCTTTGATAACCAAGGTGGCCATGGGTTCTTTTAGCGGAAGTGCTGATGAAAAGAATAAGAATAAATTCAGTCTCAAGAATTTAAATAAACTTTCTAAAAATTATTCGCTTTACTCTCTCAAAAACGGAAACTATCAATTTAAAGGGATTTACAACTTTAATCAACCAGAAAAAAGCGATAATAATAACAATCTTGAGTTCAACTCAATGATTAGAATGGAAAATGGAAACACAACCTATGTTTTTCCATATAAGTACAAGGTTCGGGTACCACGTTTTAAAACTCCAACTCCTCCATCATTCAGGTAATTGATTTTTAAAGAATTCTATATCCTTTTACTGGAACATCAAACAGGGCTAACGGCACTGGATTAAGGTTTACTTTAGTAGCAGTATAAGTTATCTTTTGTGCAGTGCCTTCGGATTGAGACTCATATTCAAGCACTAATCCAGGAATATTTTTAAACTGGTAAGGATTTTCTGATGCAGAAGGAATTATAGCCGTGGCATAGTACATAATAAAAACAGTACCATTTTTTTGTTTTGCAACTGCCTTTTTACATTCATAACCAGCGATAATTTTTGTTTCATCAGTTAATGT
>Ga0105237_10003064_pt1 | contig 20158 bp, 9 predicted proteins | sample KBSC24metaG_FD_81520 | JGI IMG/M metagenome (GOLD analysis project Ga0105237, IMG submission 81520) | Corn rhizosphere microbial communities from Kellogg Biological Station, Michigan, USA - KBS C2-4 metaG | ecosystem: Host-associated > Plants > Roots > Rhizosphere > Soil | place: Michigan, USA... | reverse complement strand
TTTTGGATAAGGGCGATATTCGGGGAACTAAACAGCCTGCAAAGCTTACTTTAAATAAATGGGAACAAAAGGATGCTTCTGACCCTGCTTTAGCAAATTTTAATGCCGCCAACTGGCTGCATAGTAAAACACCCTTGCAAATGGGTGCAGATGGCGATCTGACGCCGGATGCCTGGTACAGAACAAATCTCAGTATACCGGTTTCAGGTAAATATACCATACAGGTAAAAGGCGGCGGGCGGGGGCAAGCCTATGTGGATGGCAAGTTGGTCGCCAATTGGAAGCTGGATAATGGAGAAGTATCGCTCAACCTAAAAAAGGGCAGGCACGTACTGGCCATATTTGCCGCCCATGATGGCAGGGATAAACTTGCCGGCTATATCGGGTCGATCGAAAATATTGACAGTAAAGGCATCTTTGGCAACGCCCTTATTAAACAGGGCGGCCCTTTTATCAGTCAGTTGAATAATTGGTACTTTGGTAAAGCAACCCGCAAAGATGATGTTAAAGAGGGCCCGCCAATGTTTGATACGACGCGCTATAAAAAGTATAAGATAGGGCAGGACATCTTTAATCAACAGGAAGGATACGGATGGTTTGAAACAACGATTGATAAACTCCCTGCCGGGACTTCAAAAATAACCCTCTCGTTTAGAAGTGTCGACGAAAATGCAACGGTATTTATAAATGGTAAACAGGTATACCATCACGATGGCTGGAATGAGCCATTCGAGGTGACCATCAATGATGCAGAAGCTTTAAAAGCACCTGTAAGGCTCTCCGTGTTTGTCGAAAATTATTCAAACGAAGGCGGTATCGACCAGCCCGTGAGAATCAATGCAATCGGCAACGCAACAGCCATAAGTAACTGGGCTATGAAGGGCGGTACCGGTAATTTGTACGAAACGCAAAAATGGCAGGCAATTTCCGGTAGCGATAATCAAGGTCCATGCTTTTATCGGACCAAATTCACCGCTCATTTTAGTAAGGGACAAACGTTCATCTGGCGTGTCGACCCAAAGAAAATGGGGCATGGCTCGGTATGGGTCAACGGGCATAATTTGGGCAGATATCCCGAAAAAATCGATGCTCCCGGACTATATATTCCTGAATGCTGGCTGCACGATGGTTCAAATGAGCTGCTGATCTATGATGAGGATGGAAAGAGGGCAGGCAATGTTGAAGTAATAGCTGAAACCGCTGCGGGGAGAACCATAACGAATTTAGCAGCACCTATTAATTAATAAGATGAGTATAACCTCGGAAAGATTTACCGCGCTTGATGTTTTCCGCGGGATGACGATATGTTTCATGATCATTGTAAATGTACCGGGCTCAGGCGCTGATGTATGGACGCCGTTGGATCATGCTGCCTGGTTTGGTTTTACGCCTACAGACCTGGTATTTCCATCATTTTTGTTTGCAGTAGGTAACGCGCTCAGCTTCTCTAAAAATAAATTTGATACCGATGCCGCATTCTTTGGTAAGATATTTAAGCGAACAGTTATCATATTTTTACTGGGATATTTAATGTACTGGTTCCCGTTCTTTCATCGGGATAATGGTAGCTGGGCATTTAATCCTTTGGCGAATACCCGTATTATGGGAGTATTGCAGCGTATTGCCCTTTGCTATTTCTTCGGGGCGGTAATTGTACATTATTGTTCCAAAAAAGCGGCCGTTGTTATTTCTGTTTTACTGTTGGCCGGATATTGGGTGTTTTTGCTGCTGTTTGGCGAGCCTGGCAAGGAATTTACAATGCTGGGCAACGCGGGTACAAGGGTTGATATTATGATCATGGGTAATGCTCATTTATACCACGATAAGGGCGGTCCGATCGCTTTCGATCCGGAAGGATTATTGAGCACATTGCCGGCAATTGTTAATGTAATCGCCGGCTATTTAGCCGGAGCCTTTATACAAAAAAAAGGCAAGAATTATGAATCCGTTGCTAAGCTATTCATTTGCGGATGCTTACTTATTGCCTTTGCTTTGTTTTTAGGTCAGTTTTTTCCACTCGCTAAAAAGTTGTGGACAAGTTCCTTTACCCTCCTAACAATCGGAATTGATCTTTCGATATTAGGGTTGCTGGTATATCTTATCGAAATTGAAAATATAAAACGCGGGACCAAATTCTTCCTGGCATTTGGTAAAAATCCACTCGTTATTTACCTGCTGTCCGAGTTGTTGCTGACCACGCTGCAGTTGATATGGGTTCGTCCTCAACTCAGTTTTTACGACTGGGTAAACCAGGTATTTTATCAGCCGTTATTTCCTGGCCCACTAGGTACATTGGTATTCGCGGTTTCCTACATGCTTTTATGCTGGCTGGTGGCTTATTTGCTGGATAAAAAGAAGATCTACATCAAAATATAAAAATGAGAATTCTATTTTCTCAATTGGCGATAAACGTAGCGCTGTTAATGGGTTTAAATTTTAGCGGATTTGCCCAGCACAACAATAACGCTGATTACATAAACCCTTTCATTGGTACTTCAAAAAGTAATGTACCTACTAAATGGGGAAGTGATGGCGGTACTTATCCGGGTGCTGTTGCTCCTTCAGGTGCTATCCAATTAACTCCGGAAACAAGAGCAGCAGGAGGCTATAATTATGCTGATAGCTCTATTTATTATTTCAGTTGTTTCAATCATTTCAGCGGTTTTCCTGGCGGTTCGGCAGGGAGATTTTATATCATGCCAATTAATAAAGCGGATGGTTTTGAAGCAGCTAAATATTGCAGACATTTTTCACACAAAAATGAATTGGCTTCTCCGGGTTATTACAAGGTTGTTTTTGATGATGATCATACAATAGCTGAAGCAACTGCCACAACGCGGACAGGGATGTTTCGCTTCACCTTTCCGGCAAATATTACACCCCGGATTTTTATTGGCAGCGCCGGTGAAGTTAAAGAGCAATCGAAAAGAAAATTGCAATTTTCGTATAATAATACGGTCGTTAATTTTAGTAATGACTATCTTGATCTAAAGCAGGTACCCGGTGGATGGATCGTTACTTTCGCCAATGAAAAGACCATAAGTCTTAAAATCAGTACATCTTCAGTTGATTTTGCCGGTGCACAAAACAATATTGGCCGGGATATCGGTCATTTGGATTTTGACCAGGTTGGTAAACACACCTATGCAGAGTGGGTTAAAAAGCTTGCTGTTATTGATGTAACTGACCAAAACGAGCAAAATAAAACGGTTTTTTACACGGCACTTTATCATTCCCTGTTAATTCCATGGGTAATTGATGATGCTGATGGCCGGTACGCCGGGGCTGATGGAAAGGTACATCAGAAAAGCGGGAAAAATGAATACGGAGGGTTTTCGCCATGGGATACTTTCCGTTCGCTCAATCCTTTGCTTACCCTGCTTTACCCCGACAAACAAGGCGATGTGATATTATCCATGCTGGACATTTATAAGCAGGCGGGACACTTGCCAACTGAGTCTATGACCGGCAACCATGCTATCCCGATCATAGTGGATAGTTACCTGAAAGGCATCCATGGCTTTGACAAGGACCTGGCGTATAAAGCTATGAAAAGCAATATTGTTGAGCCTCCATTTGTGCAGCGGGACATGGAGATCTACCATAAAAATGGATACATCCCCTTTACAAGTTCTGAGTCGGTAACCCGGACGGTTGAATATGCCTATGATGATTGGGCACTCTCGCAGTTTGCAAAACTGGTTACTCACAATGGTGATGACTATAAACTTTTGCTGGCCAGGAGTTATAACTATCGTAACCTCTTAAATGCTGATGAGCTGTTTTTTCTTCCGCGCAATAAAAGCGACTTTAAACTACAGCCGGGCATGTCGGGTTATAAGGAGGGGGACAAATGGGTGTACACTTATTTTGCGCCACAGAATATAAAGGGCCTTATCAATTTGCTTGGGGGTAATGATCAGTTTGCTGACAGGCTCGATTCGGCGCTTTCTAATAATGTTATATTGTTTGATAATGAGACGGTGTTCCATTTGCCTTATTTGTTCAACCAGGCCGGTAAGCCTGCGTTAACGCAAAAATGGTGCAAACAAATTATGCTTGAGCGATTCAGCAATTCTCCCGGCGGATTGCCTGGCAATGATGACCTGGGTTCCACCTCAAGCTGGTATGTCTTTAGCGCTTTGGGTATATACCCGGTATGTCCGGGAAGGCCTTTTTACGCTATCGGCTCACCGCTGTTTCAATCCGTAACGCTACATCTGCCAAACGGGAAAAAGTTTATAATTAACAGCACAAATTCATCCGTAAAAAATCCATTTGTGCGATCCATGTCTGTTAATGGCAGGTCCTGGCAACAATTGATCTTGTCGCATTCCACGATTACTGCAGGCGGTAAAATGGTCTTTAATATGGGGAGCAAAGCAGGTGAATGGCCGCTGAATGAAAACCCGGTAGAGCTTTCAGAAACGAAGAAATATCCGGAGTTTAAAATTTCAGGGTTCTCCATAACCAAAAAAACTGTGGTGCCCAATGAATTATTTTTCGCAAAATTCTCCATAACCAACACGGGCAGCATCGGCACAAAAACGGTTCATCTAATAGTTAATGGAAAGCCATATGGATATAAAAATTGCCTGGTTGCTCCGGGGCAAACAATTAAGGATTCCATACCGTGCCGCCTGTATCCCTTAGGCAAATCTATATTAAAGACAGATGGCATGAAGCCTATGACGGTCACTGTTAAAAATTCAAGCACACCTATAGCCCGTTCTTATACAATAACAGCACTTACCGCAAAACCAATAGTCAGGTTAAATGAGCAGGAGCAGATTGGTTATACGGTCCAAAATACCGGGGGCATAAAACACAGTTTTGATATCCCGGTAATGATCAATGATTCAGTTGTTTTTAAGGATATTGTAGCGCTTGATCCCGGGGAGAAGAAAAGCCTTACGCACGATTTTATAGCGCTTAAAAAGGGTTTTCAGCATATCACGATCGACAATAACCAGGTTATTTATAAAGTTTACCAGGATAATAAAGAGTCGCTTTTATTAGATCTGTCACCAATGGAAAATGTTGCCGGTGATTTGGTAAATGACAAATCGGGATTCAAAAACAACGGGCATGTTATACTTGATGCAGATCATACAAAAACCCGGGATGGCAAACTGCTTTTTGGAAACAATTGTTTTCTGGAAATGTCGCCCGCGGCAAGCCTGGATATCCCTGGAGAAACCATTACGATGATGCTATGGATATATCCAACCGGCGAAGAAAGGGGATTGACCGACATATTTACCAAAGGCGACACTAATGTTTTGCAGGTAACTGATGGTAAAACACTTACTTTTTTTGCAGGTGGCTGGGGCAGGGGAGATTGCACCGTTGATTTGCCACCGGATTGGCTCCATCATTGGCATCATATAGCAGGAGTATGCAATGGCAAAACGCTTTATGTTTATATCGATGGTTTGTTAAAGGGCACTACAGTAACAGATCAGACCGCTAACCTATCGGTTAACAACAAATGGGTTCTGGGCCGAAATGAAGAGTTTCCGTCAGAAAGGATATTTCATGGGTATGTTAATAACGTAAAAATATTTAAGGACGCCCTATCAAAGGAGGAAGTTTTTGCTGCGTTTGACGACGATAAAGTAGTTGTAATAAAGTAGAAAATAAGGTATTAAAAACGCAAAGAACATATCATTCAGAGCGTAAACTTTTTACAGGGTTAGCCATAGCCGCTTTTATAGCCTGGTAACTCACAGTAAGCAAAGCGATGATCACTGAAATTAAACCTGTCAATCCAAATATCCACCAGCTGATATGGATATGATAAGGGAACGTGTTCAGCCAGTTACTCATCAATATCCATGCGATAGGAGAGGCGATAACAAAAGATAACACGACCAGCACCAGAAAATCTTTAGAAAGCAAGGTAGTTATCCCCGCTACCGTAGCCCCCAGCACCTTGCGGATACCAATTTCCTTCATGCGGCTCTCCGCCATAAAGGCTGCCAGCGCAAACAGGCCGAGGCACGAAATAAATACGGATAGACCTCCAAATACAGCTGAAAACATACCGGTATGTTGGTCGTTGCTAAACCCGAATGTATAAGAGTCCTTCACAAATCTGCACTCAAAAGGGTAATCAGGATTATACTTCCGCACGATTTGACTTATCTTTTTAACATTATCCGCGCTCGAATGCTGGCCGTTTAGCTTGAGCATGACCGTACCAAATGGTTTGGTTGCTCCCTTAATAATAATGGGCTGGGGTAATTGATATGGCCAGCCCGCCACAAAATCTTTTATTGTGCCCACCACGTGCAGGACTTTATCGTCTATTCTCACGATTTGACCGATGGGTTCTTTAAAGCCCATGGTTTTTACTGCGGTTTGGGTAAGCAAAATGGCGGCAGTATCGGTAGGATATTGATAAACATCCAGGTCCCTTCCGCTAAGTAGTGGCAGCCCCATTGTCCTGGTAAAATCCTTGTCGGTCAGGTTTTCCGCAAATGAGATGCTCACGCCTGGCTTTTTTCCATTCCATTGATATTGATCACTACCCGTCCACACATCATGTATAGGCGAACTGGTACGGGTGATATTTGCAATGGCACCACTGCGGACCAGCTCGTCTTTGATGCCTGTAAAATTTTTCTGCATGTCACCTTTCATGTACAGGTACGCAAGGTTGTCTTTATCATACCCAGTATCGCGCTTTTGAGCAAAACTGATCTGCCGGTAAATCACCGCCGTACAGATGATAAAGCCAATAGCCAGGGTAAACTGCACCACCACTAAGACTTTGCGCGGTGCAACCAGTGTACCTGCTGATTTCAAAACACCCCTTAAGGCTTTCACCGGTCGGTAAGCCGACAAATAAAATGCCGGGTAACTTCCCGCAATGAGCCCAGTGAAAACAATGAAGGCGATTCCCGCCAGCCAGAAATAGAAATTATTAAAGGGGATTTCCAATGGTTTGCTGATAAGCACGTTAAAAGCCGGTAGACTGACTTTTACAAGTATTAAGGCCAATATGCCGGCGATAAAGGAAGTCAGTACCGATTCGCCCAGGAACTGCTTGATCAGCATGCTTCGGCCGGCGCCGGCTACTTTTCGGATACCCACTTCTTTGGCGCGTTTGGCGCTTCTGGCAGTGCCGAGATTCATGTAATTGATGCAGGCGATCAGCATAATGAGGCCGGCAACGAGGGCAAAAAGCCTTACAATAACCAGTTGCCCGGCTACAAATTTTCCGTTTTTATAATCAGAATATAGCCACCACCTGCTCATCTGGTGGCTAATTAATTCATTCCCCGGCTGTACTTGATGCCTCTTATATACATTTTTGAACAACCCGTTTACTTGTTCCGGGCTTGTCCCGGGTTTCATCATTACAAAAGTGCCAACGGTATTGTCGTTCCAGTTTGCTCTGTCCCAGCCGACCTCTTTTTTATAGCTGTGCGGCACCAGGTATTCAAATGTTAAGCTGCTATTAGCCGGTAAGTCTTTGAGAACGCCGGTCACCTTAAAGTTCACATTGCTGTCGATCCTAACCACCTGGCCCATTGGGTCCCTGTTCCCGAAAAGCCGCACCGCCAATTGATGGGTCAGTACGACCGTATGAGGGCGCGATAATGCGGTAGCAGCATTGCCTTGTATCAACGGATAACTAAACATTCTTAAAAAACCGGGGTCAGTTAATAAACCTTGCGTTTCAAAATGCTTATCCCGGTATTTCAATACAAATGCCCTTACCCATGTCACCCGGGCATAATCTTCCACCTGCGGATACTCGTCCTTTAGATCGGGCCCGAGCAATGCCGGGGTGCTTTCCCAAGCGTGTTTTTCTCCGTTTATGTTTGCCTGGGTAAATACCTCGTAAATACGGTCCTTATTTTTTTGGAACTGGTCGTAACTTAATTGGTCAGCTACCCATAAAAATATAAGTACAGCGCTTGCCATACCAATAGCCAGGCCGGTGATATTAATAAAGGATATGCCCTTGTTTTGTTGTATGTACCGCAGGGTCATTTTAAATAGCTGACCGATCATCCGCATCTCTCTTATCATGACGCCCATTGCGCGTGTATACCTGCTTTTTAGCGGGAGATGAAGATGATGACCATTAACAGCGGGTTTAGCTGTATTACCATTGGCGGTTCTGTTAAAATAGGCCAGCTGGCGGCTGATCTGTTCGGACCGTTTTAAAAGGGACTGCTTTTGCAATGTAGTGACCCGTGGCTCCAGGTCGCGATAGGTATCGAGAAATTCTTTAACCGCGTCAAACATTGGTTTATTGGTACCGAGAAGGTACGCGAGCTCATTTAGCTCGCTTTCAGCGGTTTCACCGGAAATAAACTTCTCAACCAGGTACCAAATATATTCTTCCATAAGGCAATCAACCTTTCAAACGCAATAGCATATTTTATGCCATGGGTATAACTTGTTGAAAGTCAAATATAACAGATAAGTAATAGCGGTTTTGACCGTCCGTTAGCGCACAGCGATTGTCCGCTGTCGAACGGTATGTTTGGGAAACTTTAAAATGGTAACGATCACGGGTATCAGAAAATCTGAAACTATAAACTACCTAGCTCCGAAACTTTAACCAAATCGGCTCACCGGCATCAGGTTTTTTGGGCCAATTCCGGCGATAATTGTCCAAAATACACTTAATTGATAAAATTTGTGTAAAAAAAGTCGGATAATCCATCTTTTTAAAACTATTGTCCATTTCCCCGGTGTCACAATTCCATTACGTTTACTTTACCAATTAGGCTTCTGCCATAAAAATTCCAAATTGAAAACGCCGGTACATCTGGTTTATTCTTTTTTTTATATGGTGGTAGCTGTCATTTTTAAACCATATAAACCAATTGAATTATGCACAAATTTACCTATTCATTACGAAGGAAACTGCTGCTCATCCTGATGCTAGCGGGGACATTTATTTCCGCGTCGTATGCCCAGCAAACAACGACGGTAACCGGTGTGGTCACTGCTAAGGAGGATAATTCACCTCTGCCCGGAGCGACAGTCACAATTAAAAACACAAACAAAGGCCTGGCCACAGATTTAAATGGCAAATACGTCATCCAGGCCGCTCCGGGGGCCATCCTGGAATTTAAGGCCATTGGTTACATTACTTTTGAAGCAAAAGTTACCGGGCCGGTGTTAAATGTAGTATTGGAACCTAGGCAAAATGACTTGAACGAAGTGGTGGTGATCGGGTATGGTACAGTGAAGAAAAAGGACCTTACGGGGGCGATAGCGAATATCAAGGGATCGGATATTAAGTCCCAGGGGGTTAGTGATGTTACTAAGGCCTTGCAGGGGAAATTGCCCGGCGTTACGATTGAGGCCGCCGGTGGTGATCCCGGATCGGGAACAAGAATATTGATCAGAGGGGTAGGTACCCTGGGGAATGCCGATCCCTTATATATCGTCGACGGTGTACAGGTGGCAAGCATCAATAATCTAAGTCAGAACGATATACAATCCATTGATATCCTTAAAGACGCATCTGCCGCGGCCATCTATGGCTCGAGGGCGGCAAACGGCGTGGTCCCGGTGACTACCAAGTCAGGGAAAAACGGGGTGGCCGTGATCCAGGCCAATGCCAATTATGGCGTACAGAATATCGCGCACCGGGTCGATGTACTCAATGCAGAACAGTGGGCTAATGTAAGCAATGCAGCTCATGACGCTGCAGGGCTTCACAGGCTCGATATTGCTGCAAATCCGTCGTCCCTTGGCACCGGAACCAACTGGCAGGACGCGATCTATCGTGCTGCGCCAATTCAACAGTATGATCTGTTGTTAAGCGGAGGTAGTGAATCCGGAAATTACAGCATTTCAGGAAGCTACCTTGATCAGGATGGTATCGTCAAAGTAACCGGGTATAACCGTTACAACCTCAGGGCAAAATCTGAAACCAGGAAAGGCCCTTTCAAATTTGGCGAAACGATCATTTTAACACGGGAAAAAACCATCACCATGCCAGGTGGCTGGGGAGGCCAGGGTGGTAACCCAGTGGGCTCGGCTGCAAAAATGATCCCGGTTTTCCAGATATATGATCCTACGGCGCTTGGAGGGTATGCTGGTGCTACAGGCCCGGTAGTGAATGTTGCCAACCCCATTGCGCAGTTAAACCTTGAAAATATAGATCGTGTAGCGTCAAGCGTTTTGGCCAATGCCTATGGACAGGTAACACTGCTTCCCGGACTTGATTATAAATTGAATTTTGGGTATACCAGTGATTTTGGAACCGGTACCGATTATTATAAAAGATATGTTGTCGGGACTCTTTTTACTCACCCTACAAATGATCTCAGCATCAGTAAGGACCAGAATAATCTATTGTTAGTAGAAAATACACTTAACTATAACCGGACCTTTGGTAAGCACAGCCTTCAGGCCCTGGCAGGTTATACTTATCAGAAAACCAATTATACCTATTTGCTTGCGGCCAGGACAGACCTGCCGGATGGATTGCAAAATATAGATGCCGGCGCCGGGACGTCAACTACCAGCGGAAACAGTATCGAAAGCACGCTGGTCTCTGCTTTGGGGCGTATTATTTATTCATACGATAATCGTTACCTGATGACCGCCAGTATCCGGAGAGACGGATCGTCCAGGTTTGGCGCCAGCAATAAGTACGGGAGCTTTCCGTCTGTCGCACTTGGCTGGAATATTTCAAACGAAAAGTTCTTTCAACCCTTAGCAAATACCCTTTCATCTTTTAAATTCAGGGCAAGCTACGGTGTTTTAGGGAACCAGGAGATAGGGGATTACCAATACAGCGCAGCGGTAGCTTCAAATATCAATTATGTTACCGGCACAGGCCAGCAAAAATGGTTCGGAGCTATCCAGACCTCTTTTGCTGACCCCAATATTAAATGGGAAAGTACGAAGACCACTAACGTGGGTTTTGATGCCGGTTTAATCCATGATAAATTGAATCTTACTGCTGATTATTTTATCAAAATAACAGATGATGTGCTATTGAACGTGCCTATACCCGGTTCGGCCGGCTCTACCAGCAACCCGGTAGTCAATGCAGGCAAACTGCGCAACAATGGGGTGGAATTTGGGGCAAATTACTCAGATCAGGTCGGGAAATTGAAATATTCCGTATTTGGAACCCTGAGCGCTGTGAAAAATAAAGTATTGGCACTGGGTACAGGAACCCAGCAGATCTTTGGCGGTCAGCCAACCCACCACGGCGCATTCAGCACTCTGACGGAAGCTGGCGGACCCATTACCGGGTTTTATTTGATAAAGGATATCGGCATATTTCAGTCACAAGCTGAGATCAATAATTACAAAGACAAAAATGGCAACCTGATCCAGCCAAATGCTTCACCGGGTGATATTAAATTCCTTGATGCTAATGGTGACGGGCAGATCAATGACGAGGATAAGGTATATATGGGAAGCCCTTTTCCGAATTTTGAATATGGCTTTGGTTTCAATGCATCAATGTATAATTTTGATATTAACGCCTTTTTCCAGGGAACCCAGGGGAACAAGATATATAACGGCTTAAGGCAGGATCTGGAAAGCATGAGTCTTGAATTTAACTATTCGACAACGACTTTGAATGCCTGGACACCGACAAACAACAATACCACTGTCCCACGGGCGGTAAACAATGATCCTAATTTCAATGATCAGACTTCTTCCCGGTTCCTGGAAAGCGGAAGTTATTTGAGGTTGAAGACCCTTCAGCTTGGTTATACCCTAACAAATGAGATGAAGAAAAGACTTAAAATAAATTCATTGAGGATTTATGTCAGCGCGGATAACGTCTTTACGATTACCAAATACACCGGGTTCAATCCTGATCTGGGCCGTACCGGAAGTATTTTTGATCGTGGGGTCGATTTTGGGCACGTAGCCTATCCGCTTGCCAGGACGGTTAGTGTAGGCTTGCAAATGGGATTATAGTTAACGTTTGATAAATTTAAACATATAAATTATGAAAAAGATTATTGTAATGATTGTTGCAGCCCTTACGATATTCGGCTGTAAGAAGAGCGTTCTCAACGAGGTAAACCCGAACCAGATTACCACGGCGACCTTTTGGAAAACAGAATCAGATGTACAAAGTGCCCTGGCGGCGACTTATAGTTTGTTAAGGGATGTTAACGGCGGCTACTGGGCCGTGCGCGGCATTGAATTGTCAAACGGGCGGGGGGATGATTTTTTCATCCGGAATGACGTTGCCGACCTTTACCGCCTATCCACATTTACCAACACGCCGGATAACGGCCCCGTCAACGACTTATGGAACACCAGCTACCGCGCTATTTTTCGTGCTAATCAGATTATTGCCAATACACCGACGGTGCCGGGCTTAAGCGACCAGGCTAAGGCTGCCTATATCTCAGAAGCCAAGTTCCTGCGGGGATTAAATTATTATATCCTGGTGACTAATTTTGGTGATGTGCCATTGCAGCTAAAGGTGCCTGTAACAAAAGAGGATTATTTTGTAGCCAAATCGCCTGAAGATGATGTTTGGAAACAAGTAAAACAAGATTTTACTGATGCTGCGGCTAATTTGCCTGTAAGCTATCCGGCTGAATTTGTTGGCAGAGCAACTAAGGGAGCAGCCATAGCTTTCCTTGGAAAATCACAGCTTTATACCAAGGATTATCCTGGTGCCGAGACCACGTTAAAACAATTGACGGCATCGCCTTTCAGTTATAGTTTAATGACAAACTATGGTGACAATTTTATTGCAACCAAAAAAAATAACGCTGAATCGGTTTTTGAGATACAGTTGGCGGATGTTGGCGGAACCAATCCCTGGGCCGGAGAAAACGCGAGCGAAGCCATCGGGGTAACTACGGCGCAGGAGTTTGCGCCTTCAGAAGTAGCCGGCTGGTTTGAAGTAAGCCCGACTGATAAATTATTCAATGAATTTAAAAAGGAAAAAACAACCGCCAATGATTTTGATCCGAGGATGTACGCTACGCTGGTGTGGGACTATCCAGGTGCTACCTTTTATACTAAACCATTCAGCGATTTTAAGCTGCTCTTCGGTTACAGTTCCATGTTTAAAAAATATCAGAATTATACACAAACTGGTGAAATTACCGGCGCAAGCGGTGCTTCTGATTACACTTCAAGTAACAACGAGCGCGCGTTACGCTATGCTGATGTATTGCTCATGATCGGTGAAAGTTTAACGATGCAGGGCAAGACTGCGGAAGCGTTTCCATATATCAAACAGATCCGCGACCGGGCTCAATTGCCTGCTATTGCGGTGCCCGCCGGACAGGACCAGATGATGACCGAGATCCGTCACCAGAGAATGATTGAGTTTGCCCGTGAAAATCAACGGTTTTATGATTTGAAACGATGGGGGCTTTTGCAGCAGGAAATAACTAACAGTGACAAGGTAGGCAAGCAATATTATGTCCCTGGTAAGTATGACTACTGGCCAATCCCTCAATCGGAAATTAACGCCAACAATAAAATGGTTCAAAATTCTCATTGGTAGGAAATGAAACTGACGGAAAAGGGTTCATTTTTAATGAGCCCTTTTTGTTTTTAATGCGATACCGAGACTTATAAATTCAAAGGGCAGAAATGGTAATATTGTCTATGATAAGAGCTTAATAATCCATTCTTTGATGTTGCCTAATGATGTAAGTTCAAATAATTATAAACTTCAAAGTCTACCGTTCAATACGGGATTAAAATTGCTTAATAAAAAATTATGAATAAGACTTATCAATTGATCTTTGCTTTTACTTTATGCGTCACAGGTATATTTTCAGCTTCTGCTCAAATCAGGAAGCAGGACGGGAAATCACAGGAAATCGACCTGGCCGGCAACTGGCAGTTTCAAGTCGATTCATTGAACAAGGGGATTAAAAGCAAATGGTATGATCATAATTTGAAAGATCACATCCGCCTTCCCGGTTCGATGACCACGAATATGAAAGGGAACGACATCAGCACGGCAACACCATGGACAGGCGAAATTGTCGATTCCGGCTATTTCACAAAGCAGCAATACGCGAAATACCGTAAGCCGGGGAATATAAAAGTCCCGTTTTGGCTTCAACCGGAGAAGTACTATAAAGGAGCGGCCTGGTACCAGAAAACCGTCAATGTTCCGGAATCATGGAACGGGCAGCATATCGAATTGTATATAGAACGAGTACACTGGGAAACTACAGTATGGGTTGATGACCAGTCCGTTGGCATGCAAAATAGCCTCGGCACAGCTCATGTTTACGATCTGACCAAAGCTTTAAAGCCTGGAAGGCACCGGATCACAGTTCTTGTGGATAACGCAGTTAAAGACATCAACTTCGGACAAAATTCCCACAGCATTTCAGATCACACCCAAAGTAACTGGAACGGCATGGTTGGGAAATTGGTCCTGAGGCCCCGGCCGGCCAGCTATATGGACGACGTCCAGATCTACCCGGATATAGCAAAAAAGCAGATCGTGGTCGAAGTGAAGATTAACAATGATCGTCTTATAGATCATGCGGGAGAAATTGAATTGAAAGCGAATTCGGTTAACAATCCCGGAATAGTATTACCCATTCTAAGGAAAAAAATAACGTTTTCTAAAAAGGGGAACATGGTCAGGCTGGTTTATCCCATGGGCGCATCGCCTTTGTTATGGAGCGAGTTTCACCCCAATCTTTATAGCCTGAGTATCACCTTAAGTAATGAGGCAAATGCTAAAGATATTTTAACCAAAACCTTTGGAATGAGAAGTTTTAGTGCGGCAGCCACAAATTTTACAATAAATGGCAGGCCGACCATGCTGCGCGGCAGCCTGGAGTGCGCGGCTTTTCCAAAGACAGGCTATCCCCCGACCGACGTTGCGTCCTGGCTGGAAGAATTTAAAACATGCAAGGCCTTTGGTCTGAACCACTTGCGGTTCCATTCCTGGTGCCCGCCTGAGGCTGCTTTTGAAGCAGCTGACCGTTTGGGCATCTATCTGCAGATCGAGTGCTCCTCGTGGGCTAACCAGGGCGCAACAATAGGCGACGGATTGCCTTTGGATGATTATATTTATAAGGAAAGCCGGGCCATGGTGCGGGCTTATGGCAATCATCCTTCCTTCTGTATGATGTTATACGGAAATGAACCGGCAGGAAAGAACTTGACCGGATACCTGAGAAAATTGGTTCTTTACTGGAAGGCCCGGGATCATCGCAGGCTGTACACTACCGGCGCCGGATGGCCTGTTATTGATGAAAGCGATTACAACAGCACACCTGATCCTCGTATACAGGGTTGGGGGGAAGGCCTTAAAAGTATCATCAATGGTAAAAATCCGTCAACGGGTTATGATTGGTCCTCCATCATTGCTAAATGGCATCATCCAACAGTAAGTCACGAGATAGGCCAATGGTGCGCCTATCCCGATTTTGATGAGATTTCAAAATATACAGGGGTACTTAAAGCTAAAAACTTTGAAATTTTCAGGGATCAGCTAAAGGAAAACGGTTTATCTGAATATGAACATGATTTTTTGATCGGCTCCGGCAAATTACAGATACTTTGCTATAAAGCCGATATCGAGGCAGCCTTGCGAACCAAAGGTTTCGGCGGATTTCAATTGCTGGGTTTGTCAGATTTTCCGGGACAGGGTACGGCCCTTGTGGGTGTGCTGAATGCTTTCTGGAAGGAAAAGCCATATGTAACTGCCGGCGAATTTAGCCAGTTTTGCAGCCCTGTAGTTCCGCTGGTCCGCTTTCCAAAAATGGTGTACACGAGTAATGAAGAACTGGAAGCACCGGTTGAAATTGCACAATTTGGCGAAAATATGCTGAAGGACATCACTCCTCGCTGGGAAGTTTCCAATGATCAGGGCCATATATTATTTAAGGGCGAATTGGCCAAAACAGATATTCCATTTGGCAATGGCATACAATTAGGAAAGATTAAGCAATCTCTTTCTACAGTTACCAAACCATCAAAGCTTACGGTGACTGTCTTTGTCGGCAAATACAAAAATAGCTGGGATTTTTTTGTCTACCCCGCACATTTTCCGGCTGTTAAACCGGAAATTCTGGTTACTCAGCAATTGGATTCTAACGCCTTGCGAACGCTTAACAGTGGGGGCAAAGTCCTCCTTACTTTAAAAAAGGGTAGCGTCTCCGCCAACAAAGGTGGGGATATAGCCGTCGGGTTTTCAAGTATCTTCTGGAATACCGCCTGGACCAATAGCCAGCCCCCGGTAACCCTGGGCATTTTGTGTGATTCGAAACACCCGGCATTTGATGACTTTCCAACCGGGAAGTTCAGTAACTACCAATGGTGGGATGCCATGAGCCATTCCAGCGTAATTAAGTTAGACTCAGTAGCTAAAGGGCTTCATCCCATTTTACGCGTAATTGACGACTGGGTAACCGCCCGGTCATTGGGTTTGATTTTTGAATGCAGGGTGGGGCAGGGTAAGCTGCTTGTTTCAGGCATCGATCTTTTAAGTAATGCCGAAAACCGGCTGGAAGCTCGTCAGCTGTTATATAGTCTGGAAAACTATATGGCCAAAGATAGTTTTGATCCGAAGAATATAATTGAGTTGCAAAAAATTAAGTCTTTGACTAAACGAGATTGATGGCATTATTTGAAGGGAAAATAGATTTGTATTTTCCCTTCATTAATGCTGAAAGGGTTACCTCTTGATTGGTGGTTATTGCTTTTTATGCTGGTTCTTATATTTTGCAGGAGAAATTCCCATCAGCTTTTTAAATAAACGGGAGAAATAATAGGGGTCATCAAAACCAAGTTCGACACAGATCTCTTTGATATTCCGGTCACTGAAGTACAGGAATTGGCAGGACTTCTGAATTTTAAGTTTGTTAAAATACTGGTTGGGAGAACTACCGGTTTTTTTACGAAAAAGCCTGGAGTAGTGCGATACTGAAAGTAGCTGCCGGGTAGCCAGTTCTTCGACTGAAAGGAGGCTGCCCAAATTTTTTTTCATAAAGGCAATTGAGCTGGAAACAACGTCGTCATCCTGGAAGGCGGGGTTGATCTCCTTATAGTAGATAAATGACGAAATGAATTCCTGTAATTTGATATTGATAATTTCCAGGTCCCTTATTTCAAAACTATTTTCAAGCAAATTAAATATCTCATCAAACGCGGTTATTCTTCGTTCATCATAGGGAATAGAAAGCAAATCCACTTCTTTTTCCATGTACCTGTTATAAATAAGATCCGCATACTCGCCTATGAAATGAACCCAGTAAATGCTCCAGGGCTCCTCCTGTGAACTTTTATAATGGTGAGGGATATTTTTGGGTATGATAAAATAAGTATTGGGTTTTAGCTCAATGGATTTATCCTGCAGGTGTATAAGCCCTTTCCCCTCTATACAATATAAGAGAATGTACTGACTGGCCCCAAATTTCCGCTCACGGTCATGAAATACGGCATGAGGGTAATAGCCGATCGCTGTCAGGTAAAACCTTTTGATCAGGTCAGCTTTGAGCACGGTCTTTTTAATGTTTGGCGGCAAGACGATCATTTTCTGACCGACAAAGCCATCCTTGACTTTTTTTAAATTCAAACCAGTGGAATTGCCCTTGTTGCTTTGCATAATGATTGTAGATGGATTAAGACGCAATTACTAAAATAAAAAGTATATAACATAGCCTATAAGCCACAAAATAACAATTAATAATGATCGGATAATCCATCCATTGACATTTATAATCCATTGCAGGCCCTTTGATTATCCCCTATTTTTATAAACCATATTAGAAAACCTATTTAGTAAATCACTTCATGCAAATAGCAACACCCGTAATTAAATATAATAACACCTACATCCTGGGGATTTCCTTTATTTCAGCGCTCGGTGGTTATCTTTTCGGGTTTGATTTTGCCGTAATATCAGGTGCCTTACCTTTTTTGAGAACTGCCTTTGCACTTTCCTCCTGGTGGGAAGGATTTTTAACCGGCTCCCTTGCACTGGGTTGCATCGCAGGTTGTTTAATAGCAGGGAAAGTTGCCGATCGATATGGACGTAAACCGGGATTGATCTCAGCCGCCGGCATTTTTGCGATATCATCAATCGGGATGGCCTTTTCACCGCACCTGGCAGAATTCGTAATCATGCGGTTTACGGCCGGCATTGGAGTCGGAATGGCCAGCATGCTCAGCCCTCTTTATATTGCCGAAGTATCACCGGCCAGTGTACGCGGTAGAAATGTCGCCATCAATCAATTGACGATCGTGCTGGGGATTTTGATAACCAACCTGGTCAATTACCTGTTGGCCGGTAAAGGAACGGATGTCTGGCGCTGGATGTTCGGTTTAGGAGTAATTCCTTCCATTTTATTCCTAGTTGGGGTTTTGTTTTTACCAGAGAGCCCCAGGTGGTTAATAAAGGAAGGAAAACTGGATGCCGCCACCAAAATATTGGCGAAAATCGGCTCCCTTGAGTATGTAAACGATACCTTAAAAGAAATTGGAAAAACGGTTCATCATGCCGGGACAGTTCCTTACAGTGCAGTTTTTGCCAAAGCTGTAAGGCCTGCTGTCGTCGTGGGTATTACATTAGCCGTATTTCAGCAGCTTTGCGGCATCAATGTGGTATTCAATTACACCTCGACCATATTTAAATCGGTAGGCGCCAACCTGGATAAACAGCTTTTTGAAACAGTAGCGATAGGCATTGTAAATACCCTGTTCACATTGCTGGCGATGTGGCAGGTAGATAAACTGGGCAGGAGGCCATTAATGCTGATCGGCTCATTGGGACTGTCGGTCATTTATATCGTACTGGCGTTTTTACTAAAAGAACAGGCCGGGGCAGGCTGGATTTCCCTTTTTGTTTTATTGGCGATAGGGATGTATGCTACTTCGCTTGCACCGGTTACCTGGGTATTGATCTCCGAAATATTTCCAAATGATATCCGCGGAGTTGCCTCCTCGGTGGCTATCGTATGCCTTTGGATAGCCTATTTTATCCTGGTATTTACCTTCCCGGTGCTGGCGGAATATTTGGGCACTTTCGGCCCTTTTTATCTCTACTCAGCCATCTGTCTCCTGGGATTCTTCTTTATAAAGGCCAAAGTGAAGGAAACCAAGGGGCAAACATTAGAACAATTAGAACAAAGTTTTGCAGGACATTAATTAGCTATAAAAATGAAAGTAAACATCTGGCAGGAGCAAATTACATTACCCACTTATAAAACGGGAACTCCTGATAAGAACCCCATGTTTTTTGAGAACCGTATCTACCAGGGAAGCAGCGGTGTGGTTTATCCGAATCCCGTAATAGAAAAAATTGAGGATGAGAAAGTTGATCAGCAATATACTGCGCTGTTTCTGGAAAACAAATACCTTAAGATCATGATTCTGCCTGAGATCGGCGGCAGGGTACACATGGCCTATGATAAAATTGCCAACCGTCATTTTATTTACTATAACCAGGTGATTAAACCTGCTTTGGTGGGGTTGTGTGGCCCCTGGATATCCGGTGGCATCGAGTTTAACTGGCCGCAGCACCACAGGCCAAGCACTTTTGAAACCATCGATTATACCATCGACGAAAATAAAGATGGCAGTAAAACGGTTTGGGTGAGCGAGGTGGAAAAAATGTTCCATACCAAGGGGATGGCAGGTTTTACTTTGTATCCCGATAAGGCTTACCTTGAGGTTAAAGCTCGCCTCTACAATCGCACCAGCATGCCTCAAACATTTTTATGGTGGGCCAACCCGGCTGTCAGTGTTAATGATCATTACCAATCCGTGTTTCCGCCGGATGTTCATGCGGTATTTGATCATGGAAGAAGGGACGTATCCAATTTTCCCATAGCTACAGGAACTTATTATAAAGTTGATTACTCTCCGGGTACCGACATTTCAAGGTATAAAAATATACCTGTGCCCACATCTTATATGGTTGTTGGGTCTGAATATGATTTCGTAGGGGGGTATGAGCATGATACAAAGGCAGGCATGATCCACATAGCTGATCATCATATTTCTCAGGGTAAAAAACAATGGACTTGGGGAAACGGTGATTTTGGACTGGCCTGGGATAGAAACCTGACCGATGAAGACGGTCCTTATATCGAGATCATGACGGGGGTGTATACGGACAATCAACCAGATTTTTCCTGGATCATGCCGTACGAGGAAAAATCCTTTAGCCAGTATTTTTTACCTTATCGGGAAGTTGGCCTGG
>Ga0105237_10003063_pt1 | contig 20159 bp, 13 predicted proteins | sample KBSC24metaG_FD_81520 | JGI IMG/M metagenome (GOLD analysis project Ga0105237, IMG submission 81520) | Corn rhizosphere microbial communities from Kellogg Biological Station, Michigan, USA - KBS C2-4 metaG | ecosystem: Host-associated > Plants > Roots > Rhizosphere > Soil | place: Michigan, USA... | reverse complement strand
AGTTTCCCCTATCAACTCTCGGGAGGTCAGATGCAGCGCGTCGCCATCGCTCGCGCCCTCGTGAATTCGCCCGACCTGCTCATGGCTGACGAGCCCACCGGCAACCTCGACACTGCCAGCGGCGATCAGGTCCTCGCACTGCTCCGTGAGAGCGCTACGCGCTTCGGCACCACCATCGTAATGGCGACTCACAGCGCCGAGGCCGCCGCCATTGCAGACGTCAAGGTGAGTCTGCGCGATGGCCGAATCGTTTCGATCGACCGCCCATGACGATGCTCCGTGGCTGGACGCTCGAGTCATGGTTCGTCTTTCGTACCCTCATCCTGAGGCCGTTATGGCACGACCCCCTGCGTACCGCCCTCACCATCCTCTCGGTGGCGCTCGGTATTGCCGTCGTCGTGGCGATTGATCTCGCGGGCGACGCTGCCACTGGTTCTTTCCGATCCTCGATGGAGACTCTCGCCGGCAAGACCGACCTCGAAATCGTTGCCAACGGCGGAATCAATGAGACTTGGCTCGCGGCGCTCTCGTCCCTTCTTTTCGATGCGCAATTCTCGCCCGTAGTCGAGACCCAGGCTCTCGTACCCGGGGCGGGTTCTGTGCCTTTGTACGGCATGGACATGTTGCGCGCTGCAGCCTCCGCTGAACCGCAGGAAGGCAGCGCCACAACGGACAAGCCGCACGTCGTGGTTGCCCGTCGCCTCGCTGACAAAATGGGCTGGAAGCGCGCTCAGACTTTCAACGCGAAGATTGCAGGCCGCAAAGTGGAGTTCCACATCGCCTTCATTGCTGAAAGCGGCAGTGCCGAATATCTGGCCATCGACATTGCCGATGCGCAACAGGCGCTCGGACGCTTCGGCAAAATAGACCGCATCGATGTCAACGTTGGCCACGACGAAGATCCCATCAAAGTGGAAGCGGCCGTTCGCAAGATTCTGCCCTCGGGCTACCTGATCCAGAAGCCCGGCGCCCGCAGCGAGGAAAACCAGCGGATGCTCAAAGCCTTCCGCTGGAACCTCCGCGCGCTCAGCTACATTTCGTTGGTAGTCGGAGCCTTCCTCATCTACAACACGATTTCCGTCAGCGTCGTTCGGCGCCGGGCCGCCATTGGTATTCTTCGAGCCGTCGGCGCCACCCGATCCACCGTGCTGGCGATGTTCCTCGGCGAGGCCCTGCTCTTCGGTATTGTCGGCGCTGCCCTGGGCGTCGGGCTCGGAAGACTCCTGGCGGGCGGCACCGTGGAATTGATCTCCGGCACCGTGAACGCGCTCTACACCACAAGCCGGCCAGGAGCCGTGTCGCTGACCTCGACCGTGACCTGGATCGGCATCGTCACCGGAGCGCTCGTCGCACTCGCCTCCGCCCTTGCCCCGGCCCGCGAAGCCATGACCGTCGCCCCCACCGAGGCCATGAGCCGGGGAGCGCATGAGCACCACGCACGTCTTCGCTGGCGTCGTGCGCTGCTGTGGTCCGCCATATTTGCCCTGCTCTCGATCGCCGCTTCCCAGGCATCACCGCTCAACGGCTACCCTGTGGGCGGCTACATTGCGGCAGTCCTGTCGATTGCTTCTGCCGCCATGGCGTCGCCCGCAATCGTGCTGCTCGTCAATAAAGCAACTCGATGGATGGTCCGAGGCCGCGTCGTCGGCCTCCTTGCCGCCCGCAGTCTCACCGCCTCGCTGTCGCGTACATCCGTCGTAGTTGCTGCGCTCGCCACCGCCATCGCTATGATGGCCAGCGTCGGTATCATGGTCGGTAGTTTCCGGGAAACGGTGGCTTTGTGGCTCGATGTGCAACTGCGCGCCGATCTTTACGTCAGCCCCGCCATGCCGCCCGGCGCAGGCGCCTACCCGCCGCTCGCTCCTGAAGTCGAACCCATTCTGCGATCCATTGACGGTGTCGCCGCCGTCGATGTCTTCTACGGCGTCGAGTTTCACTATCACGGCGAGCGTGCCACGCTCGGCGCAGGCGATCTCGAAATCGTTCGATGCTACGGGCGCATGCGCTTCCTCCCCGGACAGGACCGGGAAAGTATCTTGCGATCGCTCCCCGCTCATGATCGCGCCATCGTCAGTGAGCCCTTCGCCAACAAGCACGGAATACATGCCGGTGATACTCTCACCGTACCGATGGGTGACGCCAACATTCCGCTCGAGGTCGCTGGCGTCTACTATGAATATTCCAGCAGCCAGGGATACGTCATCGTCGATCGCTCCACCATGTCGCGCTACCTTCCGCAGCAGCCCGTCACCAACGCGGCCGTCTACGCCGTGCCCGGCGCCAACATAGATCGCATCCAGCAGCAGATCCAATTGCGAACCGCGAACTACGGCGTGGCCGTCACGCCTAACCGCGAACTCCGCCGCAACGCCATCGCCGTCTTTGACAGGACCTTCGCCATCACGTGGGCCCTCGAAGCCGTTGCCGTAGTAGTGGCCATGCTCGGAGCAGCGAATTCGCTCCTCGCGCTCGTCTTGGACCGTAAGCGTGAGTTGGGCCTGCTGCGCTACTTAGGTGCGTCCAGCCGGCAAATCCAGGGAATCATCCTCACCGAGGCCGCCTTTCTGGGCTTCCTCTCCGGGTTGGTTGGCCTGCTGCTCGGCTTCGCGATCTCCCTCCTCTTGATCTTTGTCGTGAATAAGCAAAGCTTCGGCTGGACGATCCAATTCCATCCCCCTGGTGTTCTCTTAGCAGGCGCCTTATTCTTCGTGTGGTTTGTCACTGTGCTGGCAGGTTTGTACCCCGCGCGCGTCGCGTCTCGCCTCAACCCCGTCGACGTTATACACGAAGAGTAAACCTCCGTTCCTGCTGTAAGTTATACTGAACTGAGTAGAGCGCCGACCACTGCACACCAAGCGGACCTCGTACCAAGTTAAGTTTCGATTACAACACATACATGAAAATCAGCAACACCGGCATCCGGAATATCGCCATCATCGCCCACGTAGACCATGGGAAGACAACGCTCGTAGACGCAATGCTCAATCAGAGCGGCATCTTCGGCTCACACGAAGAACACGTCGATCGCGTAATGGACTCGAACGACCTGGAGCGTGAGCGAGGCATCACGATTCTCGCCAAGATCACCGGCGTGCGTTATCACGGCGTGAAAATCAACATCGTGGACACCCCGGGCCACAGCGATTTCGGCGGCGAGGTCGAACGCGCCCTCAAGATCGTGGACGGTGTAATGTTGCTCGTGGATGCCAGCGAAGGCCCCTTGCCGCAGACACGCTATGTGCTGTCCAAGGCGCTCGAAGCGAAGCTTCCTCCGATCGTCGTCATCAACAAAATCGATCGTCCCGACGCACGCGTGCCCGAGGTCCTCGACGAGATCTACGATCTCTTCATCGATCTCGACGCCACCGAAGATCAGCTCGATTTCCCCATTCTCTACACCATCGCGAAGACCGGAGTCGCCAAGAAGTCGCTCGATGATCCTTCCATGGATCTGCGGCCTTTGTTCGACTCGATCGTCGAGCACATTCCTGCTCCCGTCGGCGACCCCGACGGTGTTCTCCAGATGTTGATCGCGAACCTCGATTACAGCGATTATCTGGGCCGCCTCGGTATCGGCCGCGTCTTCAACGGCACCTTCAAATATGGCGACCTCGTCTCCATCGCCAAGCGTGACGGCAGCTTTCACACCACCAAGATCACCAAGCTGTATTCGTTTGAGGGCCTGAAGTGCGTTGACGAAACCATCGGCCATCCCGGCGACATCATGGCGATCGCTGGTGTCGAAGGCATCACGATCGGTGAAACCGTCACCGACGCGGAGAACCCTCAGCCCCTGCCGCAGATTCAGATCGACGAGCCGACCATTGCGATGGCCTTCTCCATCAACACTTCGCCCTTCGCCGGCCGCGAAGGCCAATGGGTAACCTCGCGCAACCTCCGCGATCGCCTCGATAAGGAGCTCCTCACCAATGTCTCCATCCGGGTCGAGGAGTTAGGCCACGACACCTTCAAAGTGATGGGTCGCGGCGAGCTCCAGCTCGCCATTCTCATCGAAATGATGCGCCGCGAAGGCTACGAACTCGCGGTGGGAAAGCCCGAGATCGTGACCCGCACCATCGACGGAAAGTTGAACGAGCCCGTCGAACACCTGATCATCGACTGCCCGGAAAACTTCATGGGCGTCGTTATTGAAAAGTTGGGTAGCCGTAAAGGCAAGATCGTGAAGATGGTCAATCACGGCTCCGGTCGCTGCCGTCTCGAGTTCAACGTCCCCTCTCGTGGCCTGATCGGCCTGCGTAGTGAGATCTTGACCGACACGCGCGGCACCGCCATCATGAACTCGCTTTTCCACGGCTACATCGAGTGGCAGGGCGATATCGCGATGCGTCCCACCGGTTCGCTGATCGCCGACCGCCCTGGCAAGACCACCGGCTATGCCACCTTCAATCTTCAGGAGCGCGGTGAAATCTTCGTGGCGCCCGGCACTGAAGTCTACGAGGGCATGGTCGTCGGCGAGAATGCGCGCGATGCCGACCTCGACGTCAACATCGTCAAGGAAAAGAAGCTCACCAACATGCGCGCTTCCACCTCTGACGAAGGCATCCGTCTGGTCCCCCCGCGCATCCTGAATCTCGAGCAAGCCATCGAATTCATCCAGGACGACGAACTGGTCGAAGTCACGCCCCAGTCGATCCGTCTCCGCAAAAAGATTCTCAAATCGAACCAGCGCTGACAACCCTGGCACTCGATTCGGCAGATGGTCTTTGCCGCCCGTTAACTAGCGCCGTCGCCTCTTTTCTGCTAAGGTCTGCCCATGGGCCTTGGCCGACCGTTCTCTGTTTTCCTGATCGCCGCGGCTGTCGCGGTGGGGCAGGGAATTCCCGCCGACGAACTGCGTGCTCGCAGCGTGCCCTATGTTCCGCCGCCTCCTCCCAACGTATTGAAGAGCGAAGTGAATCTGGTCGAAGTCCCCGTGGTCGTCCGCGACGGTAAACACCGCGCCATCGCCGGTCTCAAGCAGACCGACTTCCAGGTATTCGATATGGGCAAGAAGCAGGAGGTCACGACCTTCTCGATGGAAGCGTATGGCGGCGCGGCGTCTCCCACTACGGGCGCACCTGCTGGTGCGGCCCCGGCGCCTGCGGCGGAAACGCACCGCCCGCGCTTCATCACGCTCTGCTTTGACAATATCGCAACGCCTTTCGCCGACCTTCGAGCGTCCAAAACCGCCGCCGAGAACTTCGTCAAGACGAGGCTTTCGCCCGGCGACAAAGTCACTGTGGTGACGACTGCCTCCGTACCGCCCACTCTCAACTACATCGACGATGTGCCGAAGCTGGTCGCAGCCATCGAGGCCGTGTCCCCACAACAACGTTCCGCGGACAGAATGGTGGAGTGCCCGCGGATCACGGGCTACCAGGCCTACGTCATCACCAACCACCTCGACAACGATACCCTCGAAGGCGTGGCTGAGGAAGACATGGCCTGCAAGCGCATCAGCCACAGCCAGGCGGTTCAGGACGCACAAAGTCTGGCGCGTATGGTTTGGGAGTACTCACTGACCAACTCCCGAAATACCTTATACACGATCGGGGCTCTGGTCGATTCGATGAAGCGGTTAGCGGGCCGCCGCATGCTGCTGCTGGCGTCTTCGGGTTTTCTGTCCGGCAACCTGGAATATCTGATGGATGAGATGACGACGAAGGCGTTACACGCTGAGGTGGTAATCAACTCCCTGGACGCGAAAGGCCTCTACACCATGGTGCCGGGACGCCCCGTGGACGCGCCACCGATGCGCGGCCGCTCGCCCCGCGCGCAGATCGCCGAACTCTCTCAGCAAAGCCGTCAGGAATCTGCCAAAGACGATGGCATGGCTCAGCTCGCTCTCGGAACCGGCGGCGCCTTCTATCACAACAGCAACGATCTGGAGCGGGGATTCCAGGAACTTGGCGCGCTTCCCGATGTGGTCTACATTCTTGGTTTCTCGCCCACGGATACGGCTCAAGACGGCAAGTTCCACCCGTTGAAGGTGAAGCTGGCGTCGGGTCACTACACGCTGCAGGCGCGTATGGGCTACACCGCTGCTTCAAAAACCGCACCGGTCGAAATCCGACAGCCGACCAAGCTCGATACGGAGTTGCTTGCAACTGGAACTCGGACCGACATTCCTGTCACGATTGCATCCGAACTGGCGAAATCCGAGACCGGGAGCCCCATGCTCAACGTGGCGCTGCACGTCGATGTGAAAAACATGAAGTTCGACGCGCGTGCTGACAGGCGTGGGCAAAGGCTCGATTTTCTGATCGCGTTGCTAGGCCCTGGGGGAGCTTTCATCGCGGGACGGCAGGGCCAAGTGGAGTTGTCCCTCAAACCGGCGACATTCGATGCGCTGGCAGCGAACGAGGGCTTCAACATCACGCTCAACGTGCAAGCGCCGCCCGGCAACTACACGCTGCGTGGCGTGGTGCAGGATGCCATCGAGGGCAAGATGAGTTCCAGCAGCATTCCCGTGGACCTGCACTAGTCTTGCGCTACCGAGCCGCGACCGCAAGGGAGCGGTACATTCTATGGTCTTATACCGGCGAACGAGTACAGCCGTCCTGCTGCCTCTTTGTCCCTGCGGAAGGAATGAAACTCGTCAGGATTGCACTGCGTGCAGAGGTTGGCGACGTAGACGTGTTCCGGGGCCACGCCGAGTCCGGCCAGTTGCTTCTGGTTCTCCTCGGGCAAATTGAGGTGCGCGCGCCCTTCCTTGCCGAATTGCGCCGAAACTTCGGGGCCCACTTGATAGCAGCACTCGCCGATACCCGGCCCGATGGCGGCGTGCAAGTCGGCCGGAGCCGAGCCGAATCGGGCGCCCATCAGTTCGATTGCTCTCGGGACGATCTGCGCTGCCGTGCCTCGCCATCCGGCATGCACCGCCGCGACGGCATGATGTCGTGGATCCACCAGCAGCACCGGGATGCAGTCTGCCGTCTTCACCGCGACCACCGAGCCGGGAGTATTTTCGAGAAGAGCATCGCCCTCGCCGACGATGCCTTGCCTTCCACTTGCCGGAAGGCAGGTAGCCGAGTGAATTTGCTTCAGAGTGGCCAGATTTTCGAAGCGCCGCGGAATATCCGCAAGCCGCGTTCCGAAACCATGCACCAGCCACTCCAGCGCATCTAATTCCGAAACACGATAGACCTGCTGTGGATCCCTGTAGAACACGATCTAGACGGGGTTCTGAATCTGGGCGATGCGAATCTGCTGTTTGAACTCTTCCAGCATCGATTCGTCCAGCCGCACTTCGGTTGGCCGCTTCACCAGCGTCGTCATCTGGTCGATCTTATCCTGCAGTTTTAAAAGGGCGTAAAAGAGATTTTCGGGACGCGGCGGGCAGCCCGTGACATACACGTCCACCGGCACGATCTTATCGACGCCTTGCAGCACCGCGTAGGTATTGAAAGGGCCGCCCACACTCGAGCAGGCGCCCATGGAGATGCACCACTTCGGATCGGGCATCTGGTCCCAGATGCGTTTCAGCACGGGCGCCATTTTGAGCGTTACCGTTCCGGCCACGATCATGAGGTCCGATTGCCGCGGGCTGGGGCGGAAAACTTCGGCGCCGAAGCGCGCAATGTCGAAGCGCGAAGTGCTCGACGCGATCATCTCGATCGCGCAGCAGGCGAGTCCGAAAGTGAGGGGCCAGAGCGCCGATTTGCGCGCCCAGTTGAACACATGATCCACCGATGTGGTGACAACATTCTGTTCAAACTGGTTCTGAATGAAGGAAGACAACTAACTTCTCCTCCTGGAGTAGCTAAAGCGCATTCTAACATCAAGTTGCTATTCTGAGCGCAAAACTACCATTGGATCTACCCGGGTTGCGCGCGCCGCGGGCACGCAGCAGGCTACCAATGCCACCAGTCCCAGAACCAGGGCCACCACACCGAAGGTCATCGGGTCTGACGTCGTCGTCCCGAAAAGCATGCTGGCGTAAAGCTTGCCCGCCGCCATCGCTAGCGGAACCCCCAGCACCACCCCCGCCGCTACCAGGCGCATGCACTGGCCGATGACCAATCCGCGGACATCGTGCCGCTCGGCGCCCAGGGCGACTCGGATTCCGATCTCCCGGGTTCGCTGGGCTACCGCATTGCTCATCACTCCGTAGATCCCGACCGCCGCCAGCAGCAGCGCGGTGGCGCCGAAGACCGAAACCAGCAACAGCATCAGGCGGGGCTGCTCCAGGCGACGGTCGAGGAACCGATCGAAAGGCTCCAGTGCACCGGGCGCCTGATCGGGGTCGATCGCCTGGATGGCGTGACGCACAGCGGTGGCGGCAGTCGCCTCATTCCCGGCGAAGCGGACGACCAGTCGCGATACCAGCCAGGGCCTCTGCGCGAGGGGCAGATAGATCTCGTCCTGCGCCTTCGTCTCCCGTAGTGTCAGTACGTCCCGCACCACGCCGACGATCTGACAGGTGACGCGATCGGTCCCGTAGGTAACACGCTTTCCGATCGCATCCTGACCGGAAAAGAAGCGCCGCGCGAAGCTCTCATTCACCATCATGACGCGTGCCGAGCTGACGTCGTCATGCCGCGTGAACCCGCGCCCGCGAACGATCGGGATGCCCACCACGTGGAGATAGTCTTCGCTGATGCTACGCCCGCGCGCCACCGGATTCTTTGCGCCCAGATCGGGGGTGCCTTCCACCCAGGTCAGGTACTCCAGTCCGTATTGAAGCAGGTCCATGCGCGTCGTGATGCCGGCGGACACGACGCCCGGCGCCTGACTTACGCGCCGCAGCGCCTCGTCGTAGTAAGCCATGCGGCTTTCCCACTTGTCATAGCGTTCCGGGAGCAACACCAGTGGCATCGCCCAAACGCGACTCGCATCCAGCCCCGATCTCATATTCCGAGCTTTCAGGAAGCTCTCGGCAAGCAGACCGGCTGCCATCAACAACACCAGGGACAGCGCGATCTCACTGGCTACTAACGCACCTCCGAACCGCCCGCGCATCCTCGAATGGGTAGTGCCACGGGTGCCCGGGCGCATTCGCAGAGAGAAGAAGACCGGCGCCAGCCCGAACGCGATCCCGACCAGTACCGAGACTACCAGAGTGAAGGCCATTACGCTGACGTTCAACTGGACGTCGGGCACCTGTGGAGAGGTCTGCCGCAATGCATCCGCAAGCAGACGAACTCCCAACGCGCCAAGGGGCAGACTAGCCAGCCCGCCCAACACCGCCAGTGTGACGCTCTCGACCAGGAGTTGCCCGGCGATTCGACCGCGGCTTGCCCCGATCGCCATCCTGACGGTAATCTCCTGCCGCCGGCCCATCGCCCGCGAGAGCAATAGGTTCGCCACGTTCGCGCACGCGATCAGTAACAGGCAACTCACTGCGCCCCATAGCAGCAACAAGCTCTGCCGGATTCCCGCGAACTCCTGCTTTTGTAGCGAATCCGCGTGTGCGGAGATGCCGGCGTCGGTGAAGCCAGGATGCTCGCGCTTGTAGTCCCCGTCCACCAATGCGACCTGGGCCTGCGCCTGCGACAAGCTTGCTCCCGGTTTCAATCGCCCGATGATCGTGATGTACGCCGCCCCCTGCCGTACTGTCGCGAGGGGATAGGTGCGCGTGTCGAAGAGCCGGCAACGCCACACATCCACGGGTTCTCCCAGAAAGTCGAATCCTGCCGGCAGAACACCGATAATGGCGTACGGCTCGCCATCGATACGCACGGTCTTACCGAGAATGCCGGGGTCCGAGCCGTAATGTTCCTGCCATCGGCGGTGGCTCAACATCGCAACCGGCGCCCCGCCAGGACGGTCCTCGTCGGCCGAGAATTCGCGTCCCAGCACCGGCTTCACGCCCAATACCGAGAAGAACTCCCGCGACACCCGGCCGCCTTCGATACGTTCCGGCTCCCCGCGATCGGCGAAGCTCACCACCTCATCGTCATACGCGGCAACACCTGCGAACGCTGTCGCACGATCGCGAAACGCCTCGAATCGAGGATAGGAGAAGCTGTACTGCGTGCTGCGCTGCGGCTCACCCGCCCAGAGGAAGACCAGCCGGCTGGAATCGGGGTAGGGCAGGGGACGCAACATGACCGCGTCGATTACCGAAAAGATCGCGGTGTTCGCGCCGATTCCCAAAGCGAACGTTCCGATCGCGATCGCAGCGAATGCAGGCTTCTTTCTGATTCCCCGGAGCGTGTATCGCAGGTCCTGCCACAACGATTGCATCCTTCCAGTTTCCGCCAAATTGTGAAACGTGATAAGAGTGGCTGTTTATGAATAGGACCTGGACCTACCGTATTGCGGTGGCGATCGGCACCGCTTCGCTCGGATGTCTGTTTCTGGCATTCGCTGCTTCCAAACCCAAGCCGCTGTCGTCATACGACGCTCAGGTCAAACCGCTGCTCGCCAAGATGACGCTGGACGAGAAGATCGGCCAGATGACGCAGGCCGAACAGGATGCTCTGAAAGATCCTGCCGATATCGAGAAGATGTCGCTCGGATCGCTTTTGAGCGGAGGCAGTTCCGACCCGAAGGAGGGCAACAGCCTGAAGGCCTGGACTGACCTGTACGATCGCCTGCAGCAGCACACCCGCAACTCGCGCCTGAAGATTCCGATCCTCTACGGTATTGACGCCGTGCACGGACACAACAACGTGCTCGATGCGGTGATCTTCCCGCACGAGATCGGCCTGGGCTGTACTCGCAATCCCGCCTTGATCGAGAAGATCGGGCGGGTGACGGCGGAAGAGGTCCGCGCCACGGGGATTCAGTGGGCATTTGGTCCGTGCGTGACGGTCCCGCAGGACATCCGCTGGGGCCGCACGTACGAAGGCTTCTCCGAGGATCCCAAGGTCGTGAGCCAGCTCGGGGAGGCGGCGGTGCGCGGACTGCAAGGCGCCGGCCTATCCGATCCGCTCGGCGTGATAGCCTGCGCCAAACACTACGTCGGCGACGGCGGCACGACATTCGGTTCGGCACGCCAGGGCAAGGGCCTCGACCAGGGCGACACCCGCGTCGATGAAGCCACGCTTCGCAAGATCCATCTGCCCGGCTACATCAGCGCGATTCGCGCCGGGGTCGGTACAATCATGCCTTCGTATAACACCTGGAACGGCGTGAAGTGTTCCGCCAGCAAGCGTCTGCTTACCGAGATCCTGAAAAGCGAGCTCGGATTCGAAGGCTTCCTGATCTCCGACTACAACGCCATTGACCAGATCGATAAGGACTACAAGAAGGCTATCGGTATCTCCATCAACGCCGGCATGGATATGGCGATGGTTCCGACGCGCTACCGCGAATACGTCGCCGACCTGAAGGAACTGGTCAATGAAGGTAACGTGCCGATGTCGCGGATTGACGATGCCGTGACCCGCATCCTGCGTGTGAAGTTCGCCACCGGCCTGATGGATGCCAACCGTTCGCAACTCGCCGACCGCAATCTGCAAAAGAGCTTCGGATCGGCCGCACACCGTGAAGTTGCACGCCAGGCGGTCCGGGAATCGCTCGTCGTACTGAAGAACGATCGTAAGGTGCTGCCGCTTTCGAAGAAATTGGCTCGCATTCACGTGGCCGGTAAGAACGCCGATGACATCGGCAATCAGTGCGGCGGATGGACCATCGACTGGCAAGGCAAGAGCGGCAACGTCACAACCGGTGGCACCACAATTCTGACTGCGATCCAACACACTGTCTCAGCAGATACCAAAGTCACATTCTCGAAGGATGGCAGCGGGGCTGCCGGCGCTACGCTCGGCATCGTGGTGATCGGTGAGAAGCCTTACGCGGAATTCGAAGGAGACCGCGCGGACCTTACTCTCGATAAGGAAGATATCGCAACCTTCAAAGCCATGAAGGCCGCCGGCATTCCGACTGTAGCGATCCTGCTTTCAGGCCGGCCGATGATCATCAGCGATGTTCTCGATCAAGCTGACGGTTTCGTGGCGGCGTGGCTCCCAGGAACCGAAGGACAAGGCGTTGCCGACGTGCTATTTGGCGACTTCAAACCTACCGGCAAGCTGGGGTTCTCATGGCCGAAGACGATGGCGCAGCTTCCGCTCAACATGCATAACGCGAAGTACGAACCGCTCTTTCCGGTAGGGTACGGGTTGAAGTATTGATTAGCGCTTGATGATCCCGGTCTGTCCGGAGGGTGTGAGGGTTGCAGCGGCGAAGTCCTTACCGGCGCGCTCGATCAAAAACGTGGAATTCGAGAAATATACGTTATCCAGTGAGATCGGGGCGCCCGAGTAAGTGATTTTGCAATTCGTGAACAGCACGTTCCGCGCATCTATGCCATCCAGTTTCAGGTTGTAGCCGTCCACGATCAAGGATTTCGCTTCCTCCGTCGGTATGACTTCGGCACGATCGAGCAGCGAGAGTTTGGCCGGCAGGCCGACCATGTCTGAGCCCATCGACCTCGGGGACGCATAAATTTTGGATGAGGTGTCCCGCGGAATGAACTCGTGTAGTTTCGGCAACGCCAGCATGGCATTGTGTGCCGTCATGCCTTCCGTCAGACCCAGCGGACTATTCAATAGGAACGATCGATAACCGACTAGCTCGGTGACGGCTTCCATCGCCGGGCCTGTGAGCCGGTCGTTGCGCAGGTTGTTGGCGTCCTCGATGGTTAATGGGGCCTGCTCGCTATCCATCAAACGCAGTACCTGGCGGGCGACTTCCGCCATCATGGCGGGGTCAGTACTCGCTTTAATTTCGCGAGCTTTACGCGTAAGGGCCGCAATTCTCTCCAAGGCGACGATCGCATCATCGTTCTGCAAGGCACGGCGGACATCGTTATTCAACATCTCAGGGAGGCGTTTGGAAAAATCGGGCTTGGATGCTTCATTGATCGCCGTAAGTTGCCCCAAACCATCCGCCACGGCGGCCAGGTCGCGCTCGTTGCTGGCCAGGCGATCCTCGGTCCGGGTGCGTAGGTCAGCCAGTTGTTTGCGTTCGGACATCGCGAAAATCAGCGAGGCGGCAGCGATTCCGATCAATGCCAACACCGTGAAAATTCCGACACCGAGGATGGCTCCATCGGTAACCAATCCTGATTTTCGTTGAACTTGCGGCGGAGTTCTTTCCTGGCTAATTTTGTCGAATAACATTGCGTCGAGCGATCAGAGCTTGCGGTGCTCCATTCAGGATAACAAACTGCCCTCTGGAACTGACCTGTACAAAGGGTTCACTTGATGACATGAACGCTCGATGCCGAATGTTATGGTACCCGTATGGACAGACTGATGACTTCGGTGGCCGAGCACGGCTTCGCCGTCATCCCTTCCGTTTTTTCCCAAGTCCGGGTCGGGGCTTTGATTGACGCAGTCGAAGTTGCGAATGTCGCAACCGCCGGAAAGGGGGATTCGCAACCTCCTGGATCGCGTCCCCAGCGTTCGCGATTTGGCTGAATTGGATCCCATCCGCGCCCTGGTGGAGCGCGTGCTTGGCGGCAATGCGTTCGCCTCCCGCGCCATCCTCTTCGATAAGACCCCGACCACAAATTGGAAGGTGCCCTGGCATCAGGACTTGACGATTTCCGTCGAAGCCAGACTCGATGTCGCCGGTTTCGGGCCTTGGACGGTTAAAGAAGGTGTGGTTCATGTGCAGCCGCCCGTCGCGATTCTGGAAAGCATGCTGGCTGTTTGCATTCATCTTGACGACTGCGGTGAGGACAACGGCCCGATCCGCGTGATCCCAGGCTCTCACCGTCGCGGACGACTGACGATGGAGCAGGTCCAAACCGCACAGTCGGAGTCTCCGATTGTTTCCTGTCCGGTTGCCAGTGGCGACGTGCTCCTCATGCGGCCCCTGCTCCTGCATGCTTCGTCCGCCGCCGTTTCGCCAGTCCATCGACGCGTCATTCATATTGAGTTTGGTTCAACTGAATTACCGGGAGGATTGCGCTACGCGGGCGTTTGTCCCCGGCGCAATTCCCAATAGTCTTTCATCCGCTTTGTGACGGCTTGCCGTCCTCCCGTTCGTGTTGGTTTCAATACATTCTCGATCTCATCGATGGAGATCGTTCCGGTTGCCTGTTGAAAACCCTGGACTGCGGCTATGGCTTCCTCCAGTTGCGACCTTCGCGTCTTTAAGGCTGACACCAATTCAGACAAATCCTGCTCCATGGGCCTCCTCCCATTCCTGGGTTTGTCTTGAAGTGACGAAGTGGAGGGGGCAATCGGATTTAGGAAAAGCGAAAAAACTGAGCGTCCGGAATGGGCAGCCGGAAGCGCCTACCCCACAACAACTTAGTTTCCGCAGTTGACGTTGACGGGCGACTGAGCGGGTATTGCGAGCGGTTTCAGGGATGCTTTCGTCAGTTGAGTGCGCAGGTCATTCCAGCGCGAGATCGCGGCGAGCGCGTCCTGGCACATTCCGGCGAAAGTCTCGACGATTTCGCTCGCCGGGGCGGTGTCAGACTGATCGACTGCTACCAGAAGGCGAGTGAGGTCGCGATTCATCGGACCTAAGCCTGCGGGCGGCCCGGCAGCATCCATCAATTCCTGTGCCTTGGTGTCGGCGGCCTGCACTGCCTTTCGCAATTCAGCTGCCTGGTTGTAGGCTTCGTAAGTCGCCTTCATCAGTGCCGTGATCTTTTGCGATAGCTCTAACTGGCGGTCCAACTCCGGCTTCGAAACCTGCAAACGCGGGTCGAGCTTGACGTTGAGGGGCTGCCGGTATTGCTGGCCGTCCACCGTAAGTCGCACTTCGTAACGGCCGGGAACGACCATCGGACCTTGAGGTTCGTGCCATGGAGTGTTGTGGGGAATCGCGTGATCGGCAAGCGTGTACTCGAAGTAATCGACATGCACGCCATAGTACGTGTAGAGGAGTTGATCGGGATCGGGATAGCGCAGATCCCAGACGAAGCGATGGAGGCCCGCGCCCTTCGGCAGCAAGGCTGGAGGCGCCAGCCAGAAATCCGGCACATTCACTTTGTAGTCCAGCGAAGTAGCACCGCTGCTGGAATAGGCACGCACCAACTTGCCCGCCGGGTCGAATACTTCGAGCTTGATTTCGCTCGCGGCAGGGGACTTCAGGTAGTAATCGATCACTGCACCGTCCGGTGGATTTTGTGCCGCGGCAAAGTCGGGATTCAGCGGCGTGTCGGTGTAGGTATCCCACTCCATGCGAATCGCCTCGGCGGGGGCGAAGAGGTACACTTTCGCGGCGGCGATCTGCGCGGACTTCGCGGCCATCTCGCGCAACGGGCTGATGTCGTCGATGGCCCAAAGGGCTCGTCCGTAGGTCGCGACGATCAGATCGTTCTGCTCGATGGCGAGGTCGCGGCACGAAGAGGCCGGCAGGTTGAGTTGGAGCGACTGCCATTGATCGCCGCCGTTAAACGAGACGAAGACGCCCGCGTCCAGCGCCGCAAACAGCAGATTCCGATTCTCATGATCTTCGCGCACGGCATGCGCCGGGCTGGCGGGCAGTCCGCTATTGACGAGCTTCCAATTCTTACCGTAGTCGTCGGTGCGAAAGATGCGCGGCGGCTCGGTGCTGGCGGTGCCCCGTCCGCCGCCTCCTCCTCCGCCTCGTCCGTTGCCCATCACGACAAACGCCCGGGCGGGATCGCTGGGCGACGCTTCCATGGCACCGACCGGCCCCGCTTGCTTGATCTCAGGCGACGCCATATTGTTCCAGTGCGCTCCGCCATCGCGAGTCAGCTGCACGAGACCATTGCTGGTGCCGGCCCAGATCTGTTTCGCGTCCTTGGCTGCAAACGCGAGCGCGCTAATGGCTGGTCCAGTCGCGCCCCGACCTGCACGTGTGCCGATCGGGGCGGTACCTAATTCTTCGCCGCCCGTCGCGGTGAGGTCGGGACTGGCAGGTTCCCAGTGCATTCCCTTGTCACGCGTTGCCAGCAGGTATTGCGTCGCCAGGTAAAGGGTGTTGCGATCGAGGGGCGAAAAGCCCATCGAAGGCGAGCCGCTCTCATGGTATTTGGCCGTGCGTTCGAAGATGTGTTGCGTCTGTCCGGTAATCTTGTTGACCCGCAGCACAGAGCCATACCAGCCGGTGGCGTAGAGGTAATTCGGGTCCGCCGGGTCGGGCACGATGTGCGCCGATTCGAACCCATTGGTGGTGTACCAGTCGCGATACGTGATCTGGCCGCCCCGTCCAAAGATCGGAGTCGCGATGGTGCCACTGTCCTGCTGCGCGGAATATAGGAAGAACGGAAATCCGTGATCGGTCGTCACGTTGTACATCTGGCCGGTTGGCTGGTTGAACCAGGTGGTCCACGTGCGGCCCGAGTCCATGCTGATCTCCGCACCCTGGTCCACGCCGAGGATCATGTACTTGTCGTTGGTGGGATCGATCCAGACCGAATTGAAATCGGCGCCGCTCGGAGCGCCCGCATACGAATGCCACGTCTTGCCCGCATCGGTCGAACGGTACAGTGAGGTCTGCGTCGCGAAAACGATATTGGCATTGCGTGGATTGACGACGACGTCGTGAAACTGACCGCCTCCAATCAAGCGCGGATCGTCACTGGCGCGCGTCCAGTGCTCACCCGCATCGTCGGAGCGGAACATGCCCTGTGCCACATAAGCGTAGACGCGCGCACCTTTGGTGCCGGGCGCCACTGCGAGTGAGATGGTGCCGAAGTTGCCGCCCGGCAGGCCGTTTGGGCTGGTCTTCTTCCAGGTAACGCCTTCGTCGCGTGAGAAGTAGATCTGCGAATCGGTGGCCGGGCTAGTGACCGGCGGAGCGCCACGTCCGGGAGCGCCGCCACCACGTCCGTCAGCCGTAATCGGGCGCGTTCCCGCATACACGTTTTTCGGATCGTCGGGGTCGAACGTAAGCCACACGCCGCCAACCTTCGCGTCCGGCAGTACGGATTGCCAGTTCTTCCCACCATCGGCAGTCCGCATGACCCCGCTATCGCCTGCCGCCGCCATCACGATATCGGGATTGTGTGGATCGATGACAATTGAGGTAACCGCGTGGCCTTGGAGCGCGACGAAGTCCCAGTGACCTCCTCCATCCGTCGAGCGGTAGACTCCCGCCGTTGGACCGAATCCCGACGCGCCCGCGTAGACGGTGTCGGGACGGGAGGGCGCAACGGCGATCGCTCCCATAGAAGTGAGTCGCACCGAGTCACTGACGCAATTCCATACCTGCCCACCATCTACCGTCTTCCACACACCGCTGGTCGATGTACTTATGTAATAGACGGCAGGGTCGCCCGGGACGCCGGACGCCATCGTGACCTTTCCCGCGCGAAACGGTCCCACCAGCCGCCATTGAATACCCGCGTAGAGTTGCGGGTCCACGGATTGTGCCATTGAGATCGCCGGCGCCGACGCCAGCAGGATAAGAAGGAGAGACGGGAGCTTGGTCATGATCGTCAACTCCAGCGATTCTATCTTATCGGTGTAGGGGAGTCCTCAAGAAGGAGCTACCATCGCCGAACTCAAAGAACAGACTTAAGAAAAACTGCCCCCTCGCGGGGCTGTGAAAGAATCGGCTGTCCCCACTGGATGTTTTTCACAGACCCTCGCGGTGCATTCTAGTTTTTCATCCCCATTGAGTGGCCCGCACGGTCATTCGGACGTCTTGACGTCTACCGAGACGGGTCAGCGAGAACCCAGATGTGCGGTCAGGTAATCGGCGACGGTTCGGAGCTCCGCGGGCGTGCCAGTCGCGCCCTTTTCGACCATTGCCGCGACCTCCGATTCCCATGCGGCGCGATTCATACGCATGTTCGAAAAAACTGCCGTGCCGTGACAGTTCGTGCAGACGCGCAGCACTACGTCCTTGCCCGCGCCATCGGGCAACTCCGGACCTGGTGCTTTGAGTTCCGCTTCACTCAAACGAGCGCGTGGCGCCGTAGCGGTGACGTGAGTAGCGCCTGCATCGGGAAGCGCGAACGCCGCCAGTGCATCGGCAGTTTCTCCCGCGGTATTGGCGATCATGCGGAAACGATTGGTCCCCGCGGCTGCGACCACCACATACTGTTTTCCGCTGCGCGCGCGATAGGTCATCGGAACGGTGTCGCCCGTGGCTTCTAGGCGCGTCATCCACAACTCTTTGCCCGTGCGCGAATCGAAGGCGCGAAACTTGGAGTCGGTGGTCGCCGCGATGAAGACCAGTCCGCCGGCTGTGACGATCGAGCCACCCATGTTGGCCGCACCCGCATTCATCAGCCCCATCGCTTCGGCCTGATCGTAACTGCCCAGCGGCACCTTCCAGGCGATGTCGCCCGTGTTGGCGTTGACGGCCGTCAGTTCGCCCCATGGTGGTTTCTGGCAGGGAAACTGATCCTGATCGAGAAACCGCGTGTAGCCGCCATCGTTGCGATAGGGCATCGCCGCACCCGGCGCCGCGGCCACCATATGCCCCGCGCCTCCCAGGTTGCTGGTGTTGACGAAGATGAAGCCAAGCTTGGGATCGAATGAAACGCCGCCCCAATTGCCGCCGCCCATGGTCCCGGGAATGATCAGCGACGGCGTCAAGCCGAACGGCGTGTACGGCCCCTCGTGACGAAGCCGGTTGAACCAGTCGGTGCAAAACCTGTTAGCCTCAGGCGTGCGTGACGTCATGTCGTCTACCGTCAAGCTCATGCGCGCCAGTGGCGGCGGCTTGAGTGGAAAGGGCTGGGTGGGCCACGATTCTTCGCCGGGCACGTCGCTCTTAGGCACCTTGCGCTCTTCTACCCCGAACACGGGCTTGCCCGTGACGCGATCGAGGATGAACAGCAGTCCCATCTTGGTGATCTGCGCGACCGCCGGAATGGTTCTGCCATTTCGCTTCACGTCAACCAGCGCAGGAGGCGCCGCCAGGTCGTAGTCGAAGAGATCGTGATGTACGAGCTGGTAATACCAGAGCAGCTTCCCTGTATTGGCATCCAGCGCGACTATCGAGTTGGCGTAGAGGTTCATTCCGTGGCGATCTCCGCCGTAAAAGCTATCGGCCGGATTGCCCGTCGGCAGGTACACGATTCCGCGCTCAGTATCGACAGTCGGGAAGCCCCACTGGCTGGGGCCGGAACGATCTTTCCCTCCATCGCGAGGCCAGGTTTCGCTTCCCGGCTCGCCGGGTTGAGGTAGCACGTGAAAGCGCCAGCGCAGTTTGCCGGTACGCGCGTCAAACGCGCGAGGATCGCCGCTCGGTCCGAGTGCCGGACCCTCCTGCGTCGCCGGGCCGACAATCACCAGATCCTTGTAGATGGTGGGCGGCGAAGTGACGCCGTAGGCCGCCTTGGGAAACTTGTCGGTGATTCCCGATCGGAGGTTGACCACGCTGTTGTCGCCAAACTCCGCGACGGGAATGCCGGTCTTCGCGGAAAGCGCGATCAGCCGTCCATCGCCTGTGGCGAACAGAATTCGCGGTGCGGTTCGCACATCGCCGGGCCAATACGAAACGCCGCGATTCTCGCGGCCCGGAGCTTTGCCATCGAAGCGCCAGATTTCTTTGCCCGTTTCGGGATCGAGCGCAATGACTTTCTGTGTATGAGTCGTCAGGTAGAGAACATTGTCTACAAAGATCGGCGTGCTTTCGAGAGAGCGCTGTGCTTCCCCGGTGTGATACGTCCAGGCACGCTCGAGCTTCGCCACGTTGGCCCTGTTGATCTGATCCAGCGGAGAATATCGCGTCGCCCCTGAGTCTCGGCCGTGCGCCGGCCAGTCTCCCGCTTGCGGAATCGCCTGTGGGAACGCCGGCATTAGATTTCCCAGCATGATGGCGGCTGCGATGATGCGCACGTGTCCCTCCGTCCCTTTCGAATCAATATAGCGCGGTGCGTTATATACTGGGCACGCAATCACACCAGGAGGTTCTGCCATGAAGGCACTTCGAGCACTGTGCTGTGCGTTACTGTTGGCCGCGCTCGCGTCCGCGCAGGAAATGAATTGTGACTTGAGCACCTACAAGGCCCAGGACGGGCTGAGGGCCGAGATGCGCGCCGGGGCGGTTGAGCTGACGTGGCGCGGCGAGCGTCAGAACGAGCTGCGCGCGTCATTCACCGTGCGCAATGGGCAGCCCCTGGTGCAGGAGTTGGCCGTGCGCAAGACCGGCGGCAAGTGGATGGTGCTCGGGCAGAATCTGTCCCCCGAATTCGAACTCACCAGCGGTGTGCGCCGTCTTTCCAATCAACAGATCGAGCCGCTGAAGGGGCTCGCCACCGTCGAGAAGGTCGCGGCCAATGCCGTGATGGCGGGCTGCCGGCCGGAGTACCTGCCGGTGGTGCT
>Ga0105237_10003062_pt1 | contig 20161 bp, 14 predicted proteins | sample KBSC24metaG_FD_81520 | JGI IMG/M metagenome (GOLD analysis project Ga0105237, IMG submission 81520) | Corn rhizosphere microbial communities from Kellogg Biological Station, Michigan, USA - KBS C2-4 metaG | ecosystem: Host-associated > Plants > Roots > Rhizosphere > Soil | place: Michigan, USA... | reverse complement strand
CTCAAGCGCATCGGCGACGCCCAGGCCACGCCGATCTACGCCCGGTTGCTCGACGTGGACCAGTTCCGCTCCGCCGTCATCCCGCTCCTCGCCCGCAGCAACGATCCCGCGACCGCGACGGCCCTCATCGAGCGCTTCCCCAAGCTGAACGACCTCGACCGCACCGCCGCGCTCGTCACCCTGACCAGCCGGCCCGCCCTCGCCGTGCCGCTCTTGCAAGCCTTGCAGAACGGGATGTTCGACCGGAAGCTGATCGGCTCCTTCCAGGTTCGCCAGATGCGCAACCTGCACGACCCCGGCGTCGACAAGCTCCTCGACCAGACGTGGGGCAAAGTCACCGAGTCCTCCGGCGCCATGAAGGAAACCATCGCCCGCCTGCTCAAAGCCTACACCGAAGCCCCCCTCTGGGCCTACGACGCCGGCGCCGGCCGGAAAGTCTTCCAGCAGACCTGCGCCGTCTGCCACACCTTGAACGGCGAAGGCGGCAAGATCGGTCCCGACCTCACCGGCTCCTTCCGCAACGGCCCCGCCTATTTCCTCGAAAACATCGTCGACCCCAACGCCGTCGTCGGCGACCAGTACCAGCTCAATGTCATCACCAAGCGCGACGGCTCCGCCGTCTCCGGGATGATCGAGCAGGAAACCGACACTGCCCTGACCGTCCGCACCCTCACCGAGTCCGTCATCATCCCGAAAACCGACATCAAGACCCGCGAAAAACTCGCCCAATCCCTCATGCCCCCCGGCCTCCTCGAAGCCCTCCCCGAGCGCCAGGCCATCGAGCTGCTCAAATTCCTGATGAGCAAAAGCTAGCGAGGCTTCGCCTCAGACCCTCCGAAATTATGGTTTTTGAGAACTTGACTCATTTGCACTGAATTGAGGTACAGGGACTCTAGAGCGGTCATGATCTGGAGACACGGGGTTCCGGAATATGCCGCAGGCATTGGATAAATCAGCCCAGGGTTGCCGAGCTTGCGAGGCTACCCTGGGAACGCTCCCAAGGAGTGCGTCCAACCCCGAAGTGGGTTGAAGAAGGGCTCGCTCGCGGAACAATTTCTTTCACGTGAAAATGTCTTTAACTCCGTCAGAATTGGTTGCGCTTATTTGTACGGCGTAAGGTTTCCGGCCCGGCATCCTCGAGTGCAACTAATTCCACGCTCGAGCAGGGCGTGGGCGACCGCGTCCCGGTAGGAGCTGTATTCCTCTCTCGATTTCTTGCTGTACAGGGTTTGCACGAAATCCGTCTTGATGAGCTCGTCGTCGGACTTCGGAGCTATGAGCTTGCGCACGGCGTCGAGAATCTGCGGCGTGTAATATTGAGGGATGTTGGCTAGGGCCTTGGGCTTCGAGAACTGGAAATGCCGGTCGGCCTGGCGAAGCGCCAGATTGCGCACGCTCTTCTCGCCGGCATCATCGTAAGGAACCCCAAATTCGTGGTGCAATGCACCCTCCAGAAAGGGAGCCTCGGTGCAAACCTCCCGCGTGCTCCCGGTGCGAGTGTCGGTCACCTGGATCAGAACGAAATCGGGTGCGGTACTGGTGTTGTCCAGGGCATGACGAAACATGGCCGCGGTGTAGTGCTCTCTTGAGGACACCTCCTGGCTTTCCGCGAGCGGTGGGAGAAACAAAATCGTAGCGATCGACGCGCGGAAGACTTTGATCACGAGCTTTACCGAAAATGTCATCAGAGGTGCATCATACCGGGTCAGTACGGCCAGATGAAGATGAGTCTGCGTGGCGTCGAAAAGCCTGTGACTTTGCGGTCCGGGCCGGTCGCCGTCCACGAGTAGATTGGCTCGCTGTCGGTAATATCTTCCAGCGCCAAGAGAACGGAGCGGCAGAATGCCTGCGCATCGGACCCCTCGTCCGATCGTCGCAAGCGCCCGGTATGCGTGCTGCGAAGCTGGTCGCGCGCAAGGAAGATCACGCCATCGCTATTCACATGGTTTGCCATGGGGTGAATCTCCGCGTCCGTAATGTCGCCGTCGACCCGGCCGCGAAGCTGCTCTCGGATCGTGGAAATATCGAAATCACTCATCCATTTCCTTTCGTGCCGTCTTCCGCACCAGCCGCGCCATCGACTCCTCCGGATTGAGAGTCGTAACGAGATCCAATCCCACCCAGGCCAGGTCCTTCGACTCAGCCGAGATGGCGAGTTGTTCCGTGGGATCCGCCTCCAGCAGAAACCGCAGATCGTAGTGATAGTGTCCGGGGTCCATCCTGCGCTCCGGGATCCAGTGCCGGTCCACGTCGAATACTTCCGCGCACACCGCACGCAGCTCGTTCAATCCACTTTCTTCCCGCGCCTCACGCAAGGCCACAGCCAGCAGGTCGCGGTCCCCATCCGCGTGCCCGCCGAGTTGCAGCCACTTGTCCAGTTTCAGGTGGTGTGTGAGGAGAGTTTGCCTGCGATCCCGGCTCACGATCCAGGCCGATCCCGTGAGATGCCCCGGCGCGCAACTGCGCAGCAGACAGTCCTCGTGCGCCTCGACAAACGCGATGGTGTCCGCAGTCATGGCTCCTTCATGCGCATCAAGTGGTCTCGTGGCATGCCGGCGCAGCAAGCTCAAAACGTCATGTCGATGCATCCGCGCACCATAGAAGAAGGGTCAGCCGAAGCAAACAAACGCCGGGTGATCCCGTGCGAGTCTGGTGAGTCTGGGGTCGGTCTGTGAATCTCGATATGGCCTCCGATGTCGAAGAGCTCAACCCTCATGCAGGAATAAGAGCACTGAGAGCACTTTCCGCGTGAGTGCGGAGGATTTGCCCGTGCTGTCGCACGCGCGGATTTGCTTGCCACGTCCGGATGGTGGTGCGCAAAGGGGCGGGTATGCGAGACGAGAATGACAACCCTTCGAACGGGAACCTCGGTGGAGCGGCGGACGCTTGGAACGGCACTCACCAAAAAACACTCGTTCTCAACTATCGTAATCCCCCACAACTCCGTCGCCCGCATAAAACCCGCCTTATCTGGTATCAACTCCCCAGCCTCCCTCCCGGTCCACGTCCCCGTCTCCCAACACCCCGGACACGTGCATTCTTGTTGACGTCCCAGAGTATTTCCGGATTTGTCTGTCCCCCCTATGGCCGTCGCTACGCAAACCCCCGGACCGGCTGAACCCAAAAGAACCGGGAAATCGCTCTACTTCCTGGGTGGCCTGCCTCGCAGTGGTAGTACCCTCATCGCCAACGTTTTGTGGCAGAATCCGCGTTTCCACGTCACCGCCACCAGCGGCCTGCTGAGCCTGCTGACGGGCATTCGCAATCACTGGGAAAGGATGCAGGAGCCCAAGGCCATGCCCAAGGAAGAGGCCGAGGCCACGAAGCTCCGGGTGCTGCGCGGGGCGGTGGTCGCCTATTTCGCCAATGTCGGTCGCCCGGTGGTCGTGGACAAAGGCCGGGGCTGGATCGGGCAGATTCCTTTTATCGAGGCCGTGCTGAGCCGGAAAGTGAAGATCATCGTTCCGGTGCGCGACGTGCGCGACATCCTGGCCAGCTTCGAGAAGATCACGAGCAAGAACCCCCTGAAGCCATGCTCCCAGGAACTCGGCAACCCGCAGGCCTGGGAGACGATCGAAGGACGCTGTTCCATCTGGTTCCACCAGAACCAGCCGGTCGGCTCCCCGTATCGCAAGATAAGGGATGCGCTCCTCAAGGGCTACGCCGACCGCATGCATTTTGTCGATTACGACGATTTCACCCACCATCCCGACCGCATGATGCGGAGCATTTACGAGTTTCTGGAAGAGCCGTATTTCGCCCACGATTTCAAGAATGTGGAGCAGGTCACGGTGGAGGACGACGACGTCTGGCGCATGCCGGGCCTGCACGACATTCGCTCCGAGGTGAAGCCCCAGCCGCCCCAGTGGCCCGCCATTCTGCCGCCCGAGGTCGCCAAGAAATTCCCCGGCAAGGAGCTCTGGAAAAAGCTGGTCAAGAAATAGATGCGGCTGCTTTTCACCATCGTCCATTTTTTCCGGGGCGGGGCCAGCGGGCTGCGAAATTATGGATCGATGGGCAGGGATTCGGCCGCGCGGGTCCGGGCATTAACCGAATGCATCTCAGCGCTGCACGAGCATTTCGGCGGCGCGCAATTCAGCCTGGACCACGGCCAGCGGCTGGGCGTTCCGGCCAATGAAGCCTTGCGGCACACCGTGGACGTCGTCGTCTGCACGGTGAAGGACATGCACCTTCTCGGCGAACTGAAGTTGCCCGCCGGCGCGTTTCATCACCATCCTACCGACGCGGACCCGACCCTGCTCGGCTACGAATGCCACGCCGTCCTGCGCGACCGTCTCGGCCGCTACGACTACTACTGCTATCTGGAGGACGATCTGGTTCTGCACGACCCGCTGTTTTTCCTAAAGCTGAACTGGTTCAACCAAGTCACCCCGAAAGAGGACTTGCTCCAGCCGAACCGCTTCGAAATCGAGTTCAATGGCAGCGTGAACAAGGTCTATGTCGACGGAGCGTTGCCGCCGCGCTCGACCGCCCGGCTCCAGGATATCACGGAACGCCATGAGATCAGGGCGAAGGTGCTGGGCCAGTTGACCACCTTCCAGCGCACGCTGAACCCCCACTCCGGCGCATTTTTCCTCTCCGAAGCCCAGATGCGTTTCTGGGCGGAGAAGCCGTATTTCCTGAATCGCAGCGCCCACTTCATCGGCCCGCCGGAAAGTGCCGCGAGCCTCGGCATCATGCGGACGTTTCGCGTCTATAAACCGGCCCTGAGCAACGCGGCCTTCCTCGAACTCCAGCATTGCGGTTCGAGCTATCTCCGCCTGCTGGGCAGGCAGATTCCCATTGCCGGCCAGAGCACCCCGGGCGCGCCCATGCCGGCGGCGCAGCCCAAGGATTCCGGCGCGGATGTGGAAGCCGCCGTCGAAGAGGGCCTGCGGGAGTTTGGCCCGTGAGCGCCGCCCCGTGCGCGCATGAATCGACATGAACGTCCTGTTCGTCAGCAAAGAGCATCCCGGCCGCCTGGCGCCGCTCGCTTGGGAACTCGCGAAGACGCCGGGCTGGCACTGCGAATTTCTCTGCAACAAAATCGCCAACCCCGCCAAAGCGGAGAACGTCCACCGCTATGAGCCGGAAAGAGCGGCCGCGAAAGGGCCCCATTATTTGGCCCGCCTCTATGATTTGCAGGTGCGGGACGCGGAAGCGATTTACGAAGCGGCCCGGTCGTCGTGCCGGCGCACGCCCGACGTCGTCGTCGATGCGGCCGGGACCGGCAGTTGCCTGCCGCTGCGCGATCTCTTTGGCCGCCCGGTGGTCGCCTATTTCGAATACTTCCACCAACCGGGGAGGGGAGCGCCCCGCACCCGGGCTCGCCAGCAAATGTCCGAGGAAGAGCGGTTGCGCCTGCGCATGGCCAACGCCGCGACGCTCCTTGATCTCGTGAATTGCGATTGCGGCCTCACCTCCACGCAATTCCAGCACAGCCTGCTGCCCCGGGAATTGAGCTACAAGGTGCGGGTGCTCTTCGAAGGGTGCGATGTGGATCTCTACAGCCGCCGCAGCGGCGTGGCGCGGGTGATCGGGCGGAGAAAGATCGACCCCACTACGCGCATCGTCACCTACCTGGCCAATCGTTTGAATTCCAGCAGCGGCTGGGAGACTTTCCTGGCAGCGGCGCGTGAGATCGAGAAGCGCTACCCCGGCGTCGTGTTCGTCGTCGTCGGTGGCGACGTGCCGGCGCCAGCCATGGAGGGGCGGGCGGCGGAGAGCGCGAAGCAGCGGTTCCTTCGGGAAAACAAGGAGGAGTCTGAGAAGTTCATTTTCTTCGAAAGCCTTCGCCCGGTGGATCTGGCCTCCTTGTTCTCGATCACCGATCTCGTGATCCACTTGACCGTGCCGGGCGCTCCGCTGCCGGCGTTTGTCGCCGCAATGGCCTGCGAATGCGTCGTTCTCGGTTCGGACTTCGCCCCCGTGCGCGAATTCATCCGGCACCGGCAGAATGGCCTGCTCGCGGGACACCACAGCCCCATGGCCATTGCGGATGAAGCCGTCCGCGTCCTGCGCCATCCCGATAACTATCGCGTATTCGGTACCCGCGCCCGCGCCTGCGTGGCGCAGCACCTGTCCTTGCAGGTCGTCGTCCCGAGATTCCGGCACTTGCTGATGTCGGCGGGGGACGCCCTGCCGGATCAATTCGCGGTCGAGGAGATCTCCGCCGAAGCGCAGGAGGAAAACATCAACGAAGCGTCATGAACGTCCTCTTCGTTCACCAAAACTTTCCGGCGCAGTTTGGCGCCATCGCCGCGGCGCTCGTGCATCGCTATCGCTGGAAATGCACCTTCGTCACCAAATGGAAGGGCGAGACGAAAGTCATGCCCATGGTGAAATATGAGCCGGTGGGCCAAACCTCCGGTGGTGTCCATTTCCTGGCCCGGAATTTCGACACCACCGCACGCTCGGCGCTCGGCGTCTATGAGGCGGTCAAAAAAGCGGGCCTCAAGGAGAAGCCCGACGTGATCGTCGGCCATTCCGGCTTTGGATCCACGCTTCTCCTGCGGGACCTGTTCGACTGCCCGGTGGTGAATCTCTTTGAGTTTTACTACCGCATTGCCGCCCGCACCGCCTCCTTTACCCCAAAGTTCCCGATCGAGCCCCGGTTCGAGCAACGGCTGCGTTTCCTGAATGCCTGCATCCTGCTCGATCTTCAGGAAGCCGCCGCCGGCTATACCCCCACGCATTTCCAGCGGAACCAGTTTCCCAAGGAATACCTCCCCAAGATCGAAACGATCTTCGATGGCGTCGATACTCACTTCTTTCGCAAGCAGACCGGCCTGCCACGGATCATCAAGGACCGCACCATTCCCGACGACGTAAAAATCGTCACCTACGTCTCCCGCGGCTTCGAATCCATGCGCGGATACGATATTTTCATCCAGGCGGCGAAGCGGATCTACGCGGAGTATCCCAAGGTCCTGTTTGTCTGTGTGGGCAGCGACCGGGTCTGCTACGGAGGGGACAGCCGCCGGATCAGTGAAGGGAGTTTCCGCGCCCACATCGAAAATCGGGAGAAACCCGATACCGGCAAATTCTTCTACACGGGCGTCGTGCCGGCGGCTGAACTGGTGAAGATCCTGTCGCTGAGCGACGTGCACATCTATTTCACCGTTCCCTTCGTCCTCTCCTGGTCGATGATCAACGCCATGTCCTGCGGGTGCAACATCGTCTCCTGCCGCACAGGACCGGTCGAGGAGGTCATTGATCACGATCAAAACGGTCTGCTGGCGGATTACCATGACGTCGAGGGACATGCACAAAACGCATTGAAAATCCTCCGCGATGGGGCAGGCTACGCGCGCCTTGGGACGAACGCCCGCCGCGCTGTCGAGGACAAGTACTCGCTGAACCGGACCCTGCCCGCATTGATGCGGCTCTTGGGACGGGTGGCTGGAAAGCAAGTCTGGCCACCACCAAACGGATAACCGGATGACCGGGTAAAAATGCCTCCAGAGACCCAGCTTTCAACGTCGACACCGTCTTCGCCGGTTTCGACCCGGCCACCCGCGGCGGCGCCGGCCCTGACGCCAGGGCGCATGTCGGCGGCTTTTGCCGAGCTGATCCTGGACGATGCCCCGAGCGACGAGTTCTTCCGGCGTTTCCTTTTGCAGGTGGTCCGCACGTCCGTGGCGGGTGGTGGTGCTCTCTGGCTGGTCGAGTCCAACGGGAAGGATCAGCCGCCCGACTTCCGGCTCGAGAGCTTCCTCGAACTCTCAAAATCCGGCTTTGATTTCGGTTTCGATCCCTTGACCCCCGGCGTCCTGTCGTGTCTCCAACAGGTCTTCAATACCCGGCAAAAGCTGGTCGTCTATCCCGCGCAGGGTGCGAGTGAGACGAAGGACGCAACCAACCCCAACAAGTCGAACTACGCGTGGTTCTTCAGCAGCATCGATTTTCGCGGGGGCGTGCTCGGCGTGATCGTTCTCTTCCTGGAAACGAAATGGGCGATGAAAGAGGCGGGCAACCGCGTCATGTTCGTCGATCACCTGGGACAATACGTTTCCACGCACCTCTTGCTCCGGCGCAAGAGCCAGGCGGCGAAAACGGGCAAGGTCGCCCACAAGCTGCTGGAGTTTTCCTCCGGCATCGTCGGTGAGTTGCGCCGGGAGGAATTGGCCATCTTCATCGCCTCGGAGGCGCGGGACGTGGCCGCTTGCAACCGGGCCTCGGTCTTCGAATACCAGGTCGACAAGTGGGTTGCCGTGAGCGTCTCGGGGAACGACGAAATCGATCGGGCCAGCCGCCTGGTCACGGCGATGAAGGACGCGTTCTCGGATCTGGCTGGGAAGGGCAGGATGACCGTGCTCAACTTCTCTCCCGAAAAGGAAGATCCGGACCTCCCGGCCAGCGTGAAGAAATTCATCGCGGCGACAAACACGCGCTCCATTTTGGCCATCGTCATGTACGATGCGCGAGGCCGCAAGGCCTTCGGGATCATGCTGGAGAGCGAGAACGAAGGGCATTTTCAACCGAGCGAGGGCGTGGTCAAGGGGTTGGAAAATGCCGATTCCGTCTCGCTGTCCCTCTGGGTGGCCGAAAAGGCCGGCAAGGCCCTGCTCGCCTGTCGCACGCATCAGTCCATCCCGTTTGCCTCGATGCTCATCCGCATGCAGAATGCGCGTCTGGCGCTGGCGGAAGACAAGGGAAAGCGCCTGATGCGTTTCTGGGGGATCGTCTTCGCCATCCTCCTGGGGATCAGCCTCATTCCGTGGAAGGAAAGAGCCGTGGGCGAATGCTCGCTGCTGCCGACCAGGCGGGCCGTGGTCGTCGCCGAAACCACGGGCCGATTGACGGAGGTCAGCGTCAAGGAAGGCACGCTCGTCGCCGCCGACCAATCGGTGGCCAGGCTGGATACGCTGAGCCTGGAGACCAATCTCGAGATTGCCCACCAGGAACGCATGCGCTTCGAGGCCGACGTGCGCCGCTACCAATCGGCGGGAGACATGCCTGCGTATCAGGCCTCGTGGCACCTGGCGCGCAAGGCTTCCGAGCAGGAAAACAAGCTTCAGCAGGACATCGCGCGCGCGGAGCTGCGGTCCCCGATCGCGGGCATCATCCTCACCAAGGACGTGGAGCTACGCCGCGGGGAAGTGCTCCCCATCGGCAAGGAGTTTTGCGAGATCGCTTCCCTGGAAGATTGGAATTTGCAGATCGACATCGAGGAAGCGGATTTCGGCGTGCTCCAGGACGCCCTGCGCAACGGTCAATCCGTGGAGGTCGAATACATCCTCTTCGCCCGGTCCGGCACGAAGCTGCATACGAAGATCACTTCCATCGAGCAATTGAGCCAGATGGCCTACGCCAAGGGGACGGACAATATCTTTTACGCCACGGTGACCGGGATCCCGCTTCCCGCCGAACTCCAGCACGACATCCGGCCCGGCTTTTCCGGGAAAGCGCGGGTGATCATGAGCAGCCGGCCGCTCTTCCGTGTGATCAGCCGCAAGTTCATCCATTTCCTGCGCGTGCACTTCCTCGTGTAGCGCCGGTTTGTCGTGCGTCATGTCCGCAGAGATCACCGCCGCCGAGGCCTCCACGGAGACACTCTCCGCCGATGCACCCGCTCCGCCCAACGAGCCGCGGATTCGGCACATCCCCAAGCTGCGGCGGGACCTCGAAGTCATCAAGCAACGCTACGAACGGCTGCCCTTTGCCGTCATCAAGGATCCGATCTCGCTCGCCTACTTCCGCGTGCCCTGGCGGGACTATCAGCTCATGAGGATGATGGAGGGCTGCCGCCATGGCTCCGATGTGGTGCGCAAGTGGAAGCGTGAGGTGCCCGAGCTGGCCCTCGAGATGAGCGACGCATTGCTGCTCAAGAAAGTCGCCGTGCTGATCCGCGACTTCGAGAGCCGCAAGCTGTGCGAGATGAGCGCGACGACCCTGCTCAAGAATCGGGCCCGGCGCCAGGATCGCAAGACGATCGGCCGGCGCGTGGCGTGGATGGTCAGTTGGCTGATCATCCGCAAGTCGCTTTACGATCCCGACCCGCTGCTTGCCAGGATCACCCCGAAGCTTTGGTTTCTTTTTCGTCCGTGGTTCTCGATCGGTGCGCTGCTCTTCATTCTGTCCGCCGGCTGGACGCTGATCGCCCACCGCGGCGAAGTGCACTTCGACAAGGATTGGTTCCTCGCTCCCGGCAACCTGGGGCTGCTCTTTGTTTCGGTCATTCTGTTGAAGATCGTGCACGAGTTTGGCCATGGCGTGACGTGCAAACATTTCGGCGGGGAGGTGCACGAGATCGGCTTCATGATCATGATCCTGACGCCGATGTTCTACGTGAACACGTCGGACGCCTGGCTTTTCCCGAACAAGAAGCACCGCATTTACGTCTCCGCGGCGGGGGTCTACGTGGAAATGATTTTTGCCGCCGCGCTCGTCTACGTCTGGCTCGTCCTGGCGCAAGGATTCTGGAAGCAATTCACGTTTAGCGCCGTCATTGCCGCGAGCTTCACCACCCTCTTGTTCAACGCCAATCCGCTGATGCGGTTCGACGGGTACTACGCCATGAGCGATTGGCTCGAGATCCCCAATCTGCGCCAAAAATCGCGCGCCTTTTTGGGCCGTCAGTTCCGTAAACTGTTTTTCGGCAAGGCGTATCCAGAGGTGGGCGCAAAGGTCGTCCCCGGCCGCGATTCCACCACGTTTGCGATCTATTCGCTCCTGAGCTTCGGCTACCTGCTGTTTCTCATGTCGCACGTCTTCCGGCGGCTCCATTTGCTGGATAAATTTGGTCTCAGCCTCCTGGCCTATATCCTGGTATCGTTGTGGGTCATCGCGGCCATCATCTGGCCGATCACCCGCTTTTTCGCTGCCCCTTACAAGAACGCCGCCCGTTACAAGATCCAGTTGTCGCCGATGCATCGCTATCGTCCCTTGATTGTATTCCTTGGCCTCGTTCTGGCCGTGGTAATCACCCTCAATCTACCCTTTCCCAAGACGGTGGTCCGGTCCTGCGCGCTGGAACTGGCGGACGCCGATATCGTCCGGGCCGCGCAGCCCGGCTTCGTCAGCGAGGTTTTGGCCAGGGAGGGCGATGTGGTTCAAAAGGGCCAGATTCTGGCCCGGTTGCGCAGCCCGGATCTCCAGACCAGGCTGGTGACACAGCGGGAGTCATTGCGCCAGGCGGATTCGGCGCTCAATCAGGCCATCTCCGAGAACGACGCGCAGAAATTCAAGGTGGCCACGCACCAGCGCGAAGAAGCGGTCGCGGATCTCAAGGACACGGAATCCAAAGTTTCGGACCTGAACATGTCCGCGGATTCGGACGGCCGCGTCCTGACGAGAAACCTCGACGACAAATTGGGCCGTTACCTCGCCGCCGGCGACCCCCTTTGCATCGTGGGTCCTTCGTCCGATTTCGATATCCTGGTTCCGCTCACCGAGCAGGAGGCCCGTTTCGTCAAGCGCGGGGCGGCCGTGGTTCTGAAGGTCACGGCCTTGCCGGAAATCACCTTCCACGGGGAAATCACCCAGGAGCCACTCTCCACGCTGGGGGGCGCCTTGCCGGCTTCCCTCACGGCCCGCCGTGGAGGCGACGTCGACACGACGATCGACAAGGCTGGAAAGGAAAAGCCCCTGGAGCACCAATGGTACGCCCAGGTGAAGATCGGGGAGTCCAGCCACCTCCTCCGGCCCGGGATGACCGGGCGCGTGAAGGTGAAGTGCGGCATGCAAACGGTGGGCCGCGTCCTTGGTCAAAAGCTCCTCGACTCCATCAATCTCGACTACCGGCTCTGACCTGATATTCACTGGAGTGAAGCGCCCACTACCGGAATGACCGACCAAACCCTGATCTTCTTGCATCTCCCCAAGTGCGGGGGCACCACACTCAACCGGATTATCGAGTGGGAATACAATCCGCTGCGCATCTTCAGTGTGGACCCGATCTTTTTTCGGTGGTCTTACCGCAAACTGGGACGATGGTCGCCGGAAAAGCTGGCGCAGATGCAAGTCTTCAAAGGCCACATGCCCTTTGGGCTTCATCAGCGCCTGCCGCAGCCCAGTACCTACATCACGTTTCTTCGTGACCCGATCGAGCGGTCGATATCGGCGTATTATTTCGCACGCAATTATCGATTACATCCCCTCCACCAGAAGGTGAAGCGCATGACTCTGGATGAATATGTCTGCTGGACGCCCAACCACAACGTGCAGACCAAGCTGCTCGCCGGGTTGGACTTCGCCGCGGATTGCTCGGAAGAAACGCTCTCCCTGGCCAAGGAAAATCTTGCCCGCCATTTCGCGCTGGCCGGCCTGACGGAACGTTTTGATGAGTGTCTCGCCATCCTGAAGATGCAATTTGGTTGGAACATTGCCCAATACGCCAATTTCAACGTGACTCCGAGTCGCCCGAACAAGGACCGGGTATCGGTCGCTTCGCAGGCCTTGATCGCGGAACGGAACTGTTTCGATGTCGCACTTTACGCGCATGTGGCGCCGTTGTTTGATGAAATGATGATCCGGCAAGGCCAGGAGGTGCGGGTGCAATTGGACGCGATCCGCCATGCCAAGTCGCTGAGTCCGTTGGAATCCTTGCACTACTTGACTTCATCGGCGATTCGTAAGGCGATTAGCCGCGTCCATTCGGCATTATAGCGGCAGGACAAACTCCACCTCTGGCACTTATGCCCATCTCCAAGATTATTTCCTTTGGCTTACTGGTTCTCCTGGTTTCTTCCATCGGGCAAAGAAAGGTTGCGGCGCAGCAATTCTACAATCCCGCATCGCAAAGCGGGCCCTCCGAGGGTGCAGGCGACAAACCCCTTTGGTTGGAACGGAATGGGAAAAAAGTCTTCCTCTTGGGGGTCAACTATCCTTGGTACAATGGCTATCGAGGCATCGATATCGGTCGCTACAAGGGCACGAAGACGATCAGGACCCTTGCCTTGGTGGAGAGACGCAAGGATTTGGACGAGCCGCGTCAGGATATGCAGCCCGGCAAGCCGGTACATCCTAACACTGGGGGTTTCGATCGTGAGGGAATCAAAGCGCAGTTTGAGGATATGCAAAAAATCGGCATCCATGTTGTCCGTTGGTTTTGGGGGAATGATGGCCGCGCATTTTTCAACCTTAACGAAGGCGGAAATTGCTCGATCGACGAAGAGACATTAAATAACGTCGACGAAATTCTAAAATTGGCAAAAAAGAGCGGAGTTTTGATCGCTCCCGTCTTGCTGGATTTCCGCATTATCTCCGGAGACACGCACATGCTTTACGAAGATGGCTCCGAAGGCGCGATGCATAAAGAGTTCATTACGGATCCGGTGAAGAGAAAAAACCTGATTGATAACGGCATCGTTAAGTTGGTGAAGCGGGTGAATACCTCGGCTGACGCGGATGCCGTTTTATATTGGGAAATCATGAATGAAGCGTCGAATGTCGTTTCAGGACAGGACCCGGCCACAGGAATCACTTATCGGAGCACTGCGAAGGGGCAGGTGTCTCCCACTGAGATGCGGCGTTTTCTGAAGGAGGCATATGAGGCCATCAAACGAGTGGATCCAAAACGCCCGATCATGCCTTCAGGACTCGCCAGGGCAAACTCGTTGCCATTGTTGGTCGGTCAAGTGCCCGCGGATCTGTTTGGGGCTCATTACAACGATGCCGACAAAGACTTCGGTCAGGTCCTCACGGTGTCGGAAATTAAGAAAAGGATCCTGGAGCCCCTCGGTCTCACTTTGGATAAGCCCCTGGTGATGACGGAGGGTCCGAGTAACGCCGAACATCATCTGCAATATTATATCGAAAGTGCGTATTATGGCGGCTGGGCGGGCTATTATCCATGGTCGTACTATGGGGTCATAGGATTGAATCCTCTCATTCGCTATGACTCGGCCAGCCCCTCGGGGAACTTAACTCAAAAGAAATGGAATTTGGAGATCTACCGTCAGTTCAACCGGCAGCATGGCAAGGACGTCGAGTTGGGGAATCACTGAGGGCGTCCGCGGCGACCCTGAGTTTGTCAGTCCTGCGGCGCGGCGCGTTGGGCGTTGGGCGCTTTCAAATAGGATATAGGATGACCTGCACGCCGTAACTGGTAACTGGCCTGCTCCGCTATTTACTCTTTAGTTTTGGGTGGTCTCCCGCTGCGCACCCTCGAGAATGACCACGCGCACGCCGTAGCTCTCGTAGACGACCTTTTGGTGGGCGGAGAAATAGTCGAGCACTTCCGCGCTCTGGGTATCATTGAAGCCGGAAGGCACGAGCACCGCCCATACGCGGGCATACTTGTTTCGCACATCCTCGATGTCTTCGACATCGCGCAGCAGGGGAAGCCCGCCATTTTTATCGATGAAGCCTGGAGTTTGCAGGCTGCCTTCGTAGGAAACCTTTTGGTTCATCAGCGTATTTAATGACGCGGTGGCGTTCAAATCGTAATAGAAGTGAACATGCGGAATTGCGACGATCAAGGCGTCACCCGGTTGACGATGTTCGCTGGCGAAGCGGGCCGCGCCTCGATAGTCACACCGGTAAAGGCCGACCCGATTGGGAATGCCTCCGGACCGTTTGGCTGGAATATCCGTTTCCATGTCGTCGCAGAGGCCGTACGGTTTCAGGACAAACTCATTGGTGCTCAGGAGAAAGCCCAGGACCATCAGGACAGCCCCGCACCAACCAATGCGCCTCGGCCAATCAACCGAAGTGATGAATGTCGCGGACTGCCGAATGGAATCGACAATGGCGAAGAGGATGGAGACCGCGCTGAGGATCAGGAGCGTCTGGTAGTGATAGCAGTAACGAACCGAATACGCCGGCAAGGCGACCGTGTAGCAAAACAGCAGGATGAAGAATGTGACGAAGACAAACCGGCGGCGCCGATCCTTCCAGCAAAACAGGAAGCCGTAGAACAAAAGCAGGCTCGGGACGTAGTTGATCCCGGTGAAGAGAAAATACCTGAAATAGTAGGCGGGATTGAACTTCGTGGAATCCAGGTAAATGATGCCCGGGGTCGATATCTCGGACAAGCTGGTCCCTGTCTGGAGATAGGTCGGGATCGATGCGATCTGACGGTGGCACAGTTGCAGGAGCACCACCACGGTCATGACAAAAAGGCAGCGCCATAAATGCCAATCCTTCAGCCATTGGTATTCGCCCCACTCGACCAGGAGCATTGCCGTGAAAAGAGCGGGCAGGAGGAATCCTGTCCCCTCCCAGGTCAGGTACGAGCAAACAAAGGCTGCGGTGGCCGCGGTCAGGAAGCCGCGGCGGAATGGGCGTGTTTGAATGGCTTCAAAAAAACACCAGACCGTTAGGATCTCGAACATCTGCCCTTGCGAAGGCCAGAAGGCGTTTCCACTCCAATAGAGACCCGTGGTGTGGATGGTCTGAACGAATGCTGCCGTCAGACCGACCCTCCAATCGAACATTCGGTAGCCGGCCAAACCAAGGAGTCCAATGGTCAGTGTACCGAACAGCGCAGCCGGGCTGCGCAACGCGTTTTCGTCGGTGCCCAGGAACAAGCGGGCCGCCGCGAGCGGATAGGCCACCAACTCATAGGTGGACATTCGCTTGTCGAAGCTGCCCAGTTGAACGCGGGGATAGCCGTTGATCAAAACGCCGCGCGAATACTTGATCACACTCATTTCATCGACGTCGAAGGAGATGTCGGACAAATGCGAAAAGCGCATGACGCCACCCACAATCATCAGGAGCAGGGTGGCGACGATCATCAGGAAGGGCCGGCGACGAGGTCCAAGAGGCAGGCCAGGCACGGCATCCGCAATTCGGCTGGGCCCCCAGCCGAGGAGTAAGGCGGTTTTGCTGGATAACAAGAGGACCACGGCCCCGATCACGACCTCCGGGGTATAGCACCAGTCGCGGGCGAAGCGGATGTCAAATGAGAGCAGAAGCAGGACGAGAAGGCAGACCAGCAGCAGAAATTGAAGGAGGGCATCCGCCGTCCAGATTTCTTCGATCGGGTGCCCGGTTCGGGAGTGGCAAAAGGCGGCAACGGCCAGCCACAGCAGGACAATGACGGTGGAGATGCCGAGGGTGGCTGTACCCCACGTCAGAAGATTGTCGAGGTCTTCGGTAGGGAGAGGAGAGAAGGTCGCAACGCTTTGGGGTAGCAATCCCCACGGCGGGCCGCCGCTCGCTCCCAACGCTACCGCCGCATCATTCCATTCGTCGTGCGAGTCTTCCAATATCCTGGTCTTCCAAGTGGTGTCGGTTCCAAATCGGACGTCTTCTCCCTGCTGGAAAGTGTCGCCTTCCACCAGGACCGCCACCGGCGTCGCCTCGGCGCGAACACGCACGACAAGCGTGTTTTCGCCCGCATGCACCCACTTCGAAAGATTGTAGGCGAGCAGGACGGGGACTCCGCTGGGACGACCGGCATTGCTGTTGGTGAGGACCGGCTCGGTAATAACAAGGCGTCCATTGACCAGGACGTCGCACTTGCCTGTCGCCGCGATCTGCACCCACGTTTCGCCCCGGATCCGGGCCGCCTTGAAAACAGTGCGAAACGAGGCCTGCAATGCACCGGATTGCGAGGCGCCGATCCAAATTCCCAGAGGCTCATTCTGCAGAAGTTGCGGAGGATACTGCGCGGGAAGGACAATCGGGGAACGTCCGTTGGGATCACCGGGCACGGCGTCGCTCCAGTTCGCGTCATCCAGCTCGACGGAACGCCACGTCAATCCTCCTACGATTCCATCCGGAGTATTGGATACCTTCCAGGTGTGATCCGAAAGAATCTCGTGGGATGGGGATTTCGCCAGCGTGTATGAACCTCTGACGCGGAGCTGTGCCGAGCCGGGAAAAGACGCGCGTTCGACCTTGATGGCGATGACGTTCTTTCCCTTTTTCAGGTTTTTCTTGATGTCGTAGATCCCCGTCCTGCAAATCGCGTTGAAAGTGCGCTGATCGATCCGGTTCCCGTTGACGTAGAGGTCGAAGGTGTCGGTCGCGGCGAGTTGAATCCACGCGCGGTCGATGTCGGCGTCCAGATAGAGAGACTGCCGAAAATAACCGTTCGAGGGCGTGGGGGCGGATATCCACTCCGCCGGGCCGAAATCGAACGGATAGGACTTTGGCAACGGGTCAATCCACGTTCGAATACTGAAGTAGGAAAGGAGGACGGCAAAGGCGACGACCACAAGCAATGACACGGAGCCATGGCGAGTGCGGAGGTAGCGGCCAAACTCTGACAGGTGAAGCATCGCTAGTTGGCTCCCACCAAGGCCGTCAGGGCTCTCCAATTGAGAACGGAATCATATTGGTAGGAGTTGCGGTAGGCGAGGTGCGCTTCTCCAAACTTGCCAAGCTTCATCAACGAATCACCCTGGTTGCTGTAGAGATCCGCCAGCAACAACGGGTCGGCGCATTGGGCCAACATCGACGTAATCAAATTCAACGAATCCTGATAACGGCCCAAATCGTAGTAGGCGCGTGACAGGCAAAAACGGGCCAGCCATTGATCGGCATCGTCCTTCAAGGCGGATTCCCAGAGGAGGGTGGCATCGCCGACCGCATCCTTCCGGTAGAGATCCATTCCCAGAAGCGTGCAGAGATCTCCGTGCCATTTGCGCAATGTGGGTGTCAGGGCACCCGCCTTGGGAAGAAGAGTTTCGATCGTGGCGGTGGCAGATGGAAGGTCCTGTGCGAGCACGTAAGTTTCCACTTTGTAAACCCCGCACTCGACCGTGTTCGTTCGGCCAAACATAGCGTCGATGGCCCCAATTCTCCCGTATACCGCGGAGTGAACCCGCTTCCAGGAGTCCAGACGAATAGCCTTTCTGTACTCCTTCAAGGCGTTGTCCAGATCGCCTTCGCATTGACGGGTGATGCCGCGAGACAAGGCGTGTTGCGCCAGCACCGGCCGCGCGAGATGAAGGGCTGCCGTGCAGAGAAATGCAATGACGCCAAAGAGAACAATCGCGCGGCGATCGCCCACGGCGGGGACGGCGCGCAATCCCGTGACGAGTCCGGTCACCCCGGCGATGGTGACGATATACCATCCGAGGCCGAGAAAATATTGCGCCACAAGCGCCTGCCCCCAAAGCGTACTTGTATCGATCTCGATCTGTCTCGTCGCCTCGCCTCCCAAATTGGTAGGAAGCTGTTTGTGGGTGAACATCTCGACATTGCGATACTGATTCTGATCGCTCACGAGATCTCTCAGCAACGCACCATCCACAAAGGCAAGTTGAAGGAAGGCGACAATCACAAGCAGCAGCAGAATCGTCGCCGTGTAAGACAGCAGCCGGTGGCGGTAGTTTAAGAACGCCCAGAGGCCGATCAGGCAAAGGAGGGCCGCCGCCGCGCCAAAGGAAGGCAGCAAGTTGGCGACTGCGCTGTCCGGCCAGCGGAGGATTCCGAAACGCCAGCCAGGCGTGGATGGCCGCACGGTGAATGAAACCCAACTGGTGAAGAGCGACCCCGCGATGCAGGACAGCGCGAAAATCCATGCCACCACTCGGGGAACCCGACGTTTCATGCGGCTGCGTTCGGCGCCTGTTTCGCGCGCCGGGCCAGGAATGGCTTCAGGAACCCCATGCCTTCGCGCATCAGGGAGAGGTCCGTGACAGAGAGGGCGCGCAGTTTCACGATGGCTGTGCCGTAAACGAATATGGACAGGATGGCGCCCGGAGCAAAATACCAGAGGGAACGTTGCCGGGTCAGGAAAAGCGGGATGACCATGATCGCGCAGGCTAGCACGAAACGCCACGAGATCGCCGCGAAATGCAGATGAAAGCCGAGACGGGACAGCTTGTTGACCCAGAGCGTGACCGTCAGGGCTTCACTCACGAGAAATGCGAGACAGGGCCCGAGGAAGCCGAGAACGGGAATGAGTGTGACGTTCAGGGCGATTCGCAGACCGACGGTGAACGCCGAGCTGACCAGAAGATACCGCTGTTGATGCAGCGCGGTGAGCAGAAAGGGCAGGGGGCTGGCGAGGAAAAACGGGACAAAGGCCACGGAGAGCCATTGCATCGCGGGAGCCGCGGCGGCGTACCGGGCATCGAAGACTCCCGTGACAAAGCGGTCCGAAGCCATCAGGAAAAGCGTGGCGAATGGCAGGGCGACGAGGAGGAAGAACTTGATGCTTCGTTGATAGGCCTCCTCGAGTTCCGCTCTTTTTTGCGCCTCGCCCGCGAGGCGCGAGAACATTGGATAGAGGGGGGTGGACATCGATTGGGGGACAAATCGCAGCGCCATGGAAATGCGGTAGGGGCCGCTGAAGAGACCGACCGTCATGGGATTCGTCAGCCAGGTGAGGATCAGGATATCGATCTGCTGGGCGAGGACGCGCAGCATGCTGGCGCCGCCGACGGGAATGGAATGGGTGAGGAGATGCTTCCAGAGGGCGGGATCCCACCGGAGTTTTGGATGTCCGTACCGGCGCTTCACGATCTGCCGATAGAAGAACCACAACAGCAGATTGGGAACGACGTGGGCCAGTGTCACTCCCAGCAGTCCCGATCCCGCCTGAAAGGCGAGAATGATGAATCCGAGGAAAAACACCTTATGGAGCATGAATCCCAACGCTTGCAGTTCGTTATCTTCATGCGCGACGAGAAGTGCGCCGTAACCCGCGCAATGAAACTGCGTCAAGGTCGCGACTCCCATGAGCGCGGTCAGCTTCAGGGGAAGTCCGAAGGGAAGAAAAGAAACGACGACCACGATGAGCAATTCGGCGGCAATCGAGAGGGCCCAGATCAGCGAAAGAGTGGCGCCAAAAATCTCCGCCATTTTCGTGGGCTGGGTCGCGATCTCCCGGACAAGGATGTTGCTCAGGCCGGCGTCGGCGAGGAGCCAGAAGAACGTCGCAAAGGCCAGGATGGACGAATAAGTCCCGAAGTCCGTGGGGCTGACGCTGCGGCCAATGATGGCCACCGCCAGAAGTTGCACGACGCCTCCAAGGCCCACTGCCAATCCGCCGGCCAGAACGTTCTTGGCGATGCGCTGCGATTGTTTCATCGCTGCCACTTCCAGAGATCACCGGTCGCGTACTGCAGGGCCGCAAATTCGAATCGTTGCGCAAGCTTTTGCAAATCGAGGGACTGCATGACCGTCAGCGACTCGAGCTGGGCGTCGACGAGCGCGAGCTGATCGATCATGCCCAGTTCCCGTTGGGTTTCCGCGAGCGTCTGCTTGTTCTTCGCGGCGATGGAATCGCGCAGGAGGTCCGCCAATTTACTCTCCG
>Ga0105237_10003060_pt1 | contig 20171 bp, 18 predicted proteins | sample KBSC24metaG_FD_81520 | JGI IMG/M metagenome (GOLD analysis project Ga0105237, IMG submission 81520) | Corn rhizosphere microbial communities from Kellogg Biological Station, Michigan, USA - KBS C2-4 metaG | ecosystem: Host-associated > Plants > Roots > Rhizosphere > Soil | place: Michigan, USA... | reverse complement strand
GTAGAAACCGTTTCAGGATTACAGTTCACCATGATGGCTTCAAAGCCGCTTTCTTTAGCGGCCAGTAGTCCGTGTACACAAGAGTAATCGAATTCAATACCCTGACCGATACGGTTCGGGCCTGATCCGAGAACAATGATTTTTTTCCTGTCGGAAGAGACCGATTCGTTCTCTTCTTCAAAGGTGGAGTAGTAATATGGTGTCTGTGCCGCAAACTCAGCAGCGCAGGTATCTACCATTTTATAAACCCTTCTGATGCCCAGCGATGTTCTGCGGTCATATACTTCATCTTCCGTTACATTGCCCAGCAAATAAGCAATCTGAATATCAGAGAAACCTTTTTGTTTCAGGGTGAAGAAAAAGTCTTTTGGTATATTATTCAGAGAATATCTTTTCAGTTCTGTTTCCAGATGTACCAGATCCTGGATCTGCGCAAGGAACCATTTATCAATGCGGGTTACTTTACGGATAGATTCCAAAGGTACACCCATACTCATCGCATCCTTGATCAGGAACAACCTGTTCCAGCTTGGATGCTCCAGTCCGTACATGATCTCGTCAATACTGCGGTTGTGTCTGCCGTCTGCACCCAGTCCTGCTCTGCCAATCTCCAAACTCTGACAAGCTTTTTGCAAGGCTTCGATAAAACTGCGGCCGATGCCCATCACCTCACCTACAGATTTCATTTGTAATCCAAGTTCCATATTGGCCCCTTTGAATTTATCAAAGTTCCAGCGCGGGATCTTTACGATCACATAATCCAGAGTCGGTTCAAAATATGCTGAGGTCGTTTTCGTGATCTGGTTCTCAATCTCATCCAGATTATAACCTATAGCCAGTTTAGAAGCTATTTTTGCAATCGGATAACCTGTCGCTTTACTGGCCAGTGCAGATGAACGGGATACCCTTGGGTTAATCTCGATCGCAATGATTTCGTCGTTGTCCGGATTTACAGAAAACTGAACGTTACATCCGCCTGCAAAATTACCGATGGCGCGCATCATTTTGATGGCCTGGTTACGCATATCCTGATAACAACGGTCAGACAGGGTCATTGCCGGTGCTACAGTGATGGAATCTCCTGTGTGGATACCCATTGGATCAAAGTTTTCGATAGAACAGATAATGATCACATTGTCATTGCTGTCTCTCAATAACTCCAGCTCATATTCTTTCCAGCCCAGAACGGCCTGCTCTACCAATACCTCATGGGTTGGTGAAGCCTCCAGCCCGCGCTTTAAAGCCGCGTCAAATTCTTCTTTTTTGTGTACAAATCCGCCGCCTGATCCACCTAAGGTGTAAGATGGACGAATCACCAGAGGATAGCCTATTTCCTGCGCAGCTTCCTTACCTTCGAGGAAGGAATTGGCGATCCGGGAATTGGCTACACCAACACCTATATCCACCATAAGCTGTCTGAAGGCTTCTCTGTTTTCTGTTTTTTCTATAGCGGCCACATCAACCCCTATAACTTTAACGCCGTGTTTTTCCCAGATGCCACGTTCTTCAGCTTCTTTACAAAGGTTCAGTGCAGTTTGCCCTCCCATGGTTGGCAATACAGCATCAATCTTTTGCTCTATCAGAATCTCTTCTATAGAATCTACTGTTAACGGACGCAGGTAAACATGGTCTGCAATAACCTTATCGGTCATAATCGTAGCCGGATTGGAGTTTATAATAGAAACTTCAATTCCTTCTTCTTTTAATGAAAGGGCTGCTTGGGATCCTGAATAATCAAATTCACAGGCTTGGCCAATAATAATTGGTCCGGATCCGATAATCAATACTGAACGTATGGAGGTGTCTCTTGGCATATTGGCTTTAAAATTTTGCGCTCGAGATTTTCTATGCTACAAGAAAGATCCCGACTGTTCTGTCGGGATGCAAAGATACACTTTTAGGCACTATAACGTATAGGTTTTTTCAAAAAAAGCTATGAGGCAAAACACGCCGTCTGCAGGCCACTATTGCAGCAGCTGAATCTGTCCTACATCAGTTATAGCGCTGTCTATCACAGGTACCTCGGCAACCGTGAAATCTTTATAGGGCATCTGCGCTTTGATGAGCAACTTATACGTGCCGGCCTTTATATTGTCAACCTTAAAATTTCCGGCCTGAGGCTGGATCTTTAAGGTATCTGTTCCCAGGATAAGGAGCACCTGCTGTATCCCTTCTGCCGGGCTGATCTTTCCCTGTACACCACTTTTTCTGATCAGTGTAAAAGAAAACAAGAGGCTAAGCAGGATCAAAGCTACAGGTGTTACAAATTTTATAGACTTCATGACGCAAGTATTTAAGCTAAAGATGAACATTACACTCCATATAGCAAATAAAAACAAAAATTGTTTTAGTCCGGGAACAAGAAGTCATCAAAGCGTCACGAAATAACCTGGCCGTAAAATCTGGGTACTAGACCGGAACAATTGCCGTTTTCCATATAGTTGTTTGCAAAAACAGCACAAAAACATCCTCAGCAATATATTGCAACGAGGGTATTCTTCATAAATAGTTTGTTTGGTTTATTATCCGGCCGGGAAGGATTCCCGGCCGGATTTTTTTTACGGTCAGGGTTAGCTACATTTGGCCCATGCTTCTTTTAGACATTCCATTTCTTCAATCTCTGATCAATCAGTTTCAGCAAACCAGCCTGCTGGAGTGGGTAGGGACCATCAGCGGATTTATCTGCATTTACCTTGCTGCAAAAGAGAACATCTGGAACTGGCCGGTTTCCATCGTTAGCGTTCTGGCCTACAGTATTGTTTTTTATGAAAGCAAACTCTACGGCGATACGGTATTGCAATTTTATTTTCTGTCCACTGCTTTTTACGGCTGGTATTACTGGCTTAAGAAGAAAACCGCTAAAGAAAAGCCCATAGAGCGCATCAGCGGAAAACAATGGCTTTATATCGTAGGAGGCGTTCTTGTCCTGACCGTACTGCTGGGCCTTTTCCTCAGTAAATATACCGATACCGATGTTCCTTACATTGACGGCTTCTGTACGGCCATGAGTTTCGTGGCACAATTGCTCATGACCCGAAAAATCCTTCAAAACTGGCTATTGTGGATCGTTGTGGATATTTGTTATGTACCCCTTTACATCCATAAACACCTCTCTCTTACAGCAATTCTCTATTTTGTATTAATTATCCTGGCCATTATTGGCTATTTAGACTGGAGGAAAACCTACCGTGAGCAAATCAATTAAAAAAATCGCTGTTGTCGGACCGGAAAGCACCGGAAAATCGACCATCACCCAGCAACTCGCCAGGCATTATCGGACGGCCTGGGTTGCAGAATATGCCCGCTATTATTGTGCCGCACTAACAGAGCCCTGTACCCTTCAGGATGAGATCAATATGTTCCATGGTCAGGTTGCCCTGGAAGAATCTGTTCTGGCCACTGCCGAAAAAGACTTTATTTTTTGTGATACCACTTTTCTGACGGTTAAGATCTGGAGTGATGAAATGATGGGAGAAACACCACAGATTGTATTAGACGCCCTGCCACAACGTCCCTACGATCTGTACCTGCTCATGGACATTGACCTGCCCTGGCAGGAAGACCCCCTGAGAGATTTTCCGCACCTCCGCGAGCACTTTATGCAGATCTGGCATAAAGAACTTCAGGCGCTGAATGCCAACTATACCATCATCAGTGGCGTGGAAGACCGCTTCGAAAATGCATTGAAAGCAGTTGATCACTTCCTTTTAAAATAAATTCAATACCTTTGCCTTATCAAAAGGGGGTGCCTTGTTTTGTAAAAAACACAAAAACGGGCTGAGATCATACCCATTACATCTGTAAGCAACCAAAAACGTTGAGATGTATGCACCTGATCCGGATAATGCCGGCGTAGGGATTGGAGTTATGGAGTTTAACTAAACTGTGGGTACCCCTGCTCACAGAAGGTTTAACTAAAAAAGGAATAAAACAAATTGAAAAAATTACTGATCGCAGCTATTGCTGTGCTGCTGTTCCCTGTATTTGCAAAGGCACAATTCTCTATTTTAGGAAGAGTATCAGAATCTGGCAAACAAGCCCTTCCTGGTGCAAGTATCCGGTTAAAGGGCCAAAGCCTTGGCGCAACCACCAATCAGGACGGTGCTTACCAGATCCAGAACCTGAAACCAGGAAAATACACCCTGATCGTCAGTTTTATTGGTTACAACAGTACAGAACGCAGTGTTAACCTGACATCGGATCTCAGCGCAGATTTTACCCTCACCGCTTCCGCTTATCTTGCCGATGAAGTGATTGTAAGCGCTACCCGTGCAAATGAAAAATCGGCCACAACCTATAAAAACATCGGCAAGGAATACATCAAAGAAAACAACTTTGGACAAGATCTTCCCTTTATCCTGAACAATACACCCGGCGTAGTGGTCACTTCAGATGCCGGGGCTGGCGTAGGTTATACCGGCATAAGAATCAGGGGTAGTGATGCCACCAGGGTCAATGTTACCCTCAACGGTATCCCGTACAACGACAGTGAAAGCCAAGGTACATTTTGGGTAAACATGCCCGATTTTGCTTCTTCAGTAGAGAATATCCAGATCCAGCGTGGTGTAGGTACCTCTACCAATGGAGCCGGGGCTTTCGGAGGAAGTTTAAATGTACAGACTTCGGCGCCCTCTGCACAGCCTTACGCCGAATTAAACAATACTTACGGCTCCTTCAATACCCTGAAAAACACCGTTAAAGTAGGAACAGGTTTAATTGACAATAAATTCAGCTTCGATGGCCGATTGTCCAGAATCAGTTCCGATGGTTTTATTGACCGCGCGGCTTCTACTTTAAAATCCTATTTTCTTTCTGGTGCGTATCAGGGCAAAAAGGATCTGCTCCGTTTAAATGTATTTTCCGGATCTGAAAAAACCTATCAAGCCTGGAACGGAGTTCCTGAATCCAGACTGAACGGCGATGTGGAAGGCATGAACGCTTATGCAGATAGAAATTTTCTTCTTCCGGCCGACCGGGAGAACCTCTTAAATTCTGGCAGCAGGACTTATAATTCTTTTACTTATAAAGACCAGACCGACAATTACTGGCAGAGCCACTACCAGCTGCTGTATGCCCGGCAGTTCAGTGACAAGTTCTCTTTTAACGGTGCTTTGCACTATACCGACGGCAAGGGCTATTATGAAGAATATAAAACAGCCCAGAAGTTTGCTAATTATGGTCTGGACAGTGTCAACGCAAATGGACAATGGCAGAAAAAAACAGACCTGATCCGCAGGAGATGGCTGGACAATAATTTCTACGGGCTTACTTATAATTTCAACTATCGCCCGCAATCCAATTTGAACTTTACCCTTGGGGGAGCTTATAATAAATACGACGGAAAGCACTTCGGAGAGATCATCTGGGCACAGTATGCTTCCAACGGCAAATACGGCGACCATTATTATGATAACACCGGAAATAAAACAGATTTTAATGTTTATGGTAAGGCCGTTTACAGCCCGGTAGAAAAACTAAGCTTGTTTGCCGACCTGCAATTCCGCAGGCTGGACTACAAGATCCTGGGCACAGAAAAAAACCTGAATGCCCTTGACATCAAAGACCAGCTGAACTTCTTTAATCCAAAGCTTGGTGCCACTTATTTCATTGACACGAAGAGCAATATTTACGCGTCCTTCAGCGTAGCCAATAAAGAACCCAACAGAGATGACTATGTAAACGCACCGGCAGATGCCTTTCCAAAACCAGAACGTCTGTACGATGTGGAAGCAGGTTACCGCATTAAAACCGAACGCTTCAATGCTGGCCTGAATGTGTATGGAATGTTCTATAAAGACCAGCTGGTGCTCACCGGCGCGCTGAATGACGTGGGGGAAGCCCTGCGCCAGAATGTATCCAAAAGCTACAGACTGGGTATTGAGCTCGACGCTTCCTATATCCTGAGCAAACAATTTGTACTGAATGCCAATGCTGCCCTCAGCAAGAACAAGATCAAAAACTACCTGGACTACCTGTACGAATACAATGATGACGGAGACATCATCAAAACAGTGACCACCAATTACGCCTCTCCCGACATCTCTTTCTCTCCGGCAGCCGTGCTCTTTGCAGAGCTGGCCTACAAACCTGTTGCAGGTCTGGCCTTTGGCTTCCAAAACAAATATGTCAGCAAACAGTATATGGACAATACACAGAATGAATCCAGGAAACTAAAGGGTTATTTTGTAAGTAACCTCCGTGCCGGATACGATTTTAAAGCTTTCGGTATTAAAAACATCAACCTTGGCCTGCTGGTGAATAATATTTTTGATAAAAAATATGAGAGCAATGGCTACACCTACAGCTCCATGTATCAGGAAAAAACCACTACAGAAAACTTTTATTTTCCGCAGGCTGGCACCAACCTGTTACTTTCTTTAAATTTGAAGTTTTAACAACAGCATTCCACAACGTGAAGAAATATATAGAAAAACTACAGTTCATTACCCATGACATCCCAGCTTTAAGCCATGTACAGCAAGCACAACTGGCCTGTGCAGCCGGTGCGAAATGGATACAATACAGATGCCTGACCAAAAAGGACGAAGAACTGCTGGAAGACATTGAACAAATTGCGTCTATTTGTGACGATTGGGGAGCTACCCTGATCGTCACAGATCATATTCATCTGAAAGGCAAAGCCGATATCCAGGGCTTTCATATCGAAGACATGGAAGCTAATTTCATAGAACTTCGTAAACAACTGGGCGAAGAATATACCATAGGCGGCTCCTCCAATACCATCGAAGGCTTAATCCGTCTGTATAAAGAGGGTGTAGATTATGCCGGCTTTGGACCTTTCCAGATCACCACCACCAAACCCAACAACGCCGCACTCCTGGGCGTGGAAGGCTATACAAAAGCCATGGCTGTACTTAACAACCTGGACCTGGAACTCCCTGTCCTGGCCGTTGGCGGTATAACCCTGGAGGATGTGGATGCCCTGATGCAGACCGGCATTTTCGGTATTGCCGCTTCAGCGGCCATTAATCAGGCAGAAGATCTGCAGGAAGCCTATAAAGCCTTCTATCATAAAGTCATGTAGCGGAAATTTTATAAACAAATGATAGTTCTTTAATTGCAGGAGAACTACATTTGTTCAAAATATTTCCCCTTGAAAGACTCTGCCATCATCGACAAGCAGGACCCCTACGCGGCCCTTCGCTTCAAAGAATTCCGCTCCTATATGGGCATGCGTTTCTTTTTTACGTTTGCTTATCAGATGCAGGCCGTGATCATCGGCTTCCACATCTACCACCTCACCAAAGATCCTCTCGCGCTGGGACTGATTGGTCTTTGTGAAGCCATCCCTTCTATTGGAATTGCTTTATACGGTGGATATATAGCCGATAAGTCTGAAAAAAGAGCTTTGCTGCTGAAGATCTTTATCGGAGTATTTCTCTGCTCTCTAGTCATGACGATTGTTACCCTGCAGCAAATGCACACCTACGTACCTGTCAAATACATTGTTCCGGTGATGTATCTAATGGTCTTCGGAATCGGTATCGCCAGAGGATTCTACAGCCCGGCAGCCTTTTCCATCATGGGGCAGGTCGTACCTAAAGAACTATACCCCAATTCCAGTACCTGGAACAGTTCTGCCTATATGACCGCCTCTATCGTAGGCCCTGCGGTTGGAGGACTGATCTATGCCTTCTTTGGAGTAACGGTTACCTATTGCGTCATTCTTTTCTTTATTTTGATCGCCCTGGGCTGTATTGCCTTTCTTAAAAAACACCCGCCAAGATATATCCCTAAAGAAAGCATTATGAAAAGCCTCACCGAAGGCGTACAATTTGTATTTAAAAGCAAAATGATGCTTGGAGCGATGAGTCTTGACCTCTTCTCTGTTTTCTTTGGCGGAGCGGTAGCCCTGCTTCCGGTCTTCGCCAACGATATTTTAAAAGTGGGCTCCGAAGGTCTGGGCTTTATGCGGGCTTCTGCCTCTGCCGGAGCTGTCCTCACTATGTTTGTGATGACGCGCATCTCCCCAATGAGAAAACCCTGGAGAAACCTGCTCATTGCTGTGGTTGGGTTTGGTACCAGCATCATCTGTTACGGCCTGTCCAGGAACTTCTACCTGACCCTGATGTTCCTTTTCGCAGAAGGATCCTTTGACAGTGTCAGTGTGCTGATCCGCTCTACCATCATGCAATTACTTACCCCTGATGAAATGCGCGGACGGGTCTCTGCGGTAAACAGTATGTTCATTGGCTCTTCCAATGAGATCGGGGCCTTCGAATCCGGTCTTACAGCAAAACTCATGCGAACCGTTCCCGCAGTGGTGTTTGGAGGTTGTATGACCATCCTCGTTGCTGGAATTACGTACTCTAAAACCAAAAGCCTCCTGGGCTTAACGCTCGACGACATCAGTGGCAGCAAAACAGAGCCGGTAGCGGTCTAAACGTGCTCTACACGTTCACCTACCTGCTGGCGCCACATGGCAAAATACAGACCTTTTTCTTCTAACAGGTCTTCGTGTTTGCCTTGCTCAATAATATGGCCTTTCTCCAGCACAAAGATCCTGTCTGCATGGCGGATGGTAGACAAGCGGTGCGCAATCAAGATGGTCATATGGCTGGTTTGCTCAGAAATCTCCCTGATTGTACCGGTAATTTCCTCTTCTGTTAAAGAATCCAGGGAAGAGGTCGCTTCATCGAAGACCAGGATATCCGGCTGGCGAAGTAAAGCCCGGGCGATAGACAGACGTTGTTTTTCTCCACCGGATACTTTAACCCCACCTTCACCGATTACGGTATCCAGGCCTTTATCGGCCCTGGCCAGCAGGTTATGACAAGCCGCCTGATGCAATACCCGCATACACTCTTCATCTGTAGCCAGAGGCCGCACAAACTGCAGGTTCTCTCGGATCGTACCCGAGAACAACTGTGTATCCTGCGTCACAAAACCGATCTTTTCCCTCAGCTGGTCCAGATCAATATCTTTACCGGAAATCTCATTATAAAAAACCTCCCCTTCCATAGGCTGGTATAAGCCCACCAGTAATTTCACCAGAGTTGTTTTTCCTGAACCAGAAGGTCCAACAAAGGCAATGGTTTCTCCGTTCCGGGTATTAAAACTAATATTATTCAAGGCATTCGCTCTTCCGGTCAGGTGTTTGAAATTGACATTTGCGAAAGAAAGCCTGGTGATCTTATCCAGTTTCACCGGATTTTCCGGTTTCACATCTATTGGCGTACTTAATATTCTTTTAAAATTACCCAGTGATACTTCAGCTTCTCTCCACGAGAGAATTACATTACCCAGCTCCTGAAGTGGTCCAAAAAGGAAAAATGAATAGAATAAGAAAGAGAAATACTGTCCCGGTGAAATCGTGTTCTCAAAGATCAGGATCAGCAAAACCACCACCATGGTGCTCCGTACCAGGTTAACCGTTGTGCCCTGTACAAAACTCATGCTCCTCACAAATTTTACTTTCTTGAGCTCCAGCCCCAGAATTTTATAGGTTGTCTTGTTCAGTCTTTCAATTTCCTGATTGGCCAAACCTAAACTTTTCACCAGTTCAATATTCCTCAAAGATTCAGTTGTAGAACCTGCAAGTGCAGTTGTCTCTGCAACGATGGTCTTCTGTATCGTTTTTATTTTCCGGCTCAGGAACCAGCTTACAAAACTGATGATCGGAATAGCAGAAAAATAAATCAGGGTCACTTTATAGCTTACTGCAACAGAGTAAACAATAACAAAGACCATTCCGATCAAACTTACAAACAGGATGCTGATAAAAGAGGTAATGAATTTCTCGCTGTCCAGACGTACTTTTTGCAGGATGCCCAGTGTTTCTCCGCTTCTCTGGTCTTCAAAAACCTGATAAGGAAGTTCAAGGGAATGTTTCAGCCCATCCGCATACATTCTGGCCCCCACTTTCTGCACAATAATACTGGTAAAATAATCCTGAAAGTTCTTGGCAATCCTTGACACCATGGCCGCGCCAATGCTTAATCCAACCAAACCCAATACTCCCCAAACAAATTCATTTCTGGAAAGGATATCCTTCTTTTCTATAAACCGATCTACGATCCTTCCGGTGATATAGGGATCAAGCAAAGAAAAACCTATATTAATGGAAGCCAGGACGAGTGCAAGCACAACAACCCATTGGTGCCGTTTTAGATACTGAATCAATAATTTCATTTTGTTTGCAAATAGTTTTCAAATACACAATTGGTATAACTATTTGGGCTTCAAAAATAAAGAAAGGGAATATAGCTTCCACTATATTCCCTTTTAATTACAACAATATTATAATTCTTCGGCTTTAAACCGTCATGATGTCTTTCTCTTTCACCTCTGCATGTTTGTCCACCTTAATGATATATGCATCGGTTATTTTCTGAACTTCGCCTTCACCTGTCTTGATTTCATCATCAGAAACCGCTTCTCCTTTTAATTTTTTGATCTTTTCGTTCGCATCTTTACGGATGTTACGGATAGCGACCTTTCCTCTCTCTGCCTCTTCTTTGACTTTTTTAACCAGCTCCTTTCTGCGCTCTTCTGTAAGTGGCGGAACGACCAAACGGATAATAATACCGTCATTCTGAGGGTTGATCCCAATATTGGCTTCTAAAATGGCTCGCTCTATAGGTGTTAACAATGTTTTTTCCCAAGGCTGGATCAGTAGCGTACGTGCATCCGGCGTATTGATACTGGCCACCTGGCTCAATGGTGTCGGATTACCATAGTAATCTACCATAATGCCATCCAGCATACCTGCAGAAGCTTTTCCAGCACGAATTTTGGTCAGCTCAGACTCGCAATGTGCAATAGCTTTGTCCATTGTAGCCTGGGCGTCTTGTAATTGTTTCTTTATGAGGTCATTCATAATTTGTGTTGTTTGTGCAAAAATATAAAAAAATCTAAAATCAGCCTTTTACGAGTGTTCCTATCTCCTCTCCCTTAGCAATTTTCATGAAATTACCTGGCTTATTCATATCAAAAACGATAATTGGAAGTTCATTCTCTTCACAAAGTGTAAATGCAGTCATATCCATTACATTTAATCCTTTGGCATAAACCTCTCTAAAGGAAATTTTATCGAAACGTGTTGCAGCAGGGTCCTTTTCCGGATCCGCTGTATAGATTCCATCTACACGGGTACCTTTTAAAACCACATCCGCTTTGATCTCAATTGCCCTTAGAGCAGCTGCAGAATCTGTTGTAAAATAAGGATTACCAGTACCTGCACCGAAAATAACCACACGTCCTTTTTCAAGGTGTCTAACAGCTCTTCTGCGGATAAATGGTTCACAGATCTGTTCCATTTTGATTGCCGTAAGCAATCTGGTTTTCAGACCAACTTTTTCCAAAGCATCCTGAAGCGCCATACTGTTGATCACAGTAGCCAGCATACCCATATAATCTGCCTGTGCACGGTCCATTCCTGATTTCTCTGCACTCAGCCCCCTGAAGATATTCCCTCCTCCAATTACGATGGCCACTTCAAGCCCCTGGGCATGCACCGCTTTGATATCCTCTGCGTATTGTCTAACGCGCTCATTGTCAATTCCGTATTGCTTATCGCCCATCAGCGATTCGCCACTTAATTTTAATAGGATCCTTTTATATTTCATGAGTCCAAAAATAGCTATTTGTTTTAATTATTGGGGATCAAATGTTCAAGTCCTCCAACAAAAACCTTTTGCAGGTTTAAATTATCATCCAGGAGCAACAGATCCGCCCTATATCCTGCACTTATTTTTCCAAAGAGATCTGATTTTCCAAGTACTTTTGCAGGATGCAGTGAAGCCATATTTAAAGCCTCCACCAGCGGAATTCCACAATGCTCCACGCAGTTTTTGACCGCATCCAACATGGTAATACTGGATCCGGAAAGCGTCCCGTTAGGTGTAATGAATTTATCCCCGCTCCGCTGATGCTGATAAGGCCCGATATGACATTCCGTTACCGCATCGGTGATCAGGAACAAACGTTCCTTCATCAACTGATAGCTCATTTTGATCATCTCAAAATCCACATGGTTTCCATCGGCAATAATACTGGCCATAGCCGTAGGATGATTAAACACCGCTACCGGCAGGTTTGGAGAACGGTGGTGGATCGAAGGCATCGCATTGAATAAATGGGTGGTGGTGCTTACCCCTTTATTATACGCGGCTGTAGCCTCTTCAAAAGTCGCATCGCTATGCCCCAGGGATAGGATGACGTCCTGGTCCAATAAATACCGGATCACCTCGTCATCCTGCAGTTCAGCAGCAATCGTCATTATCTTCACCGTACCCTCAGCGTATTCCAGTAATTTTTTTACTTCATCCAGCGATGCTTTGCGGACATATTCAGGAACATGTGCCCCTAATCTCTTTGGATTCAGATAAGGTCCTTCTAAATGCAAGCCAAGGAAGCCCTGAGCTTCGTCCCTATAGGCTTTAGCCGCATCGATACACTGATAGACAATCTCCATACTGTTGGTGGCCACACACGCCATAAAACTTGTTGTACCCTTGCCTGCCAGATCCAGGTCCATTTGCCGCAGCGTATCAGCGGTAGGGTAAGCAGAGAACAAATTGCCTCCGCTACCATAAATCTGCAGTTCAATAAAAGCAGATGCCAGGTAATTGCCCTTTCCGTCAATAACTGTCCGGTCTTCCGGAACATCTGCACCTAATTTCGTGATAAACCCATTTTCAATGGCAACCTGTTGCTGCTGAAGAAGCTTTCCTTCTTCAAAAAATTTACAGTTTTTTATGATGATCATAAACAGATAAATTAATCTTTATATCCTCCATGGAGGACCAGAATGTACATAAGCATAAAACTACATATAAATCGCAGACCTGTACTTAAGCTTAACACAAAAAGTTTTTTTCTGTATCTAAATAACATTAAATTTAAGCCTTAAGTTTAGCTAAAATTTCAATATATGCGCTCCAAGCCTCTAATCGCTGCCCTATTATTTTGTCCCTTCATTTCTTTTGCACAACAATCTGTTAAAGAAAACACTCATTTAAAAAAGTTATCCAATGGTCTTGAAATTATCGTCGTCACAGATCACACTGTTCCCCTGGTGACCATCGAATTTGCGTGCAGAAATGGCTCATTTACGGAGACCAATGAATTCAATGGACTGAGCCATCTTTATGAACACCTATTTTTTTCCACCAACAAGGATTATCCTGACAATGATAGTTTTGTCAGAAAAAGCAATGAACTGGAAATCTCTTCAAACGCAACAACGAAAGAAGAGGTGGTCAATTACTACTTCACACTTCCTTCTGAGAATTTAAAACCCGGCCTAAAGTTTATGAATTCTGCTATTCGTTTTCCAAAATTCAGGAAAGAAGAGATGAAAAAGGAAAATGAAGTGGTAAACGCCGAATTCACACGCCATGAATCCAGTCCAATTTATCCGCTTATGGAAGCAAACTCCAGGCACATGTGGGGCGCAAATTATTCCAGGAAAAATGTCATTGGCAATCATGAAGTAATTTTATCTGCTACACCGGAGAAAATGGACTCCATTAAGAATAAATATTATCGTCCTGACAATTCTGTACTGATTATTGCTGGAGACGTCCAGACCGAAGAGGCCCTATCGTATGCCGAAAGTGTATTCGGAAATTGGAAAGCCCCGGATTACGACCCCTTCAAAAAATGGCCTATCCCAGAGTTCAAGCCATTGGAAAAGCAGGATTATTATATTGTAGAATCTGAAAAAACGCCTATGCCCTTTTTGCTCATCAGCTGGCATGGCCCCGATACCCGAAACGATTTAACTGCAACTTATGCCGCAGATGTTTTCTCCTTCATTGTGAACCAAAACGGGTCTAAGCTCAAAAAAGCTCTAATAGATTCCGGACTCGCTCTTGAAGCCGATGTCAATTACTATACCCAGAAGTATACCGGCCCCATCAGTCTGATGGTCAATCCCAATCCGGCTCAGCTCAAAGCTTGTTATGAAGAAGTTTTAAAACAAATCTCTCTCTGGGACGAAGAGACTTACCTTTCCGATGTACAGATAGAGCGGGCCAAACGTCTGCTCTCGATAGAACAAATCAAACGAAGCGAGGTTACTTCTGATTATGCGCACCTACTTTCTTTCTGGTGGGCTTCCGCCTCTATTGATTATTATACCAATTACGAAGAAAATCTAAATAAGGTAACCCGAAAAGATCTGCTGGATTATGTAAGAAAATACATCAAAGGAAAACCCTACTGTGCCGGCTTGATGCTCAATAAAGCCATGATCACCGCCATCAATCCTCAGCAATTCTTTAAACCAAGCAATTAATCTCATGAAACATCTTATGTTAACGCCTGTCTTCCTTTTGTTTTTACTGCCCTTAAAAGCACAGCATAAAGCCATTGACTTTACTGTAAATGGCTTGAAAGTCATTCTCAGACGCACCGAAAAAGAAACAGTGAGCATTTGCATGTACTATCGGGGAGGTGTCATGAATTATGCTCCTGAGCAAGCCGGAATAGAGAACATGGCCCTCACTACAGCGGCTACTGGTGGATCAAAAAACTATAGTGCTGCAGATTATAAAGAACTCAATGATGAATTTGGTATTGAAATCCGGGGTTCATCCGGAACAGATTATGGAACAATAACCATGGACTGCATTTCCAAATACCTTGACAGGGGCTGGAACTTCTTTGCAGATGCAGTGGTAAACCCAGTCTTTGAGCAATCGGAATTTCAATCATCCAAAGAAAAAACGATTGCCCGTATACACAGTCAGGACGCTGACCCTGAAAGCCGGATTGAGAAATTGTCTATGGGTGCCATTTTCCAGGATAATCCCTACAGTACAGATCCAACCGGAACGGAGGAGATCGTCACCAACTTTAGAATTAAGCAGATTAAGGACTATTATTACCAGACACTTTTAAACAAAAACAGAATGTTTCTCGTCGTCGCAGGGAAAATCACCAGGGAGGAACTCGAGAAGAAAATTCTGGCTTCCCTTCCTTCAATTCCCGAAGCCTCATATACACCACCAGTCTATGATCAAAAATTAATGGAGGGCGAAAAACTGCTGACCGAGCAAAGAGACCTGGCTACTAATTATATGAGCTGCGTGATGAATGCTCCGCCAATGAACAACCCAGACTACCTACCCTTTATGCTATCAATCAATGCCTTAAGCAGTCATCTGTTTTATGAATTGCGGACAAAACAAAGCTTATCTTACTCCCCCGGCGCAACCACCAAGTCACTGCAAATCCCATATATGTCTATGTATGTGAGCACCACCCAACCCAGTAAAGCTCACCAGGCTATAGTAAACGTTTATAAAAGCATGCGTTCCAATCTCTTCAGCCAATCTTTACTGGACGACATCAAGAAAAACCATAAACGAACCTATTACAAACATCAGGAAAGCTCCAGTGCCATCGTGGAAGACCTCGGTAAGGCCGAGATATTTGGCGATTATAGAATAGAAGAAAATAAAATTGCCAGCATCAATAAGGTGAGCCGTCAGGATATGCTAAATGCCGTTAACAAATACCTTAAAGGCGCCATATGGATTTACCTTGGAGATGAACAGGCTGGAAAAGCCGCCTTTCAATAATCAGCTATAAAAAAAGAGGGCACCCCATGTATGGGGTGCCCTCTTTTTTTATAGCTGATTCAAATTAAGCACCTAATTGTACACGTTTGAACGAAGTAACAGTTAGATCTTTTGAAGTATCGTTTAAGAATTTACGAACATCTTTAGAAGAATCTTTAACAAATTCCTGGTTCAATAAAGTACTGTCTTTGTAGAATTTATTCAATTTACCAGCAGCAATTTTTTCAACCATTTCTTCTGGTTTACCTTCAGCACGGATTTGCTCTTTAGCAATTTCAGTTTCGCGCTCAATAGTAGTTGAATCTACGTCTGCTTTATCTAAAGCAACCGGGTTCATTGCAGCAATTTGCATAGCTACATCTTTACCTGCTTCTTCAACGCCATCAACATTTTGGTTTAAAGCAACCAATACACCTAAACTGTAGTTACCGTGGATATAAGGAACAACTTTTTCACCTGTAACAGTTTCGAATTTAGAGATACCAATTTTCTCACCGATTTTACCAGTGTTCTCTACAATGATATCTGAAACTTTCTGACCATCTACTTCAAGAGCCAATAATTCCTCTAAAGAAGCTGGGTTTTTCTCAATAGCCAAATCAGCAAATTTGTTACCCAAAGCAACGAAATCAGCATTTTTAGCTACGAAGTCAGTTTCGCAGTTCAATTCTACAACAACACCACGTTTACCGTCTGCTGTAGCTTTAGCGATAACAACACCTTCGTTAGAATCACGATCCTGACGGCTGGCTGCTACCTTAGCACCTTTTTTACGTAAGTAATCAACGGCTGCTTCAAAATCGCCGTTTGCTTCTGTTAATGCTTTTTTGCAATCCATCATACCGGCACCGGTTTGTTGGCGTAATTTGTTTACATCTGCAGCAGTAATTTGTACTGACATTTTTGTTTCCTTTTTAAGTTTTATTTAAAAAATAAGGGTTGTATATTGATTGTTGTAAGTAAAACCCGCAACGCACAACATACAACCCAAAATTATATTATCTACGCTTCGCTGGTTCCTTCTTCAGACTCAGCACTCACTTTTTTTCTTCTTTCGCCAGGTGCAGCAGTTTCCGGAGCATCAGCAGCAGCTTTAGCAGCTACAGCTTCTTTTTCAGCTTCATCATCTTTCTCACGCTTACGCTCGTCTAAACCTTCTTCAATCGCTTTGATGATAACATCAGTGATTAAAGAGATAGATTTAGTTGCATCATCATTCGCCGGGATAGGGAAATCGATGTTCGAAGGATCAGAGTTCGTATCTACCATTGCAAATGTTGGAATGTTTAATTTCAACGCTTCGCTTACAGCAATGTGTTCTTTTTTAACGTCAATTAAAAAGATAGCAGCTGGTAAACGGTTAAGATCCGCGATACCACCTAATAAGCTTTCCAATTTGATACGCTCACGCTGAATCATTAAACGCTCTTTCTTAGAAAGGATCGAATAAGTACCGTCTTTAGTCATTTTATCGATGTTAGACATCTTTTTGATAGACTTACGTACGGTAGCAAAGTTAGTTAACATACCACCTAACCAACGCTCAGTTACGAAAGGCATGTTTACTTTTTTTGCTTGTTCAGCAACGATTTCTTTAGCTTGTTTCTTAGTCGCTACAAATAAGATCTTACGACCTGATTTTACGATTTGTTTAATCGCAGAAGCAGCTTCTTCAGTTTTAGTTAAAGTTTTATTTAAATCTATAATATGGATACCATTGCGCTCCATGAAAATGTAAGGCGCCATTTTTGGGTTCCATTTACGGGTAAGGTGACCAAAGTGTACACCTGCATCCAATAAGTCTTGATATGTTGTTCTTGCCATTGTGTTGTCTCCTTACGATTAACGTTTACTGAATTGGAATTTCTTACGTGCTTTCTTACGTCCTGGTTTCTTACGCTCAACCATACGCATATCACGGGTCATTAACCCTTTAGCGCGTAATGCTGGTTTTTTCTCAGCATCTAATTCAACAATAGCTTTAGCAATAGCTAAACGAACAGCCTCTGCCTGGCCTTTAACACCTCCACCCGCTACGTTTACAGTAATATCATACTGACCAACTGTTTCAGAAACTTCTAAAGATTGGTTAACGATATATTGTAAAGGTAATGTTGGGAAATATACTTTGTGATCTTTACCATTTACGGTAATAGTGCCGTTGCCTTCTTTTAAATAGATACGTGCAACAGCAGTTTTTCTTCTTCCTGAAGTATTAGTAACTGACATTTCTTTCTTCCTTTAATTAAAGTGTAATGGTTTTTGGTGATTGTGCCTGGTGAGGATGCTCAGAACCTGCATAAACAAAAAGGTTGGTGTACAATTTAGCACCCAATTTTGTTTTAGGTAACATACCACGAACAGCTTTCTCGATAACACGTGTAGGGTGTTTCGCCATTAACTCTTTCGGAGAGATGAAACGTTGACCACCTGGATAACCAGTGTAAGAAATGTATTCTTTCTCACTGAATTTGTTTCCGGTCAATTTTACCTTGTCTGCATTAATAACGATAACGTTATCTCCGCAATCTACGTGTGGGGTGTACTCAGGCTTGTTTTTACCACGGATGATCATTGCGATCTTCGATGACAAGCGCCCCAAAATCTCGCCTTCCGCATCAACAACAACCCACTGTTTGTTAACAGTTTTTGCATTGGCCGAGACAGTTTTGTAACTTAACGTATTCACTTGCTTGTATTTAATTTGTTAATAATTATTTATTGCCCCCTAAAATTTAGGGACTGCAAAGATAGATAGAAATCTTTTAATTATCAAATGCTTAGATAAAAAGAAATTACAAAATCTTTTGTTCAGATTTCCATTTAGCCATTGATATTCAAAAAGCAGGGATTTAAAAGGCAAGAAACTCAGGTAAAGGATAAAAAAAATGGCGGCATCTGCTCGAATGCTGTCTGAGCTTAGGCGAGCTGAAAAAGCTCGCAAACCTCAAAGGCATTCTCCCAGACACCGTCATTTTTTTCTCTGGGTGCATAACCTGTTCGACGCTTTATAAAACCCGTCCAAAACCAAATCTCATATTTTATCCTCAGATCCTGACAAAGGCACAATAAATAGTCTTATTGTGTGATTTTTCAATTTCCTGTTTCATTTTACTTAACTTCATACATGAATAAGTTCAATTGGCATTCCGAACCACTAAACGACAATACCGTCATTACGGCTAATTATAAAAATACGCAAAACGTCAGGCGTTATTTTCAATCCCATTTTGGCACCAATTTTAAAATGAACCGAGAATTTATGGCTTGGCTAAAGACCAATGCCGGCAAGACACTGGGAGATGCAATAAAGGCCTTTGAAAACAAAAAACTACCATAACTATACTGTAACATAAACATCTACCCTGAATATCCGGCCTACCTCCACCCTCCTCTCCACCATGCCTGGTCACCACCCTCCTCTGCAATTTGCTAAGGAAAATTCTCGTACGCTGCAGAAAGACCTTAGAGATCTGCGGCTTCTTCAGCCGCCTGATATCGTTAGTCTTGAAGCAGCTGTACAGAATTTTCCAAAAAATTCACCTCCCTAATTATTATCTTAGACTGTAAAACTAAAAACCACGTTACTTGTTTAACCTTAAGCGAACGAATTAGAATTTAAAATTATGACAAAAGAAACTAAAATAATTGCAGGCCTGCTGGCAGGAGCTGCACTAGGCGCCGCAGTAGCATTGATCCTTTCTACCGATAAAGGAGACGATTTAAAAGAAAGCGTAACAGATTGGTTCGCTGACCTTATTGATTCCTCAAAAGATAAACTGGCCAATGTAGCCGACTCCGTGAAAGATTCTATCTCTAAAGTACGCGCATAGAGTTCCTCAATGAAGATCGCATTTCATGGCGCGGCGAGAGTCGTAACAGGTAGTAAACATCTTATTACCTTAAGCAACAACACCAAAATCCTATTGGATTGCGGAATGTTTCAGGGCATGGGCGAAGTAACCGACCATTTAAACGGTTACTTCGGCTTTACCCCATCAGAAGTTAATTACATGGTACTTTCCCATGCACACATAGACCATTGCGGCTTGCTCCCCAGACTCGTTGCAGAAGGCTTTACCGGCCCGGTGTACTGTACACCCGCAACCATGGACCTCACCCGGATCCTGTTGATGGACTCGGCAAAAATCCAGATGCAGGATGCAGAATACCTGAACCGCAAGAGAAAGGAAGGTCAGCCCATCGAAGAACCCTTGTATACCGAAGACGACGTTGTTAAAGCACTCGGGCAATTTAAAGTGGTGGACTATGACACAGACTTTGAAATCAATTCCCAAATCAGCCTGAGGTTAACAGATGCCGGCCACATTCTTGGCAGTGCTGCCGTACACCTTACCCTGCAGGACGAAGGAAAAACCACTAAACTCACTTTCAGCGGAGACGTGGGGCGCTATGGCGACCTGTTGCTGAAAAGCCCTCAGAATTTTGCACAGGCAGATTATATCGTTATGGAATCCACCTATGGAGATTCCCTCCATAAAGACCTTGAGCCCATAGAAAATATGCTCTATGAGATCATCAATCAAACCTGCAACATCAAAAAAGGCAAGGTGATCATTCCAGCCTTCAGCGTAGGCCGTACACAGGAATTGCTATATG
>Ga0105237_10003059_pt1 | contig 20175 bp, 19 predicted proteins | sample KBSC24metaG_FD_81520 | JGI IMG/M metagenome (GOLD analysis project Ga0105237, IMG submission 81520) | Corn rhizosphere microbial communities from Kellogg Biological Station, Michigan, USA - KBS C2-4 metaG | ecosystem: Host-associated > Plants > Roots > Rhizosphere > Soil | place: Michigan, USA... | reverse complement strand
GGTTTACCCTTACCTTGTACTAATCTCCAAATTAAATAGGCCATCGGTCCAGCTCCTTTCCTAAAAAACAATGCCCCCTGGGAGCCCGCTGAACACTATTTTGGTCCAGCCCCCGCCTACCTGCCCTGGCACGATTGTTTTACCCCTATAGGGTATAATAAGCAACCAAGGGACAACCACAGGTTGGCCGGCCGAAATGCGAAGCATTGACAACGTCATAATTGATTTCCAATGGTGTTGTCGAAGGTCGGATTGACGTTGTCAACTCCTCCCTTTCACCGAGACCTTTGAAGAGACATTATGGCCCGAGGTAACGCCCATCATTAGACCCGTTGCTCCGGGGTATACATTTCCTAAATACCCCCAAGGAGCAACCAAGGGACAACCACAGGTTGGCCGGCCGAAGGCCCATCATTAGACCCGTTGCTCCGGGGTATACATTTCCTAAATACCCCCAAGGAGCAACCAAAATAAGGTGTACTTTTACAGGATCAAAGAACTCCGAAATGGAAATTACCCCGGGACCTCTGTTAAAGACCATCGAATCCCCCGCCGACCTTAAAAAGCTCAGCAGGGACCAGCTACAGAAGGTCAGTGACGAACTCCGTCAATATATCATCGATACCGTGAGCGTTCATGGAGGCCACTTTGCAGCCAGCCTGGGCGTCGTCGAACTCTCCGTAGCCCTTCACTACGTCTTCAATACCCCCTACGACCAGCTCGTATGGGACGTAGGACACCAGGCCTATGGCCACAAGATCCTCACAGGCCGCAGGGATAATTTCAGTACCAACAGAAAGTACGATGGGCTGAGTGGATTTCCACGACGCTCTGAAAGTCAATATGATACATTTGGGGTAGGCCATTCCTCCACCTCCATCAGCGCCGCCCTTGGCATGGCTATGGCCGCTAAATATAAGGGGGAGATGGATCGCAAGGCCGTAGCCATCATCGGAGATGGCGCCATGACCGCCGGCCTGGCCTTCGAAGGCATGAACCACGCCGGTGTCGCCGATACCGACCTGCTCATCATCCTGAATGACAATTGCATGAGCATCGACCCCAACGTAGGCGCCCTGAAGGAATATCTCACCGATATTTCCACCTCCCAGACCTACAACAAGCTCAAGGATGATATTTGGAAGGCCCTCGGCAAACTGCCCATCGGCAGCCATTTCAGCCGGGAGATAGCCAGCAAGATCGAACACAGCATAAAAGGCTTTATCAGCCGCAGCAGCAATTTGTTCGAATCCCTCAACCTCCGCTATTTCGGGCCCATCGACGGACATAATATCACTAAGCTCGTAGACGTCCTCAACGACCTGAAGAATATCCCTGGTCCCAAGCTCCTCCATATCATGACCGTAAAAGGCAAAGGCTATGCCCTCGCCGAAAAAGATCAGACCAAATGGCACGCCCCAGGACTCTTCGACAAGATCACAGGGGAGATCTATAAAAAGCACTACGAAACACCACAGCCGCCCAAATACCAGGATGTCTTTGGACATACCATCATCGAGCTGGCTGAGATGAATAAAAAGATCTTTGGCATTACACCCGCCATGCCCAGCGGCTCTTCCCTGAAGTTCATGATGGAGAAGATGCCCGACAGAGCTTTTGATGTAGGCATATGCGAACAGCATGCCGTCACCCTCTCCGCCGGTATGGCCACCCAGGGTATGCGCGTCTTCTGTAATATCTACTCTTCCTTTATGCAGCGCGCCTATGACCAGGTGATACACGACGTAGCCATCCAAAACCTGCCCGTCGTATTTTGCCTGGATCGCGCCGGTCTCGTAGGAGAAGATGGACCTACCCATCATGGTGCTTATGATATTCCCTATATGCGCTGTATCCCCAATATGATCGTCAGCGCCCCCATGAACGAGAGCGAGCTTCGCAATCTTCTATATACCGCCCAGTTGGACAGCAACCAACATCCCTTTGTCATCCGGTACCCCCGCGGCGAAGGCGTCATGCCTCAATGGAGGACTCCCTTCCAGGAAATACCCATCGGCAAAGGACGTAAGATCAAGGATGGCGAAGGTATTGCGATCCTGACCCTCGGTCATCCCGGCAACTTTGCCACCAACGCCATCCGTGAGCTAAAGATGGACGGCCTCAATCCCGCCCACTACGACATGCGCTTTGCCAAGCCACTTGACGAAGAGCTCCTTCGGGATATATTTTCGAAATACAGCAATATCCTCACCGTCGAGGATGGCACCATCGTGGGAGGCTTTGGCTCCGCCGTACTCGAGTTCCAGGCCGCTCATGGTTACAAAGCCAATGTCCGTATGCTTGGTATACCTGACCATATCGTCGAACACGGTACGTTGAAAGAGCTGCAGCATGAATGTGGGTATGATGCCCCGGCTATTGCCGCCGCCGTGCGTGATATGATGAAGGATACCGTCAATGTCAATATGATGCTGCAATAACCGTCCCTCTTCTCCCGTCTGCTTACTTCCTGTCTCCCAATTAAATTCTATTCGGGTATGCGGGTCAGTATGCTTTTATACCTTCTTTTCTGTGTCCATAGCCTGTATGCACAGGAGTATTTCTTTTCCCGCTACACTCCAAAAAATGGTCTCGTCAACAACAGGGCCCGCTCCATCTTCCAGGACAGCAAAGGACGTCTTTATATCTGCACCTATGGAGGGCTCAGCGTCTATGACGGTTCCCGTTTCACTAACTATACCACCGAGGACGGACTTGTCACCAGTCTGGTCAACGAGATAGTGGAGATGGGGGACGACTCTTTATGGGTCATCCCCAACGGACACGGCCTGCATTGCCTCGTACATGGCATCCTCCGGAATATAGAGACGGCTGATCATTTCTATCCCGTCATTAACCATATCACCCACGCCAGCGACGGACATTACTATGGACTCTGCGACGAAGGCCTCTACAGGCTCGATCAGGAACATACCCCCGCCAACCAGCCGGCCCGTATTCACTGGACCAGGATCACCCTGCCCAATAGCAAAGGAACAGACGTGGGAATAAATATCCTGGAGGGCGTCGAATGGCATAGACATTTGGTTCTCGTCTGCCAGCCTTTCCCTTACTCCCTCACATCGCTCCCCTCTCTCATCATCTATGATCTCGATACCCCTCAATGCCTTATCCCGGCAAATACTCATTTCTATGGTTTCGCCGCCCTTGCCCCCACCGGCGATCTTCTGCTGACTACCAGTGAAGGCGTCCGAAGGGTGGATGCCACGGCGTTGTCGCATAATATCTTCCACCTCCTGCCTCCCCCACATCCCTTTGAAGAGACTGGTAACATCATTAGCACTTATCTGTATTTCGGCAGGGACTCCAGTCTCTGGCTCGCACCAACACACAAAGTCATGCGTATAGGCCGGGACGGCAGCAAACAGCTGTTCAGCGAGGCCGGCGGCCTTCCTGCCGGAGCGATCACCTCTATCCTGGAGGATAGGGAGAGCAATATGTGGTTTACCAACGAGCAAAATGGTATCGTCAAGCTTGCTAACTGGCATGTCCGGTTCTATCCTCAACCCGAACCCGGCTTCACCGTCACAGATATTTCCGCAAGGACCAGCAGCGACTCGGTGTGGTTCTTTGACGCCGGCAAAAAGACCCTGCTTCTTATGACAGACAATGTAAAAAAGACCTTTCACGCAGCTGGTCCCCTACCCAAGGCAGATTATCTTCTCATGGGTCCCAAAAGAGCCTGGCTCATCGGCTCCAAGGACATTTATACGCTTCGCTTTCTCCCCGGCCAGCGATTCCAGGTATCGCCATTTTTTCACGACACCACCGTCCTCAATGGAAATGCGTGCCTCGACCCCAATGGGGATCTCATTATCGCTTCTACCAAACTCACCCATGTTTCCAATGGGAAGGTAGAGCAATATCCCGTTCCCAGCTACACCGATCAGGCCGCCGTTGATAGATTCCATCGTCTCTGGACCGTCACACGCACACACGAGCTGTCCGTCTATAAGATCAATGACTCCGGTGAGGGTCCTTCCCTGCAATTGGAAAAGAAGTTCAAAAACGAGCTGCCCGATATCAGCCCCCGCTCGCTCACCGTGGATGGCAAGGGGAGAGTATGGATCGGCACCAGGGACCACGGCCTATTCTGTCTCTTCTTCAACGACATGCAGTTGATATCCTATCAGCAGATCACCATCGCCAACGGCCTTTCCGAGAATTTTGTCAACTATCTTCTTTGCGATGCCGACAATATCATATGGGCTTGTACACCCACCGGGCTAAATAAGATCAGGTCCGAGGAAGGACATTTCACCATTGAAGATGTCGTCCCCAGCAACGACACCTACCAGCACATCGATAAAGTACTGTCCTCTGCCGGAGGAGTACATTGGGCATTGACAAGGGAAGGATTTATGAAGATCGATAGCTCCGCCGCTCCCAAAAGCAGCTATCAACCTCTTGTCCTTTTTTCCAAGGTCCTCGTGGGCGATAAACCCATTCCCGCCGGAGAGAGCCTTGCCCTGCCTTACGATCGCAATACGTTGTCCTTTTTTGTCGGAACGCCCGCATTCACCGATGAAGGCCGTACCAGCTATACCTGGCTGCTCGAGGGCAGCCGCGATCCCAAATGGAGCACTCCTTCCGTGCAGTCCGCCATCAACTTCGTAAACCTTCCTCCCGGGAAATATATCTTGCGCGTGCGGGCTCAGTTCCCCACCGGACGTTATTCCGAACAGACAGCCTCGTACGCATTTCTTATTCATCCTCCCTGGTGGCAGACCTGGTGGTTCCGCACAGTGCTCGTCCTTGTCCTCACCGTCCTCATCATGCTGGCCATCAGAAGCTATATCCGCCGCCGGCTCGAAATGCAACGTATCGAGCTCGAGAAAAAACAGGCCATCGAAAAAGAGAGGACAAGGATCGCCACCGACATGCACGACGACCTCGGCGCCGGCTTGTCCCGGATCAAATTCCTTAGCGAGACCATAGGGATCAAGAAACAGCAGCAGCTTCCCATCGAAGAGGAGATCACCAGCATCCGGGAATATTCCCATGAGATGATCGATAAGATGGGAGAGATCGTATGGGCCTTGAATGAGAAGAATGACTCGCTCAGCGATCTGTTGGCCTACACCCGGAGCTATGCCGTGGGGTATTTGTTACAGGCCGGTATCCGCTGCACTGTGGAGACCCCCGAAAATTTCCCCATCCTCTTTGTCAGTGGAGAGTTTCGCAGGAACATCTTCCTCACCATAAAGGAAACCCTTCATAATATCGTCAAACATGCACAGGCCAGCTGCGTATGGCTTTCCATGAACACAGGCAGGGAGCTCATCATTATTATCCAGGATGATGGCATTGGCTTCGACAGAGGCCAGGTTCGCCCTTTTAGCAATGGTCTCGCCAATATGCAACAGCGGATCAGGGACATCGGCGGCCGTTTGCTGATCCAGCCCCGGAGTGAGGACAGCTCCTGGTTGGACCCCGGGCGGTCGGACGCCGGAAGAGGCACACTTGTAAAGATCATCGCACCCTTGTAATGGGCCCGCCCCCGCCCCTGTAGACTTGTCCGCTCCGGGAAGTCCTCTGTAGCTTGTCCCGGCTCTCGTCCCTTGTAAATTCGTCCCCCCTGGAATGTCCGTCCCCCATAATGTCTGTCCTTCGGACAACGAACCTCCGGTCCGTTTTGTAACTTTTGTCCTATTGCAGAGACCGCAGACCCATAGTATCTTCAAATACAGAAATGCCCATCTCACTAGCCATAGTAGAAGACCTCGACGAAGTACGCGAAGGATTGAAGAACTTCCTTTCGCTGAGCCAGGAATTTGCCGTATTGGACACCTTCCGCACCGCAGAAGAAGCCATGAAAGGCATTCCCACCCTCCACCCCGACATCGTGATCATGGATATCAACCTTCCCGGCATGAATGGCATTGATTGCATCCGGCAGATACGACAGTTCGACGAGCATATCCAGTTCATGATGTTCACCGTATATGAGAATGACGAGAAAGTTTTTGAAGCCCTGAAAGCCGGCGCCTCCGGCTATCTGTTAAAGAACACCGGTCTCGTACACATCCTCGAGTCATTAAAAGAGCTTCACCAGGGCGGGTCCCCCATGAGCGCCAACATCGCCCGCAAGCTCGTCGACACCTTTCGTAAACAGCCCGTCAGAGTCGCTCCCTCCGATGTATTGTCCCCCCGGGAGAACGAGGTTCTCAACCTCCTTGCCAGGGGCCTTTTGTACAAAGAAATTGCCGAGCAGCTCCATATCTCCACCGCCACCGTCCGCCAGCATATTCATCGCATCTACGAAAAGCTGCACGTACAGAACAGGACCGAGGCCATCAACAAAGCTTATAATAAATAACCACTCACCCCTACTACTTTTGTTCTATTGACATCGGGGCTGTTTTGTTATAGCTTGGCAGGAAAAAAATATGCAACCCCATGTACCCCTCGCCCGGATCATCGGCGCCCTGATCATACTCCTGCCTTTCACCCTGCTCGGCCAGCAACCCGGTCAGCCCGATCAGCCTGCCCAGCCCGCCCCAAAGAAAGAGCACCATTCCATCGGCATTGGCATCAAGGCTGGCTTGAATTTCGCCAATGTCACCAACGCCTCCTCCATCAATAGCAGCACCCGGGCCGGCTACCATGTCGGCGCCTTTTTTTCCACCGATCCAAAGAAGATACTCGGGTCACATACCGAGCTGCTTTATTCCAGACACGGATTTAATTACAAGAATGATTCCGTAAATGGATCAGTAAATCTCGATTACCTTATGTTCACACAAATGATGGCCATCAACATCACAAAATATTTTCAGATACAATTGGGCGCGACGACATCCTACCTTCTGAATGCCAAGGCCGACAGCGGACAATACAGCACCGGCAATGCCAGCGCCGACAAGCTCCTGAGCTATTACAATCGATTTGACTATGGTTTCGCAGGCGGCGTGGAGATCCATCCTATAGCAGGACTGCTAATAGGCGCACGATATTGTCTCAGCTTTGCAAATCTCTATAAACAGTCCTCCTTCACCGGCACCGGACAGCCTTCTTTTGCACCACCCAATATCAATTTTAAGAATAATGTTGTGCAGCTCTCCGTGGGATATAGATTTTGAACTTCTTAAAACCAGGATATATGAGACCATCATTTATTCTACTCCTGCTGCTCGCTACCCATGCTGGTTGCGGGCAATCCGGCAGCGGCGCCAAAATACCAGACCCCGCCTTTCTCAATCAGGTATATTGTTATAGAGGTGATTCGCTTACCGCCCTCGGAAGGGTCGACGGCCGATTGGAGAGTTCCAGGTGAATATGGCTTTATGAACAAGCTGGCCCCTAACCAGTCCGGAACAAATATTTCCTATACCTTTTACGATTTTGGCATCGACCCCTAACCCTTATGGCAAAAAAGCAATGGAGTCACCATTCACGACACCAATACCATTCAGCTGGGAGAGAAAGATCAGCCGCATGTCGTCCGAAAAGGCCATCTTGAGGACATTCATGGGCGCCCCTACTGCATCCGGCTGACCGGATGACCATAACAGTTTGGGCGATGCCACCTTCTCCCATTTATCTAAATTGGAAAGGTCCCCTGAAACGTCTCCCTTGAAAATGCCATGCTGTGAATAGAAATAGAGACAGTGGTTGACGTCATTGAAGGCCGCAGGTCCAATGAACTCTCCTTCGAGTGTCCAATCATTGCGGTGAGGGTACCTGGCCGTGTCCGGGTCTCCGTTAAAGATGACCGTTGCTTTCAAACGATCGAAAACAGCGATTCTGCCTTCGGTCATACCCAGGTGGTTCATACCTGTTGTAACATAAATCTTGCCCGCTCCTGAACAAATGGATTGCACCGGGTTGAGGGACATTGTCAGCTTTTTCAATCGGGGGGCGAGGAACTTTTTCGTCCTCGTATTGAAAATAAAAATATCACCGCCCCATTCTCCATAGCGAAAACCCAGCCATAAATCATCATTTGGATCCATACAGCATACAGGGGCATGCCATTCCCAGCCAAACTTATACCATGCCACGGGGTTAGTATATCTTTCAGGAAAATATACCTTCCTGGTCACCCCATCAATAATTCCCTTGGGGGTCACGAGGTAATAATGATCCATTCTATCAAAGACGATCGAATACAGCTTCTCCTTATAAGAATCCATCTCCTGCCAGGATCCATGCTCCCGATCATACTTCCGGATATATCCGCTGCTGTCACAGACGACAATGGCTGACTGCTCATCCTTTGTCAGCACAACAATACTGTCATCGTATGGAATGGCAACAGGCGGTGCCTCTATATGCTTAAGATCATAAACAGCCAGCCTTCCCTTGATCGTCAATGCCCATAACTGATCATGGTCTAAAATGAAATCCCGGAATTGCGTCTTCTTCTGTGCTTGCAGGAAGTTCCAGGTCATCAGCAGGAGCAGAAGTGTTGTATAATACCGTTTCATTACAGGTAAGATAGAATTTATGGTCACGTTATACAATAGCTCGTGATTTTATTTTAGAAATTCTTTAACACCCCCGCGGCAAGCCATCATATGGAATACACGTTAGAAGGCATCCCAATGATCTAAATCCTTTTTATGCGGCTTGTTCGAAGAACACTTCTCGTGCTGGCGGGATTGGGGTTAGTCGTATGCGTGGTGGCAGCACATTATTATTACAAAGGTTTTTACAAATGGAAACACAGTACCCCCAAAGCCTTCGATCCATACAGTGTTAAAAGGGCCGAGGCTGACAGGCTTTCCCAAAAGGCCGCCGAGCTAAGGGCATTTCTTTCCAGCAAGTCCTATAATAGGAATATAGCCTTTCTCGTGGACATGCATCTCCCTTCGGGAAAGAACAGGTTCTTCGTCTATGATCTTCATAAGGACTCCGTGCTGCTGTCCGGACTCGTAGCACATGGCTGCGGCAATCATTCATTCAGCCTTTCTCCCGTATTTTCCAACATCGACGGCAGCAGCTGCAGCGCCCTCGGCAGATACAGGATCGGCAATCCCTATAAAGGGCAGTTCGGCAGGGCTTATCTCCTCCATGGTCTCGATACAAGCAACAATCGCGCGCTGGAAAGACATATCGTGCTCCATTCTTTCAGCTGTGTCCCCGATGGCGAGACAGACCCCTATCCCATTTGTAACAGCCGGGGATGCCCGATGGTGTCGCCCGCATTTCTGGCACAGGTACAGCCGATGATCGATGCATCCAAAAAGCCCGTATTATTGTGGATATTTGATTGATATATCACCCCCTTTATGAAGACCCTTATTCTCATCGGAAAGATTGCCTTATTTGTTTTGCTCACCCTCCTTACACAAACAGGCGGGGTGATCTACCTGCTTTTGCAGCCCCTTTATCGTCGTATAGATCACAGGTTCACCGGGCGGCTCCAGCGATGGCTTGGGAAGACAGGTCTCTATCTTACAGCATACCTGATCGCCACGCTCTGCGTCGTTCCACTCATCGCCCGACCCTTTGGGCGAGTGCCCATGCCTCTGACTTTGCACAATCACATACGTCCTCAAAATATACTTACATGCCTGCTCAACAGACATTATGTACGCCCCCAACTGCGGCAGGCCGCCGAGGCCGTAGCCCAGGACATGGCCAATGCATATCCAGGCACCGAGCTCAACTACCTCGACGGATGTTTCCCTTTCATCAATAAATTTCCCTTATTCCCCCATCTCAGCCACAACGATGGGAAAAAGCTCGACCTCTCCTTTTGTTATATTGATGCCCATTCGGGGACGCCGACAAATAAGACACCATCCGCCATTGGATATGGCATTTGTGAAGAGCCCCGTCCCGGTGAGAAGGATCAACCCTGTTTCTGTTCGGAAAACGGCTATTGGCAGTATAATTTTATGAGACGCATCGTACCGCAGGCTAATAAAAAGGATTTTATTTTCGACAGCACCCGGACAAAGGCCGAGGTGCTCTTTTTTGCCAAAAGCGAAAACATCGGAAAGATATTCATTGAACCCCATCTAAAGATCAGGCTGGGACTGGAAGCCGTCGACAAGATCAGGTATCACGGTTGTCATGCAGTACGTCATGACGATCATATTCACGTGCAATTAAATTAGCTATCCTCTACCCAAACATCGGCACCTCGATAGCCAGCAGCTCCGATGCCGTGACAGCATGGATAGAGACCGTCCCCGTATCCGACACCCCCACCGCATCACGCCGTTGCAGTTTTACATCCCCCACCTCCACCTCGCCTTCTATCACGAATAGATATACGCCATTGCCCTCGAATGCGGGTGTGTATGTAATGTCTTTACCCGCCTCCAGCTTTGTCATCGCCATACGGGCATCCTGGTTGATCCAGACACCGCCATCCGTGGGGTTCGGGCTTACCACCACCTGCCATTGACCTTGCCGCTGCTTTTGATCGAAGGTTCGCTGGTCATGGCGCGGCTTGATATTTGTTGCTTGGGGAACACCCATATCTGAAGAAAGTTGGCCGGGTCATAGTGCGAGGCGTTGTATTCCGAGTGACGGATACCGCTGCCCGCGCTCATGATCTGTACATCGCCGCTGTAGACCATACCTTCCGTACCCGTGCTGTCCTGATGAGCGATGGCGCCTTTCAGGGGAATAGAGACGATCTCCATATTGTCATGGGGATGGGTGTCGAATCCGCCGCCGCCTTTTACGATGTCGTCGTTCAATACACGGAGCGCACCAAAATGTACTTTCTCAGGATGATGCCAGTTGCCGAAGCTAAAGGAATGATGGCTGTCCAGCCAGCCAAAGTTGACATGGCCTCTTTCAGAGGCAGGATGGAATATGGTCTTCATAAAATAGAATATAGAATCTCCTGGTTCAAAAATGCCTGTCTTAGTTCAATAGTGCGCGGTCCTCATCGTCGAAAAATCCGCTCCCGCCGCCCCCGTCTCCACTCGATCCGTCCTCGTCATCCGACCCGCCCTGGCCCTCATCCTCCTCGTCACCCCCTTCGCCAAAGCGTAACTCCGGCTGCCCTTCCTTGTCTCCCCCAAAGAGTCCGAGCGCACTCTGAGGGCCTTCTTCCTCTCCTCCCGCCGCATAGGGCGAGTCCTCTTCCTCACTCCGGTCCTCATTCCACTCCACGATAAAATTATTCCGGCCTTCTCCGATGAGGATATGCATGTATTTCGCCTGCACCAGCTCCAGCATGGACAGGAAAGTAAAGATAGCGTGCAGCCTGTTCTCGCAGATGTCAAATATCTTCTCAAAAGACAGCGTCCTTTCCTTCTCCACCAACCCCAGCATATATTCCCGGCTGTCCTCCATCGTGTATCGGTATTGGACCACCGTATGCACCGGCTTGTTCTGACGCTGCTGGATACGCTGCATGAGCTTTTCAAAGGTCTTCATGAGCTTGAACAGCGTGATAGCCTGGATCTCCGTGCCTTCTCCCGACTCTTCGCCTATCCGGGACAGCTCTTTCTGAAGATTGCCCCGACGCACCATCAGGTGACGAATGGCTTCCATTTCCGCCAGGGTAGCGGCGGCCTCCTTATAACGTTTGTATTCTAACAGCTTGTCTATCAACTCCTGGCGGGGGTCGATCTCGTTACCCTGCTCATCCAGCTCCTTGCGGGGCAGCAGCATTTTGGCCTTGACCCGCATCAGCGTGCTGACAAAGAGGATGAATTCACTGGACAGCTCGATATTTAGGTGTTCCTCTAAATGGATATAAGCGAGGAAGTCCTGGATGATCTTGCTGATGGGTATATTATATATATCCAGCTCATCCCTTTCGATAAAGAAAAGCAGAAGATCAAAAGGACCTTCAAACTGAGGTAGCTTGATCTGATAGGTCGTGTTGTTCATAAAAACTTCAGGTTCCGAGGCTTCCTTAACCGCGAACGGATAAAATTAGCTCAAAATCCGATTGCGTGGGCCGCCGGTTTTCCCCCCAATATCCCCAGGCTGGCCAGGCTCCCAGGGGCATTCCCATCCATATTACTGCGCCGCCGGAGCCGGCTTAACTACCTTCCTGTTATTAAAGGAATAGGCCAGCCCGATACCCATTACCTCCTGCAGCTGTACCTTGGGGCCATCAAAGGTGCCGTCGCTCTTGACGGATTTAATATCATTGTCATATATAAGATTCACCGTAAGATTCATACTGATCAGCCTCGTCACCTTCACAGCCAGCATATTGTTCCAGTACACCGCTACATTGCCCGCATGGTGCAGGTAGTCCGTGAACAGGTCCAGCTTCGTCTTGTACACCGACGTCTTGCTGAGATTGGCTGTGTAGTTGATCGAGGCAAAGGCGCCCAGCTGGAACTTGACATGCTTGCCGCTGTCCACCCCAAAGGCGCCAAGGGAGGAAAGGCTGTCATTGGTCACGATGACCCAGCGGGCCGTTAATGGCGAGAGGAAGACGGAAAAATTATCCTTTGGCTTATAATCCATACCCAGCGACAACAGCACATAGGCCGGAGCCAGGAAGTTGGACGTGAGCCGCCTGGCCGTATCGCCCTCGTAAGCATATCCTTTGGCAAACTGGCTTCTGAAATTGAACAGACCGCTGACATACCAATGCTTGCCCACGTCGTATCCGTATTTGGACACCAGGTCGATCCTATCATCCGCCTTGCGGGTACCAAGGCTTGTAGATTGGACGAGGCCATAGGCAAGGTCCAGCGTATTGTCCCAGCTGCGCTTGCCCTCTTTATAGAAGGCATATAAGCTCAGCAGGGTAGAAAGGGAGAAAGAAGATTTATCACCACCCGCCGCCCAGTTACTCAGGGCTGCCTGGTTGAAATTCAGATTGTACAACCCGCCCGTCTTCCACGTTTGCGGGATCGTGTCCGCAGGGTCTTTTTTAATAGTCCGGTTGGATTCATCTCTCAATCCCTGGATTTGATTCTGGGCATGTAAAAAAGAAATACTTACCGCTGCAAAAAACACTAATAGTACAAGACGCTTCATAAACTTCGCTTTGAGGTTTCTAATGTTGAGTTATTTCGGCCATAATGTCTTTCCAACAGCCTCAATCAATGGGAGGGAGTTGACAACGTCAATCCGACCTTCGGCAACACCTATGGAAATCAATTATGACGTTGTCAATGCTTCGCATTTCCATCCGGCAAACCCATGGCCCGCTCGGAAGGATCGATTCACAAAAAAGCTGCCAGGAATGCTCGCTGGCATTTATTTTTATATGGTAAAGCAATCTATGACAGGATCAATTAATCCCTCGAACAGGCGAAACAGCTAAGGTTTCTTTTTCAACTCATCGAGTATCTCGGCCAATAATCTTTCAGTAGTAGTGGGCGCTGTGGCAGACGGCACCTTTTTCTTTTCCAGGCTCTTAAATCCTTTTACGATAAGGAAGAGAATAAAGGCGATGATGACGAATTTGATTACAGCCGATACAAAGCTTCCATATTTCACCGTGCCCCATGACAGCTGCTCGATATTTTCAAGGTGCGCGAACTTCAGCGCCGGCGCCAGCAGCAATGGAGTGATAACATGATCCACCAAAGAAGATACAATGGCCGTAAATGCGGCTCCAATAACAACAGCGACAGCCAGATCGAGCACGTTGCCGCGCATGACGAAATCTTTAAATTCTTTTAGCATGCCCATGATATGTAGTTTTAGTTGGTGACAAACGGACTATTTCTTCTTCAAGCCCGGATATTGCATATGCAGCCCTTTTAGCGTATCTCTCAACTTGGTGGCTATCACATGCTCCTTATACCAGTTCTGATCAGCCGGCACAATGGTCCAGGGCACGTCATTGCAGTTTTCAAAACAGTCCTCGTACATTTCCATATAGTCATCCCAGAGCTTGGCTTCTTCAAAATCATTCTCGTTGTACTTCCACTGTTTGGCTGGGTTATGAATTCGTTCCTCCAACCTTTCTTTCTGTTCCTTAGGAGATATATGCAGGTAGAATTTCAGGATATGCGTGTCGTTGTGCTCCTGCAGCAGCTTTTCAAAATCATTGATAGCCTGCATCCGCCGGCGCGCCGTCTTGTTGTCGATCCATTTATGTACACGGGTAATGAGGATATCTTCGTATTGGCTCCGATTGAATATTTGTATATAGCCTTTCTGCGGAGTATGCAGGTGGATACGCCATAAAAAATCATGTGCCAGCTCTTCCGCTGTGGGCGCCTTAAAGGACCTTACCAGCACCCCCTGGGGATTCAGTTTCCCAAATACGTTACGCACCGCCCCATCTTTCCCCGATGCATCCATTCCCTGGATGACCACCAGGACGGAATGCTTGCTTTCCGCATAAAGGAGGTTCTGCAGCTCATCCAGCTCCTGTAATATATCCACTAGTTTTTCCTTGGTCTCTTTCTTGTCCCATCCATCCGGAGCTTTTGTGCTGATCTCGCTCAATTTGATTTTTCCCATGATCCCAAGGTTTGATGGTTCGAATGTATAAATTTTTCCCTATGTAGGGGCCTTGGTTAACAATAATGATCGTGGTCTCCGAAAATTTACCCGATCACCATTGTTATCTTATGAGCGGCTGTCCATATAGGTTGCTTATGTGTCCTATCCCTTGCGACAGGTTATAGGAAGGGGATTGCTCTAAATATCGTAACTCATTCAGCCTGGGTAGGCCAAAGGCTCATCCGGCCTGGGTCGGCCGAAGGCCGGTCACACAGACATGATCTCTTTTTCTTTTGTGGCAAGGTGCTTATCCACCAATCCAATGAATTTATCCGTCAGATCCTGCATCCTCTTCTCCGCATCCTTGGCCTCATCTTCGCTCAATCCATCTTTTTGCAGCTTTTTGATATGCTCGATAGCATCCCGGCGAATACTGCGCACGGCCACCCTGGATTGCTCACCTTCCGCATTAGCCCTTTTTACAAATTCCTTCCTTCTCTCCTCCGTCAGGGGAGGCATGAACAGACGAATGATATTTCCGTCATTCTGAGGCGTGACCCCTAGGTTAGCATTGATGATGGCCCTTTCGATAGGCTGAAGCATGTTTTTCTCCCAGGGCTGGATCGTCAGGGTGCGGGCATCCATCACAGATACATTACCCACCTGGTTCAACGGCGTAGGGCTGCCGTAATAATCTACCGTCAGGCCCTCCAGCATCTGGGGATTGGCCTTCCCGGCACGTATTTTAATCAATTCAGTTTCAAGATGATTGAGAGCTTTTTGCATGGAGTCCTGGGCATCTTCCAGGATCAACGTAACATCGTCTGACATATGCTATAGGTTATATGTAAAGCCCGGGCCTCCGGACCGTTCTGGCGGACGACCGCAAAGGCCGTGTCACTCCGCTAAGGATGCAAACCTATGGAAAAATTGCTAATCTACCCTAAAACACCCGGGCATAAGTGTCCAAAAAACGGACCTCCGGGAAATGTAGTCCGTTTTTCGGAAAGATCTAATGTCTGTCCTTGGGACAACGAGCCTCCGGACCGTTCTGGTCCGAAAACGAGCCCCCGGACCGTTCTGGACTAATTATTTTGCTCCAGTATCGAGTCCTTCGTAAGGGTCACCAGCTTGGACGCTTTTGTAAGCTGGGCACCCTTTCCAGCCGCACCTTTTGCAACAAAGAGCCGCGGAGCAGGACGCATGTAATAGATGATGCCGATGATAGTGAAGAAGACGGCAAAGACGCCAAATATGAGCAGTGTACAGTTCCAGGCCCTCGCCAGGAATACAAGGACGATCATCGTCAGATTGATGGTCGCCAGCGTAAAGGTGATCGCCTTATGCGAAAATCCCTTGTCCAACAGTAAATGATGTATGTGATTTCTATCAGGGCTAAAGGGACTGCGACGATGGAACATACGGATACCAAAGACCCGCAGCGTATCCAGCAGAGGTACCATCAGGATCGTGAACCCCACCGCCGGCGAAGAGGTGATGCGAAAGCTTACTTCTTCCGTGCCCGCGACATTAATAAATTTTATAACAAGTATCGCATTGATCGTCCCTACAAGAAGGGAACCCGTATCACCCATAAATATCTTGGCAGGCTGGAAATTGAATATGAGAAAGGCCAGCAGGCTGCCCGCCAGCGAAAAGGCGATGACAGCATAGGGCAGCATATTCACATTGAGAAAATAGATCCCGAATATCACCGTCGATATAAGCCCAAGGCTGCCCGCCAATCCATCGATGCCATCGATGAGATTGAATGAATTGATCACGACGATGACCGCAAAATAGGTCAACAGCAGGCTGAACATTTCCGGCAGCTGGTTGACCCCCAGAAAACCATTCATGCTGCGGATCTGAATACCTCCATAATATATGATGATAAAGGCCGCCAGCACCTGTCCGATAAATTTCTTGATAGGGGATATGATAAGTATATCATCCTTCAGACCCAGGAAGAAAATGACGAGCGCAGCCGCCATAAAATACTGAAGTTCAGTGTATTGACTAAAGTGTAATGTCAACAGGCATCCAAAGACGAAGCCCGCGAAGATACCCAATCCACCCAGCGGAGTGATAGGCGCATGATGCACCTTACGCTCGTCGGGCATATCGAATAATTTCTTCATTTCAGCCACATTGATGACAGCCGGGATAGCAAGGAAGGTAATCGTGAAAGAGATAGCTATCGAAAGTAGAACATCAAACATCAGCCTCGTTTTGAATTAGTTAACAAAAATAGAATCTTTTATCCATTTTCAAGTGCTACTGCGAAATATACTTGTTTATAGTCCCTGGAGTGGTAGGTCATCCGTTCAAGTTCAGGTCTTGTCTCTGATGTTATAACAACTAGGATCAGTTAGTAAGCGATCTTTGGTAGTTAAAGGAAATTTGAGACTGAAAGTTAGCATAAAAGTTTAATGCGTCAAACTTTCGGGACGATAAAAATCATTAGATTTGCCCACCAAATCGTATAAAACGCTCATTATGGCCGACTTGAAAGCAATAGCTACCCAGATTAGAAGAGATATCGTAAGAATGGTCCATGGATCCGCAAGCGGTCATCCGGGCGGCTCTTTAGGCTGTGCAGACTATTTTACAGCCCTTTATTTCAAAGTATTGAAACACGACCCTAATTTTCATATGGATGGCATAGGCGAAGATCTTTTCTTCTTATCCAACGGCCATATCTCTCCCGTGTTTTATTCAGCACTAGCCAGATCAGGTTATTTTGACATCAAAGAACTCGCTACCTTTCGTAAGATCAACTCCCGCCTTCAGGGCCATCCGACCACGCATGAACACCTTCCCGGTGTAAGGGTCGCCAGCGGCTCGCTTGGACAAGGTTTAAGTGTTGCCATAGGCGCTGCACTAAGTAAAAAACTCAATAACGATAAAAATATTGTATTCTCTCTCCACGGAGACGGAGAATTGGACGAAGGACAGAACTGGGAAGCCATTATGTTCGCCGCCAGCAAGAAAGTAGACAACCTCATCTCCACCGTGGATTGGAATGGTCAGCAGATCGATGGCACCACAAAAGCCGTCATGGACCTCGGAAATATTCATGCGAAATTCGACGCTTTTGGCTGGACAACACTTGAAATGAATGGTAACGATATGGATGAAGTCGTTGCCACGCTTGATAAGGCAAAGGGTCTCACCGGTCAGGGCAAGCCTATCGCTATTATGATGCACACCATCATGGGTAAGGGCGTCGACTTCATGGAGAACGATCACCACTGGCATGGCGTAGCTCCCAATGATGAGCAATTGGCCAAGGCTCTTTCACAGCTCCCCGAGACGTTGGGTGATTATTAAAAACTGATTAAAAAATAAAAGGGCCCGTCAGGGTCCTTTTATTTTATCTTAATTCAATAGCCGTCGTCGCAGCCTTTCTGGCAGGTATCCACGAAGCCAGCAACGCAACTATTAATATAGTGGACAACACCAATAGGAAATCCGTCGCCACCAGCTTCACCGGATAATAATCTATAAGGAATGAGCCTCCCTGCAGGGGCACTAAATGATATTTTGACTGCAGTCCGCAGATGATCACCGCAAGCAGGATCCCGGAAACGCCTCCCAGCAAGGCCAGCAGCATACCTTCGCTCAGGAATATCCGTTGTATCCTCCCGCCCGTCGATCCCAACGCTTTTAACACATGGATATCCTTTTGCTTTTCCAGCACCAGCATCGTCAGCGCCCCCACCATATTAAAGGAAGCTACCACCAGGATCAGCGTCAGCAACACATAGATGAACCATTTCTCCGTCCCCATGACATTATACAGGCTCTGATTCTGTTCATAACGGGTCTGTACCACGTAGCCGCCCCCTAACAGCTGTTGCAGTATGGGTTTTAACGCCGTAGCCTGACGGGGATCATCCAGTCCCAGCTCCGCCCCGCCATATTCATCAGGCTTCAGTCCCAGCATTCGCTTCACAAATGCCAGGTTCGTGATCACATAATGGTCGTCAAAATCCTGCTGTATCATAAAGACACCCGAGGTCGCCATATTATCATTGCTCAATGAGTTCAGCGGGTCCGATGTAAGATCCCCCGACCCCTTCTTGAACATATACACCGACAGGGGCACAATGGTGCGGTCCGCCTCCGTATTCAGCGCGCTTTCGATACCCGATCCCAGCACCGCCAGCGGATGATCCTCCGTCCCCAGCTCAAACTTTCCTCTCACCACCTTATCATGCACCCCCGTCACTTTAATAAAGTTCTCGTCTACTCCTTTTAGATAGGCCGTAGTCCTGTATTCTCCGCTCTGCAGCAGGGCATTGTCCTGCGCCATCAGCGAAAGAGCATGTACCCCCGGAACAGCAGAGAGCTTCTTTAGCTGCGTCTCGGTCAGCACCAGCGTCTTTCCCTTCGCAGGCACTATCTTTATGTCGGGGTAAAAGCTCGTATAAAGGCTTTTTACCAGGTCTTCAAAGCCATTGAATACGCTCAACACCAGGATCAGCGATGCCGCCCCCACCACAATCGCAGCCATACTGACCCACGCAATGATATTGATCGCGTTGGTAGATTTCTTTGCTTTGAAATAACGCCAGGCAAAAAGAAAGTTCATGGATTGGGTTGGTTTTCTATTCCTGCGGCGGTTTTTCGGAATTGATCTTGCGGAACAGCTCCTCCATCTTGTCTGCATGCTCCAGCGTATCGTCTAAAAAATAGGATAGTACAGGTATGCGCCTCAATTGATGCTTTACCCTGGCTGCCAGTTCCCGCTTGATCTCCCAGCTTCTATCCTCGACCTTCTTCATCGCCTCCGCTGTATCCTTTACTTTGAAGAAACTAAGATAGACCCGCGCTTCCAGCAGATCAGGCGTTACCTTTACAGCCGTGAGGGAAATAAGACCACCATCTATCATGCCCAACCCCAGGCGCTGGAAGATATCGCTCATCTCCTGCAGTAACAACGCCCCTACTTGTTTTTGCCGTTTTCCTTCTTGCATAAAAAAATTTTTTAACCCGCCTACTGTATCGCCGCGTCCGGATGGAATTTCTCGATCTGCTCCCTCGTCCATTTCTCCTCCAGCCCGATGATATTACCTGCATCCGCAAAAGGTGTCGCCTTCACGGCATATTTTGCAGTCATGCGGATATAGTGATGAATAAATACTCCCAGTGCAATATGACAGGACTTGATATCTCCCGTCTCCACCGACCTTTTTTTCGTCCGAATAAAAAGGTCCCAGTCCGCCCCCTGTATACGCTCATCCCAGAAACCCATGATCTCGATGGCCCGGCGTGTCATCATCACGTTATTACCCACGATGCCCTCTATCGTCCGATAGCCAAACTCCCCAAATCGCTTCTCACAAAACTTCTCCCAGTTGCCATACATCAGGCGATGCATCAGCCGGAGATTGCGCTCCCCGAATCCAAATAGGAACATCAACGGGTTCTTTACCTTCTTCCACTGCCGCGACAGGGCCTGCGTCTCTTGGGAGTTACCCATGTTCTCAATGCCCGCCGCAGAAATGATGTCGATACCCTCCCTACCCGCAGCCTCTATCAGCCGCTGGTCCCAGTCAGGCCCCACGATGATATCATTATTCAAAAAGAAAAGATACTCCCCCGTAGCCGCCCGTATACCCTGGTTTTGGGTGTAGGGGTATGAATAGTTTACGTCATTGGCGATGACCTTACAGCCGCTGGCCTGGAAAAATTCCCGGGTCCCGTCCGTAGAGGCATTGTCGATGATGATCACCTCATAGGGGTTCTTCGTATACTTTCGGATGTATTCAAGATATATCTTGTTGAAAGCAAGACCATTATGTACCGCTG
>Ga0105237_10003058_pt1 | contig 20180 bp, 10 predicted proteins | sample KBSC24metaG_FD_81520 | JGI IMG/M metagenome (GOLD analysis project Ga0105237, IMG submission 81520) | Corn rhizosphere microbial communities from Kellogg Biological Station, Michigan, USA - KBS C2-4 metaG | ecosystem: Host-associated > Plants > Roots > Rhizosphere > Soil | place: Michigan, USA... | reverse complement strand
GGCGAGAATCATCGCGAGCGCCGCAAACAGTGCGAGCAAAGTCGTGCGATAGCGCGGCGCCGCAACTGACGAGTTAACCCAGTCGTTCATCGATCTCACTGACGCTATCGGCTGATCGGGATCGAGCGCTTTCACTTCCTGGCGCACTGCACCGACAATCGCTAATGGATCGCCTTGCGTGCGGATCACAAAATTCACACGGCCCGTCTGACGAGTCGGGAAATACATGGTCGCGGATGGAGTGCCCGCCAACGAATTGTGGCGAATGTCGCCAACGATGCCGATGATTTGGTAAGGCTCGCTGCGCATGCCCGTGATCAGCCGTTTGCCGAGTGCCTCTTCATTCGGGAAAACCGTGGCAACAAGCTGCTGGCTCACGACGAGAACCTTGTCGCCCTGGCGCACCTCTTGTTCGGTGAAATCCCGTCCTCGCAGTAAAGGAATTCGCATCGCTTCGAAGTAGTGCTGGTTGATGCGACGAAAGTCGGCGCCAAATGCCTGGTCTGGTGAAACGGGCGGGCGGCCTTCGACGGTGAAAGGCATGTCGTTTGGTTGGCCGCTGAGTGGAAGCTCAGTGATCGCACCCACGGCCTCGACGCCTGGTAAATTCACGATACGTCCTTCGAGCTGTTCGAAAAACGCCGCGGTCTTATCGGGCCCGTTATATTTGTTCCTCGCGAGATCGATACGCATCGTCAACACATTGTTCGCACTGAATCCGGGATTGACTCGCTGTAGCGCCACCAGGCTGCGCACGAGCAAACCCGCTCCGATTAACAACATGACGGCGATGGCACTCTCGAAAACGATCAGCAAGCTGCGCGTGCGATTGCGCATTGCGCCTTCACCGCCGCCGCGTACTCCCTCTTTCAACGAATCGTTGAGATTGACCTTCATTGTTCGAAACGCGGGCACCAATCCGAACAAGACACCGGTGACGATTGAAAGCAGTAATGTGAATCCAAGCACTGTCACGTCGACTTTTACTTTGGCCGTCGGAGGAATACTGCCCTCGCTCAAACTGACGAGCATGTGAACTCCCCAGGTCGCGAGCGCTGTCCCCAACACACCTCCCAAAAGTGCGAGCAGAAGGCTCTCGGTAATCATCTGGCGAACGATCCGAAACCGGCTGGCGCCGAGCGCGGTCCGCAATGCGATCTCTTTCTGACGGCCGGCCGCGCGCACCAACAACAGGTTCGCGACGTTGGCACAGGCAATCAGCAGCACTAAACCAACCGCACCGAAAAGGATGAAGAGCGTTGTCCGGCTGCTGCCTACGAGTTGTTGCTGCAAAGAAACAAGACGGAGGTTCCAGCCGGTATTGCTCTCGGGATATTGCCGTTCGATTTGAGCCGCGATTAGATCCGTATCGGCCTGCGCCTGTTCCATGCTGACGCCTTTTTTCAGCCGCCCGATGGGCCGCAGGAAATGCGCGAACCGTTGTTTCATTTCCGCTGCGGCGTCGAAGTTCATTGGCAACCACAAATCCGCTTGCTGAGGCAGGGTTACATCCGGTGACATCACGCCGATGACCTGGACGGCTTTACCGTCGAGGACGATGGTCTTGCCGATGATTGCCGGATCGCCGCCAAAACGTCTCTGCCATAAAGCGTAGGTGAGCACGGTTACCTGATCCTGACCGGACTTCTCGTTCTCGAGCGTGAAGCCTCGACCAAGGGCGGGAGCAACTCCAAACGCCTGGAAGTAATTGCCGGTGATTACGGATGCGCTGAGACGCTCCGGTTCACCGCTCCCGGTGAGGTTCGCGGGATTTGTTATCGAAACTGATGCAGCAAACTGTTCGAACGTCTTGTTCTGATTGCGATAATCGATGAAGTCGGCCGGCGCGACACTGGCGCGGTTGCCGCCGTTGCGAATGTTCCCAAAAACCCAGACGAGTCGATCAGGCTCCGGATACGGAAGGGGCTGAAGCACGACGGCATTTACAAGACTGAAGATCGCCGTGTTCGCTCCGATGCCGAGAGCGAGCGCGACCAGTGCAATAACGGTGAAACCCGGCCGCTTCAATAAACTGCGAACGCCATACCGGATGTCTTTGATTATGGAGTCCATGATTTGCCTCTTTTGTGCTTTTTCGTGGCTCTATTCATACCGTAGCGCGGTCAGCGGATTCACACGCGCTGCACGACGTGCAGGCAAATAACCTGCGAGCAATGCAACCAGTGTCAGAATCACTGCCGCTGCGATCAGCGTCACCGGATCCTTCGGGCTCACTCCAAACAGTTGCGTCGAGATCAGCCGCGCTCCCAGTAGCGCCGCAGGCACGCCGATCACTAAACCCGCGAGTACGAGATACAGCGTCTCTCGCAAAATCATCCACGCGATGTTGCCGCCTTTCGCGCCAAGCGCCATGCGTATGCCAATCTCGTTCGTGCGACGCGCCACACCCTGGGCCATCACGCCATACAAACCGATGCAAGCGAGTATCAGCGCCAGCGCGCCGAAGAAACTGACGAGTTGCGCGATCAAACGTTCCTGATTCAAGTTGGCATGCAATTGATCGCTCATGCTCGTGACGTCGAAGATCGGAAGCTTGTCGTCGATCTGATTGATCATCTGTCGCACTTGAGACGTGAGCGGCGCCGGATCGCCCGTGGTGCGAATGTGAAACGTGACCGTGTACGCGGCCTCATCCTGAATCTGGAGAATCGGGCGATAGACTGTGGGTTGAGGCTTTTGGTCTACCTCGTCCGACTTGATGTCGCCAACCACACCGACAATCTCGATCGGAGCGCCGCTGACGTCTACGTCGTCGAAAGAAAACGAGCGACCAATCGGATTCTGTCCTTTAAAGAAGTGTTCGGCGAACGCTGCGTTGACTACTGCAACCTTTTGCGACGAGGGCGTATCGCGAACTTCAATGTCGCGGCCGCGCAGTATCGGCACGCCGAGCGCTTCGCTGTACTTCGGTCCGGCGAGCATGTCTTTGACGACGAGATCCTCGTCAGGCTGTGCGACGTATCCCGCAACCACGACACTGCTGGACCTGCTCGAGCCGCTCATCGGCGCGTACGTCGCCATCGACACATTGCGCACCTGCGGCAGCGAGCCGAGGCGGTCGATTAACTGCTGGTAAAGCGGCGTGAGTTCGGCGGTCTTGTAGCCGGCGAGTCGCGGATCGATGCTGACCAGCAGCAGGTTGTTGCGTTCGAAACCGAGGTCTTCGTTCTGAAGTTTCAGGAGACTGCCGGCAAAGAGTCCCGCGCCCGTGAGTAGGACCATCGAGAGTCCAACCTGCATCACGACCATCAGCGACGACAAATTCACACGCATAAAACCAGTTCGCATGCGGCTCTTCTCTTTCATCGCCGACGAGAGGTTCGCTCTGCTTGCCTGAAGCGCGGGTACCAATCCAAACAGCAAACCGGCGACGATCGAAACGCCGGCAGTGAACGCGAGCACGCCCGCGTCGGGTCGGGTATCAAGCGGCGAGGTTTTCGCAACCAGACCAACGAGGAGGTACACGCCCCACTGGGCCAACAACACACCACACACGCCACCGATCGTTGCCAGCAACATGCTTTCGGTGAGCAGTTGGCGAATGATTCGACCGCGAGTGGCTCCAAGCGCCATACGCAATGAGATTTCTGATCTTCGCGAAGCGGCACGTGACAACAGCAGACTACCGACGTTCGCGCACGCGATCAGCAATACCATGCCGACGATGGCCATCAGCATGTGCAAGGGTTTCGAGTACGCGCGGCGAAGTCCGGAGATGCCACCTGCGCCATCAGCTAACTTGACGTACGTGTTTTGAATGGCCTGCTTTCGCTCGTCGGTGAGTTGGCTGCCGGCCTGGTCGGTCAGGAATTGTCGCAGTTGCAGGTTGACGGCGTTCTCTGCCTGGTCGATGCTCACGCCGGGCTTAACTCGTCCCATGAGCATCAGGAAGTAGACCTGGTTGTCGTCCAGATATGATTTGCGCAATTCGATCTGCGGAAAAAACGACAGCGGCAACCAGAAGTCAGGTGGGCGTCGCACGCGCTCGCCGAAAAATTCCGGCGGGGTAACGCCGACCAGCGTGAAGTTGGTGCCGTTGATAATGAAGTTTCTTCCGACGACTGAGGGGTCGCTGTTCAACTCTTTTTGCCAGTAAAGATGACTGACCACCGCGGCGGGCTGTGCGTTTGGTTTGTCGTCTTCGGGCGTCAGCACGCGACCACGCAGGGCATGCACGCCGAGCACTGAAAAGTAATTGCCGGTGACGAGATGCGCTTGCGCTCGTGTCGCTGCTGCGCCTTCGGTATCGGCTCGTCGCACGCTTAGCCGGCTTTCACCGCTGCGGAACGCGGCGAGATCCTGAAACGATTGATTATGATCCCGGAAGTATTGGTAGGACGCGTACGAGAAGCGGCTCCATTGGCCGGACCGTGGCGTGTCTTCTACCGAAGTTCCCTCGCTGGTCGTTTCGCTGAACAGCACCAGCTCCTCGGGCTTGTACACCGGAAGTGACTTCAGCATCACTGCGTTGACGAGCGTGAAGATCGCAGTGTTCGCACCGATGCCGAGCGCGAGCGTGAGCACTGCGATCGCGGCAAAACCTTTGCGCTTCAGCAGCCCTCTGAAACCGTATCGAATGTCTTTAAATAAATTTTCCATTGAACCCTCTGTCATAGGTCCTATAGGACCTATCTGACTTATTCGTATCTCAGCGCCTCGAGTGGATCGACTTTCGTCGCGCGCCGCGCGGGCACGTAAGAGGCGATAAACCCTACCACCGCCAGCAGAACCAAAACCGCGACAAACGTCAGCGGATCCGTCGTGCCGACCTCAAACAACAAACTTCGAATCGTTCGTGTAATTGCGTACGCTCCTGCCGTGCCCAACACGATTCCCACCAGCACCAGCGACATTCCCTGTTTCATTACCATCACCAGCACGTCGCGAGCGCTGGCTCCGAGTGCCATGTGAATGCCAATCTCACGCGTCCGTTGCGACACCGTGAACGCGAGCACGCCGTACAAACCGATCGCGGCTAGCAGCAGTGCAAGCGCGCCGAAGATGCCGAGCAGGACCACCGCAAAGCGTCGCGTCTCGAGCGTCAATGCCACGCGTTCTTCCATGGTCTTCACGTCATACACGGGTTGATTCGGATCGACGGCGAGCACCTGCTCGCGGATCGCAGGCGCTAAGAGATGAGGATCTCCGGAAGTGCGCACGACCAGTGTCGATAAACCGATATACGCGGGAAGATAGAACGTGCCCTTCGATTGTGCGGTGAGATCTTTCAGGTGCGCGGTCTTGCAGATGCCGACGATGGTGGCCCATGGACCATCATTGCTCCAACTAATTCCACCTCCGAGCGCATCGCCGTTGGGCCAGTAATGTTTCGCTAGTTCTTCGTCGACGATGGCGACGGAGTTCGGCGCGAAATAGTTGCCGGCGCGCATGTCTGACGGTTGGAAGCCGCGGCCCTGGATGATTGGCAACCCGATCGACTGAAAGTAATCGGAAGATACAAAGGCGTAGTCGGCGTGTGGCGGGGGCTCACCCGGGCCGCGCTGACGGCCACGAATCGAAAAAACCGAATTATCGGCGCCCGGCGTGAACGGGGTCTGGTATGCCGCGCCCGCATGAACGACGCCCGGCAACGCTGACACACGCGCGATCACGTCGTCGTAGAATGCCGCAACCTGCTTCGCTTTGTCGTATCGACCACCACCCGGAAGAGAGAGCTTGAGCGTGAGTACGTTGTGCGGGTCGAATCCGGGTTTCACGTCGAGCAGCTTTCCAAAACTGCGAACGAGCAAGCCCGCGGAAATCAGTAACACGAGCGCCATCGCGACTTCCGCAACGACAAATGTTCTTCGCAACCACTGGCGAGTCGTACCCGCGGAATCCGTTCGATCAGACTCTTTCAACGAACTCACGAGATCTGTTTTCGATGCCGTCAAAGCGGGAACCAAGCCGAAGATCACGCCGCAGACAAACGACACACCAAAGCTCAGTAACAGGATTCTGAGATCGACCTGGACCGCGCTGAGACGAGGCAGCGAGGTCGGAGCCAGCGCCAATAAAGCCTTGGTTCCCCACACCGCGAGCATCGACCCGAGCGCGCCGCCGATCGATGCGATGAGCAGACTTTCCGTCAGCAGTTGGCGAACGATACGTATGCGGCCTGCGCCAAGCGCCGCACGCACGGCGATCTCGTGACCGCGAACAGTCGCTCGTGCCAGCAGCAGGTTTGCGACGTTCGCACACGAGATCAGAAGGACCGCGAGGACAGCGCACAACAACACGAACAGCGGTCGCCGTACCTCGCTCACGTATTCGTCGTCCAGGGAACGGACCTCGATGTTGAAGATGTCAGGATCCGTGCCGGACATGTTTTTAGCGACGCCCGTCATCGTGGCCTGCGCGCGCTCGATGCTCGTGCCTGGTTGCAAACGCGCGAACATCGTGTACGCGAGGCTGCCCCGGCGCTCCTCAGAAAGTTCACGCGGCGTGAAAGCCATCGGGACCCAGAACTCAATGTTCGGATAGATCTCCTCGATCGCTTCAGGCGCGACGCCTACGATCTGGTAGTAGTCGCCGTTGAGTTGAATGGAATTGTTGAGCGCCGAGGGATTCGAAGTGTAGAGTCGTTTCCACAACGCTGTACTCAACACCACGACGCGCTCGTTGCCAACGCGATCTTCTTCCGGATTGAAGAAGCGGCCTGCAACAGGACTAATGCCGAGAGTCGGAAAGAAAGTCGCGGTAACGCGTCCGGCCTGCAAACGTTCGGGCAAACTCACGCCGGTGAGATTGAAGTTTCGCGTAACGAAGGCCGCGGTTGATTCGAAGACGTCGGTTTGGCGGCTGTAGTCGAGGTAGTGAGGCGCAGACACAGCGCTGCGCGGAAGGTTTATCTTCGGCAGTTGATTATGGACCACGACGATGCGATCCGGATCCTGCACCGGCAACTTCCGCAACAACACCGCATCGACGACCGTGAACGTCGCAGTGGTCGCAGCAATACCAAGCGCGAGCGTCAACACTGCGGTGATCGTGAAGCCTGGCTTCCTGATCAGCATCCGCATGCCAAAGCGGAGATCTTTCAGTAATGCGTCCAACATGAACCTTGTATAGGTCGAATAGGATTTTCCTAAAGAGTCGTCTCATTCACACCGGGCTTTAGTCCGGTGAAAAGCACTTCACATTCGTCAGAACCGTTTTAACGGTTTCGTCTGTCACCGGGCTAAAGCCCGGCGTAATGAGACAAAGCCGATCCTATAAGACCTATTCGACCTATTCGTACCGCAGTGCCACGAGCGGATCGACTTTCGTCGCTCGACGCGCGGGCAGGTAGCACGCGATAAACGCAGCTACGAGCAAACAGGCCGAAACCAAACTGAACGTCAGCAGATCGGTCGCCTCGACGCCGAAAAGCAAGCCCTTCATAAACCGCGTCAGCGCCCAGGACCCTGCCAACCCGATCACGATCCCGAGCAGCGCGAGCTTCATCCCGTGCTTGACAACCAGCTTCAGCACGTCGAGCGCACGCGCGCCCAGCGCCATGCGAATCCCGATCTCCTGTGTGCGCTGTGAAACCGCGAACGCCATCACGCCATAAATCCCACCGGTCGCCAGCAACAATGCGATTCCGGCGAAGATCGCCAGCGACACTGATGAAAATGAGTACATCGACACAGACAGCGCCCGCACTTCCTCCATCGTGCGCACATCGAACACCGGTTGATCCTTGTCGATGGACCACACCTGTTCCCTGAGCCCGGCAGCAAGCGAAGCAGGATCGACACGCGTTCTCGCCACCAGAACCATCCCACGCCACGAATCCTGCGCATGTGGTAAGTAGTACTCAGGCACCACAGGTATGTTCAGCTCGTGCTTCACATCGTTGACGACGCCGATAATTTCGATCCATGGAGTCTTGTCGGGTGGGCCATAGAAACGAATACGTTTTCCAATCACGTCACCTGCAGGCCAGTGTTTGCGTGCGAATGTTTCGTTGACGATCGCGACGGGCGGTGCACTGGCTTTGTCCTGGTCAGAAAAGTTGCGGCCCTTAATGAGTGACATGCCCATCGTGCGGAAATAATCGGGCGTGGCAACGCGGTAACGTCCGATGTTCTCCTGGCCCGGAGGAGGCTGCTCGGCGCCTTCGATCAGATACGCGTCAGATGCGTTTGATCCACCCATCGGGATGAAGTTCACGGCGGCGGCCGATTCGACGCCCGGATACGCCTTCACCCGTTGGACCACGTCGCTATAAAACCTTTCAGACGCCCCTTCGTCTTTGTACTTCGCCGGAAGCATGAGGCTCATCGTGAGTACGTTTTCCGGATTGAAACCAGGATCGGTTCGCAACAGCGAGAGGAACGAGCGAGCCGTCAGCCCCGCACCGATAAGCAACATCAGCGACAAAGCAACTTCAAAAACGACGAGCGAACTTCGCAACTGGTGCGAACTTGCGGAGGTCTGGCGACTGCCCTCCTTCAGAGAATTGTTTAGATTTGGTTTTGAGAGTTGCAGCGCGGGCGCAAGGCCGAAAAGGATCCCGCTGAATAACGAAATGCCGACCGTAAACGCTAGCACCGGAAGATTAATGCCCAACCTGTACCATCCGGGAGCGAACCTCGCTGCATCACCCGGATTAGAAACGCGCAAAGCATCGATGCCCCAAATCGCAATCAGCACTCCCAACGCGCCGCCGATCAACGCAACCATCACACTCTCGGTGAGCAATTGGCGAACGATGCGCCAGCGACTCGCGCCGAGCGCGGCTCGCAACGCGATCTCTCTTTGCCTGCCACTCGCGCGCGCGAGCATGAGATTCGCAACGTTTGCGCAGGCAATCAGCAGCACAAACCCGACGACCGCCATCATCACCAGGATCGGTGTGTCGTAGGAGCGAACCGTATCGACGACGATTGAAAAAACCGTGGAGCCCAGGCCGGTGTTGGTCTCGGGATATTGCTGTTCGAGCCGCGCGTTGATGGTGTCGATCTCGGCTTGTGAGCTGGCGATTGAAACGCCGGGTTTAAGTCGTCCGATGACGTAAGAGTCGTGGCTGGTCCTGCTTTTAATGAACCCGGGCGTCATCTCCAACGTCCCGTAGACCTCGCCGCCTTTGGGAAAGTTGAAGTGCTCCGGCATCACACCGATGATCGAGCACACCGTGCCGTTGACCGTGATCGTCTTGCTGAGAATATTTGGATCGCCACCGAAACGTCTCTGCCAGAGACTGTGAGAGATGATGACGACGTCATGGCCCGGCTGATCTTCGCCCGGCAAAAAGTTGCGGCCCATGATGGGCTTCATGCCGAGCACGTCGAAAAAGTTTGCTGTTCCCAGGAAGCCCTGGATGCGTTCAGGGGTGTCGCCACCGGTGAGATTTACGTTCCACCAGCGATAGAGAGCGAGTTGCTCGAACGACTGGCTCTGCGCCTTCCAGTCGACGTAATTTGCGACGGCGACTTCGTTGTGCGTGTAACCGAGACTCGGTTGCCGGTCCCAGATCGCAACCACGCGATCGAGGTCCGGAAACGGCAGGGGGTTCCGCAGCAGCGCATGGAACGCGCTGAACATCGCAGCGTTGGCGCCAATGCCGATGGCCAGCGTTAAAACGGCGATGATGGTGAAGGTGGGCCGCTTTAAGAGATTCCTGAGTGCATATCGAATATCACTTCTAAGACTCTCCATACCAGCTCCTTTTTGTGACGGCCTTTATGGGCCTAATCAGCGATGACGACCATCAACGCTGCGTCGTCGTCGAAGTTGTCGGCACAAAACTCCTTCACCTCAGTGAGTATGATCGTTCGTAACTCGGCAGCATTGCGCCCGCGATGCGATCGCAGGCACTCCTGAAGTCGCTCCTCACCAAACTCCTCGCCCAAAGCATTGCGCGCTTCAGTCACACCATCGGTAAACAACAAAAGCTTGTCGCCTTCGTCGAACTTGATCTCGCGCTGTGTGAACTTCGAGTCTGCAAACGCCCCGATGACGCAGCCACCAACATCCAGCCGGACGCATTCGCCATTGCTTCGCATCAGGAATGGCGGATTGTGACCCGCGTTCGTAAACGTCATCGTGCGACTGGAAACGTCGAGGTCGCCGTAGAAGCAGCTCACAAATTTCCGCAACGGAGTGTTACCGCACATCAGTCGATTCAACTTCTCACACAGCTCGCTCGGCGAAATCGTTTCTGACGCGAACGACTTCAGCGCCGCTTGCATGTTCGACATCAACAGCGCTGCCGGAAGGCCTTTGCCCGCGACGTCCGCGACACACAGAGCCGCGTGTGATTCGCTGAACTTGAACGCTGCGAGATAATCTCCGCTCACGTCGTGTGCAGGCTGCCACGCGCTCGCAAGACTGAATCCGTTCAGATTGGGCATGCGGCGAGGCATGAGCCCGCGTTGAATCTCACGCGCTTCGTTGAGTTCGAGTCTGAACTGGTGCTCGCGATCGTGTACGCGCCTGCGCATCTGTCCCTGCTCGATCTGTGTTCGCAGTTTTCTGAGTAGACGAGAGTTTTCCCAGGGCTTCTGCACGAAATCGCGTACTCCGAGTCGCATCGTTTCCACGGCGAGATCGACGGTGGCCCAGGCAGTCATGACGACGATCGGCAAGTCGTTATCAAGCGCTTGAATCCTCGAGATCAGATCCAGACCTTCCTTTCCAGACGTCGTGTCGCGCGCATAGTTCAGGTCCATCAGCACGAGATCGAATTTCTGCTGCTTGATCGCATCGAGCACCGCGGCCGGTGAATCCGCTGCTTCGGTTAGATAACCCGCTCCCTTGAGGAGCAGGCGCAAGGCTGCACGCACGTCCGGTTGATCGTCCGCAATGAGAGTTCGAGGAACTTGAGCTGTTGCCGTGTTCACTGTCTACCTCTTCTTCCTTGGTCCGAACACACTGGTGACGTCGACGTTGATCGTATTGATCGACGTCCAGTGGTTTAATGCCTTATGAGCAACTACAGGGAAACTGTTGGGGACCGATCGCCGTCAGGCGCAGCAGCAAGCGCAGTTAGTAAACTACTGCTCCCGATCTTTTCTGCTCCTGCTCCTGATTAACTATCCAGCCATCTTCAAGCATTACAATCCGATTGCCGTATGACGCATTAGTCTCCGAGTGCGTCACCTGGACAATCGTCGTGCCTTCGTCGTTTAAGCGCTTGAACATGTCCATGATCTCCTTGCCCTGGGCCGAGTGAAGATTTCCAGTCGGCTCGTCGGCGAGGATGATTCTTGGACTGGCAACAACCGCACGCGCAATGCCCACGAGTTGTTGCTGACCACCCGAAAGTTGGGTTGGGAAGAGATCTTTTTTACCAACCATCTGAAAACGGTCGAGCGTATCGCAAACGATCGATTGCCGATCTTTCTTGCTGACGTCGCGATACGAGAGCGGTAACTCCAGGTTTTCAAAGACAGTCTGATCGTCGAGGAGGTGATAGCTTTGAAAGACAAACCCGATATTCCGATTGCGCAGAGCGGCGCGCTTTTTTCCGTCAAGCGTGTGGACTGGTATGTCTTCGAAGTAATACTCACCAGTCCACGATTGATCGTGCATGCCCAGGATGTGCAGCAAAGTCGATTTCCCTGCGCCTGACGGCCCCATGATCGAGACAAACTCACCCGGCTTGATGTCCAGGTCGATCCGGCGAAGCACGTACGTCTTCGTTGGACCGTGTGGAAATGCTTTTTCAACGCCCCGCAAGGTGATCATGAAATAGCTCCAAACCCGCTCTCTGCCAATTCGCGCTTGGCTTCCTGAATTTCGCGCCGGTCAGCGCCAGCTTCCTCTTCGACAATCAAGCCGTCGAACAAGTGGACGATGCGATCGGCGTGTTGGGCATAACGTGGATCGTGCGTCACCATGCAGATGGTTGCGCCGCCACGATGTAATTCGCGCATCAGCTCCATAACCGCTTCGCCGTTTGTCGAGTCGAGGTTTCCGGTCGGCTCGTCTGCGAGCAGGATGCTCGGCTGTCCACCAACCGCGCGTGCGACTGCGACACGCTGCTGCTGACCGCCGGACAACTGGCTCGGCAAGTGTTTCGCGCGATGCGCCATGCCGACGCGTTCGAGCGCCTCGGTCGTGCGCTTCTTTCGCTCAGAGGAACTCATGCCACGATAGGTCAGGGGGAGTTCAACGTTTTCGTAAACCGTCAGGTCGCCGATGAGGTTGAAGCTCTGGAAAATGAACCCGACTTCCCGGTTTCTGATTCTCGCGCGCTCGGAAAGCGACAGGTTTTCAACAGGATGACTGTTGAGAACGTACTTACCGTCTGTCGGCGTATCGAGCAGACCGAGAATCGATAAAAGAGTAGATTTACCGCATCCCGAGGGACCGGCGATAGAAACGTATTCACCTTGTTTAATGTCCAGGTGAATACCTGAGAGTGCGTGTGTTTCGACCTCGTCCGTGTAGAAAACCTTTTTTACATCAGAGAGGTGAATTAACGGCCCGTTCGAACTCATCTTTCGCTCCTTAGCAGTTTTGTGTGCACACCTTTTAAACTGAACACCGCAAAGTCGATTTATATGGCGTCAACGTATGCGTATGCGGTTGTAACTATCCAGTGCCGACGTGTCGGAAATGATGACCTGATCGCCTTCCTTCAGGCCGTCGAGGATTTCGATAGTGCTGACTGAATTGCGCCCGAGTTTGACTGTGCGGCGCTCGGCCTCGCTTCCGTCGGGTGTCAGCACAAACATCCCAATAGTCTGTTGTGCCTGTCCGAAGGCTGGCCGGCCGACTTTCAAGACGTCCTTGAGCCGTTCGAGCTCGATGGTTCCATCGACACTCAGGTCTGGACGAGCGCTCGGCGGCAGCGGACCGACCAGCGATGCGTCGATCTCAAACGTACCTTCACGAGCGGCGGGGTCTATGCGGGAAACGGTACCCTGGATCAAACCGTTCCGCGTGTCGACGATGACAGGTTGACCGATGCGGACGCCGGAGATCTGTGTTTCAGCAACTCTCAAAACAGCTTTGAGGGATGCGGGATCTGCGACACGCGCCATGTTAAATCCAGGGGTCACCTGTTGGCCTTCAGTCACGAGAACTTGCTGGAGAACGCCTCCACTTCCAGCTCGAACTTTGAGCGCGTCAACTTCCTGTCGTCGCAAAGTGGCAAGCGCGCGCAACTGGTTCAGACGCGATGCTGCCGCATTCATTTGCGCCTTGGTCGACCTCCCGCTAACCGCCAGTCTCTCCTGTTCGACTTTGAGCCGGTTCGCAAGGTCCTGCACTGCGACACGCGAGATTTTTATGGTGAGTTCGGCGATGAGTTTTTGTTCGAACAGCTTCTCGTCAGAGTCGAGTTGTAACTTTGCCTGGCTGTACTGCGAGTTAATGGTCGCGATGGCCGCCTTTTGCGTCATCGCTTCGCTTTCGAGACGCACCTTCAGGTTTTCCTGATCGGCTTCAGCAGCTTTGACCTGAAGCTCGGTATCGACGGCTTGCTGTTCGAGCTGGGGGTTTGAAAGCTCGGCAATCACAGTGGATGGCTCGACTTCCACCCCCGCCTTAAGAAGAATTCGCTCGACGCGTCCATCAGCAGGAGCCGGTACCCAGCGAGTGATTTCGGGCACGAGGGTTCCGTTGCCGCGAACGTCGCGCACCATCTCACCGCGCTTGACGGTTTCGATCACAGCCGTGGAGCGATCGAGCGTGGGGGCTGCGGGCTTCAGTTTGGTGAGCCCGTACGTGATTCCGCCGATGGCTGCGACGCCGATCACAATCATGACGGCGTTGCGAATCTTCTTCTTGATTTTCGATTTGGGTGCGCGCTTTATGTCCATAGCATTTACTTCAAAATTTGTTGGAGAGCTGTAACAGCCTTGTTGAGAGAGCGGCGATGCGCGCGCGAAGGATGATTTGGATCGAGCTAGTTACAAACTTCACGCACAGCTTTACAGTTCTCCGCGACGGCACAATTCAAAGCCTGTGCCAGCACCGTCCGGAGAACCTGAATTAGCGATAAACAAAGGGTTTTCAATCCTTTGCGCGTTTTCACTGGTCGCCAGCGTAGATCACGGTGCGAAAAACCTTAAGTGATCGTTTCGCTTGCGGGACATCATAATCCCAATTTTGAGAATGAATTTACGAAATATCGTGCATTTAGTGCAAGAATATGTGCGCAGTCGAGGGTGGGGTAAATGTGGAATAACCTGGGCGTTTTAACCCAGGTGTTACCGGAGTTCTTAAGTCTAAGTAGTAAATGGCCTAAGAACTTTTTGAGAATAATTTAATTTGACCTGCTAGGGCCTCTTCGCCATAATCGGTCCACCTCCCGAACCCTCCCAATCACAGTTAGGATTCTTCGAAGAGACTGGCGCTCTTCGACTACCCCCTCATCACTCATTCCTGCCAAAGGAGGCACTATGCGCAAGCTCTGTCTTTTGATTACCTCAGTAACCCTCGTGTGTCTGATCAGCAGATTTTTCACACTTCACAGCCAACAACCAGAGCGGCCGTGGTCATACGAAGTAGCTACGCCGGTTCAGCAAGATGACCTGACACCTCAACAGAGAGAACACAGCAAGCTTTACGAGTCGTACGGAACAAACAGGGAGAAGATCCGTGACTATGTGTTGAAGAACTCGGACGGAATACAGGCAGTTACCATCGTTTGCCCCTTCCTTTCCCTCGAGCCTCTGCCGGACGTCGTTACAGAACTGTCAGGCAAGGCTGATGCGGTGGTGACTGCCTCTTTTGTGAGCAAGTCATCACAAATAACCGCCAGCGGCAAATATGTCTTCACGGACTACCAACTCCGTGTCGAAGACGTCCTGAAAAATCTCAGCACCGGAGATCTGAAGCCGGAAATGACAATCACAGTAACCAGGCCAGGTGGAAGAGTACTGCTCTTCGGCCACTCTGTGAGCTTCACGACGATGGACTTTAAGCCACTTTTGCCGGGCCGGCGATACCTGCTGTTTCTCACTTACATTCCGTCTACCAAGGCATATAGCGCGGTTAACCATGAAAGCAGTTTTGACATTACGGATACACGAGTTGAAACGCTTAGTGAGGCTATGGTGAGACCGTTTGCTAAAGACCTACGGGAGTTCATCACCAGCGTCAAAACAGCAATAGCCGCGGCGCAGAGGAAAGGAGGAGCACAATGAATTCAACCCCTCACCGCCAACAAACACTGACGCGCTCCATGTTCACCTTTATACTCCTCTTGATCCTGACATTGGTCTCCAGATCGCAAACCGGATGTCCAAGCCAAAGTACCGAGAGTGCAGGATGGCCCCGAGATTCGGTTATTCGTTTCAACGTCAGCTCTTTGCCACCAGCAATTCAGACGCTGGCGATCAATGCGTTGAACGCATGGAACACAGCGAATAGCCAAAACAATTCAGGAGTCACGTTTGTGGCATCAGATTCTGCTCATCCGGCTGCGCTTACTTTTGAAGTTAGGGCACCAGGCGGACCCGCAGCGGAAACAGTCATACACAACTTCACAGGTACGCAAACAGCACAAACGGCCACGATATCTATAAACGTCAACGATACCAATAATTTCAACCCCAGCGTCGCGGGCTTCAATCTCGCAATCCTGAAAGCATTCCTGCACGAGATTGGCCACACGATGGGTTTAGGCGATGTACCGGTCCCAAACCCTACGGCACCAGCCGCACGCTGTGGAGATCAAACATCTGGTCAGACCATTATGAACAAGATGTGCGGCGTCAATGACTCAGGCGGAAACATGCCGTCATCGATCACCCCCTGCGATCAGGGCACTGTATTTCAAAACGGTCAGTATTATCGTGAACCCTGCCCCTCGACCGACTGCAACGATGGCAGCGGAGCGCCGGCTGACACCTGTTCCTATCCTGGAGCTGGTGGTTGTCCTTCTGGATATCATTCGGCCGTTGGCTGCTGCCAACCGGACACCGCGAGTCCGATCGTGATCGATACGGACGGCTCTGGATTCCACCTCACGGATGCGAACGATGGCGTTTGGTTCGATTTCTATGGCAGGGGCCAATCAATAAAGATTGCCTGGACCGCGGCAGGATCGACGAATGCCTGGCTGGTGCTCGATAGAAACGTCAATGGCACGATCGATAACGCGTCCGAATTGTTTGGAAACTTCACGCCACAACCTTATTCGTCGGATAAGAATGGTTTTCTCGCTCTGGCAGAGTTTGATAAGAGCGGAGCCGGCGGAAATGAGGACGGGAAGATCGACTCTCAGGACGTCATCTTCAGCAGTTTAAGACTCTGGACAGACGGGAATCACAACGGAATCTCAGAACCGAGTGAACTCCACACGTTCACGGAACTCGGCTTGGCAACGCTGAGTCTGGACCACCGCGAAGCGAAACGAACGGACAGCTACGGAAATCAATTTCGCTACCGCGCGAAGATCAAAGACATCAACGGCGCCCAATTTGGTCGCTGGGCGTGGGACGTGTTCCTTGTGACGCAGTAGATTTTTATCCAGGCTTCTCATTCTCCCCAGGCTTTAGCTTTGGGGCAAGGCCACGAAAAACCCCAAGCTAAAGCTTGGGGAGAATGAGAGTCTGGCGACAATCAACACACTAACACTTTGACCAACCTTCTCATTCTCCCCAAGCTTTAGCTTGGGGGAAGGCCGCTTCCGAAATCATTGAAAACCATTTAAATGGTTTTCAAATTCAGCGCGCCACGACAAACCCCAAGCTAAAGCTTGGGGAGAATGAGAGTCTGGCGACAAGCAACACCGATGATCCAAATCTCAAAGTGAGGTGTGGTAGGCTCTGCGGTTCATGCCTCGCAACGACGGTCCATTTCCGGTGTTATCAGCGTCCGGCCTGGTAAGCCCGCGTGTCGAGTCGGTGGTTCTTTTGGTTGTGTGGTCGTTCTTTCTCATATCGGCACTCAGAGCGCTCGGACCAGACAGCGTTTACACCAACTTCACTTCTGACTGTGCCATTCCGATCTTGATGGCGAATGACGATCGACCTATAACCGTCTTCGATACTTACTACTACGCTGCCGATCGCTATGGCGGGTGGCCTTTCCTAATCGCCAAGTGGCTGCACCACAACGCCGATATTCACTGGACCGATCAAACCATCCATTACGCTAAAACAATTTGGCTATTCCTCGGACTGTTGATTTTGGCCGCTTTGAACGCGCGCGCAGCACCGGCAGTGCTCGTCAGCAGCCTCATCGCGCTCTGTCTCGAGCCGACGTCAGTAAGACTGATGTTTGATGTAGGCCAGGTCTATGCATGGCAATTACCTGCGTTGTTACTTGCGTGGTTCTGCCTGCGGCGCCTCCTGGCGCAACAGCTTCGAGTGCCGAGAATTTTCTGGGGCGCGAGTTTTTATTTGTCGGCGTTCTTTGCGATCTGGCTTTCGGTCGCAAGTGCTCCACTCCTGGGTGTGCTTGTGATTGTGGAAGCGCTTCATAAAACGATCACCAAACGAAGCGTCGGTCTCGCATTGTTGCTGCTGTTGGCGGCAACAGCTTCCGAGTTTCTAATGAAGAAGAATTACCATCGCTATTCCTTGAAACATTTTGCTAACGATTTCAAAACCGGGTTGGCGTTGGACTTTGGCCACCTACATGAAAACCTGCTTACAAACTGGCACAACCTGATTCAGTTCAAAATGTCTTTCTTGATTATCGTGGCTCTCTGTTTCGTCGCCGGAATCGTGGGCTTGCTCCTCTATGCGCGAATAGCCAACAAGCAATTCCTGACAAGAGTCATCTCTTATTTTGAGGATGAAACACTCACGATGATCGTCGCACTGACTGCGATGGCGGCGGTGAACTTTTTGCTAACGATCTGCGTGAATCACGTGCGATTGAACGGTTATAACGTTCGGTTTCACGCTCTCACATACTTGTTCGCTGCCATTGCAGGACTGTTGACCATTTATCTTGCGATTCGGGGGCCGGCAAATCGCCTCGGCGTAACTCGACCTGTCTTAGCATTGGTCCTCGTGTGCGCGTTTCTATGGCTCGGTATCAAATTTCCACGGCGCTCATTCAGTGAAGCCTACAAACTCGATCGCCAAACGGCCCTCGCACTTTCGCAAAAGGCGCCGGGATCGATATTGATGGGAGGCTACTGGGAGACTTACTTATTAGCAGCATTACAGCCAACGAACACAATGACACCTCTTCCGATGGAGGGAGTACTCAACCGCATGCCGTGGACTCCTGCGATGTTGCATGACTCACCACAGGTAGTGATTGAATATCGTGTCAGCGGAGTCGCGCCAAAAGATTCCCCACCACCAAACGAGTTGCGACAATACGGCGACTTGTTGAAGTTACAAGAAGCTCGCTTTTATGAGAATGGTCCATACGCATTCGCGCTTTACGTAAACGAAAGATGAATGCGTTGCCATCGACGCCTTCAGGGTTGGTTTTCCGCGGACTCGTTAGTTCGTCGGTGTCTTTTGGCTCGTGGGAGTGTGGAGGCTGAGGCGTGTGCGCATGCGCTGTTGCCAGGCGCTCTGTTTCTCGCCGCCTGCTTCGATTTGGGCGAGCGCGGCCGTCAGGGATTCGCCGCCGAGCTGGCGCATCTTGATGTACAAGAGCGCCGGAACGATCGAGATGAGCGGCACCACGAAGATGTTGATGAGGCCAAGAAACTGTTGATAGATGCGGTGTGCGAGGGTGGCCTTCTCGACGTTGATTCCAACCTTGATCCGTCCAACAAAAAAGCTCACGACCATCGGGATTATAAGCTGGAGAATTGAGACGACGATGATCGTCTTCCACGATCGTGAAGCGAGTTCACGCGCGCGCTTCATTGCCGCTTTGCCTGTCAGTCCTTCGATGAGCACAACCGGCGCGTAGAGTGAGTAACGGATCCAGATGATGATGCCGGGGACGAGCAACAAAATGCACCCGAGAAAGATCCGCAGCGTCACACGTATCATCGTCCTGAGAAATGGACGCCACTGCTTGCGCAAAACCGCAAACGCTTCACGCAGCTTTACCGGTCGCAACGGCGCCGCCGTCAGTTGCGTGATGATGACTGCCGTCACGCCGGAAATCACTCCGCTCGCAACCATGTAAGCGATAACCTGCAACAGCCCGACTATCACCGTCACCGAGATCATCGCGACCTTCTGCGGCATCCCACCTGGCGGCAGATACTTGTCTGCAACAAACAACGCACTAATCAAGATCGTCGTCACGATCACCGGCAGGTGCGCGATGACACTGAGCCTGAGAAACTTCGGGAAGTATTCGCTGTAGAGCGAAAACGCCCGTCGATACAAAGCACCGACACCTTCGCTCTGCCCGCGTAGCGCGCTCGCAAATGCAAAGGCTGTTTGCGGTCGCTCAGCAGGGTTCTTCGCCAGCGCCGACATCACTACCGCCGCCACGCGTTTGGGAATCTTCTTAGCGCGTGCGCGTAGATCGTTTGGCGTTGCTTCGCGATGCGCGCGCATCACAGCCGAAGTCGCACCCGCAAACGGTGGTTCACCGGCCAACATCTGGTACGCGATGACACCGAGGCTGTAGATATCCGAACGGGTATCGACGTAACCTCCGCCACATTGTTCCGGCGACATGTAAAGCGGAGTGCCCATAATCGCGCCGACGCGCGTCAACGCGGCGCCTTGTGCTGAAGTCGAGATATGCGCCGTGTGCCTGCCGCCCCCGCTGGTCCCCGGTTCAAACAAGAGCGTGCCGTCGTCGTCATGCGCGTGGCTTTCAGTAAGTGGTTTTTGGAGCACGGTGCCGACGCCTTCGCGTTTCACCTTGAAGGCCAGAGTTTGAGGCTCGTCTCCCGTGGGTTGTAACAACGTGTCGGTTTCTAAATACGCATTCGTGATCGATGCCGGAGCAGTGTCGTCGATGATCGTCGCCGCCGGGTCGTCATCAGTCGGAGGCGCACCGGTCTCACCGAGTTTAGCGATACCGAAATCGAGAACCTTGACGCGATAACCGCCGAGACGATTCGGTTCGAGCCAGATGTTGTCGGGCTTTAAATCGCGATGGATGATGCCCTGCTGATGTGCTTCATGAACCGCCGAACAGACCTGATCGAGAATGTCGGCGACCCACTCGAGTGGCAGATTCTTCTCTTCAGACAGAACGTCGCCGAGCGTGCAGCCGTCGAGATACTCCATCACGAGATACGCAATCTGGCCGGCCTTCATGTGGGCAAAACCGAAGTCTGTGACGTCAACGACGTTCGGATGGCGCAGACGTCCGGCGGCGCGCGCTTCGCG
>Ga0105237_10003057_pt1 | contig 20183 bp, 15 predicted proteins | sample KBSC24metaG_FD_81520 | JGI IMG/M metagenome (GOLD analysis project Ga0105237, IMG submission 81520) | Corn rhizosphere microbial communities from Kellogg Biological Station, Michigan, USA - KBS C2-4 metaG | ecosystem: Host-associated > Plants > Roots > Rhizosphere > Soil | place: Michigan, USA... | reverse complement strand
GACCTGGACAATCTGAGTTTGTTCCAGCAACTTGGTGTAATTCCGGCATTTGGTGCAGCGCAGGGCTGAAGCTAATCGAGAAAGCACTATTGCGCAGGAAGTATCAGCGTGAGGATGAGTAATCGACGGAATTCGCGTCTCATCCTCACGCTTTCTCATAGGCGCTGACGCCTACCGACGGCGTCTTTTCTCATCGTTCGTTTTGGCGGTTCATACTACGTAGTCAGAACTCAAAATCGCGCCGACTCCCAGTCATAATTGGAATCAAAAAGTCTGCATAGACCTTGAAGGTACATGCGGTTTTTAATCCTCACGAATCGGATTATCTCACTCTACTTGGAATACCGGTCAAGGCGTGCAACCTCAAGTTTTGTGAAAACAAAACCTGAAACGAGCGAATACTGGTGAAACGATGCTCAGTTTGGTCACGCGCGTCTGTCAGCTTAAACATTTGACCTATCGTAGGCCTGTCTATTTGAAAATGCATTTGGCACTCGTCTCCGCGCTTTTCAAGATGCTGCTCGCCCCGAACCGTTTGCTCGAACCGGAGGCATCCTTGATGACCGCTTGCTCCACTGGGCTCAGTATTCTCTCTGATCTAGGCCCAATGGTTCGTTAAACCGGATACCCTCGCGCTCCTTGCAGCCCTTTCAGGCAGGAAACTTCGCCTGTCATGTTGTCCAGATGGGCGAGAATGATCCGATTGAGTGTGAAAGCCAATGTCCGTGTGCCAAGTCCGATTGTGCTGAGATCGACGGTGGACTCCAGCATTTCAGGCTTGAGGGTCGCGAGATAAGCATCGGCCGATTCGTACACCGCTCTGCCGTACTTCCGTGCCGTTGGGAGATCGACCTGAATTGCGAGCGCTCGTCCGTGATCGACGAGTACCAGCGGATCGCTAATCCCTGTCCGACCAACCCACGAGGACGCAAAGAGCGGCGCATCTTGCTTCAAGAGATGATTTACCGTGTCGTCTAATACGATGAGTGCGTGGGCATAGATCGCGCCCAGCGGATTGGCTAAACCCGTAGGAATCCAGACCACTTGGTCTGGAGTGACATCTTCCATGGTCCAATCTAAGAACCGATACGCGCCTTCGAGTTGTTCGCGCAGCAGGGAGATAGCATCCATAGGTTTACCACCTTCTCATCAATCCTCAATCATGTCCGATAAACGTTTTACTGCTGCTGCTTCGAAGGCGCTTCGCAGTGTCGAATCGCTGATCCGCTGTGCCAGTTCCGAGGCGATTTCCCCGGCGCGCGCGGATGCCGACCGTGCCAGCGTAACCTCACCTCGCCACACATAGACTGCTGACAGGGTCAACTGCACCTCGAACTGCTCTCCGGGCAGGACAAGCTGCTCACATAGCTCGGATGCCTCGTACAAGCAGGGAATAATCTCGTCGCGCAAGTTACGATGCCGATGATAGACTGCTAAAGCGCATAAATACCACACGCGGTAACGCGGGTTGAATCGGCTGCGGCGCTCATAGAGCGCGAGACGCTCCTCGGCTTCTTTCCCATAGCTACCGCGCAGCAGCGCCTCAATCTCGTACCAGCGCGCCAGCCCTATGTGCAAGAGATCAAAATTCTGGAAGGATTGCGCTTGCAGCGCACAGGTGCTGGCTTCATCCCAAGCGTGTGCCATGCTGCTAGCAATCGCGCTGTGAGTCGCGAGAAGACCAGCGAAATAGGCACCAGATGGCATGGTCTGGCTGATCGATTGGGCTTCCACAAACGTCCGACGAGTCGCCTCCAGGTCGAATAGAGCCCGAAAGACAGCGCCGATCCCGCACAGCGTCAGGATGTGCCATCCGGGGTTGTTCATGATTTGCGCCGTTTCGCGACACTGACGCCCGTAGTGAAGTGCTTCCTCGTAGTCGCCGGACTCCAGCAGCGCTAGAGCCAGCTTATTGGCACCGTTGGCGCGTCCCCACGAGTCGCCCAGTTGCTCAGATATACTCAATGCGCTTCGAAGCGCGTCGATCCCTGGTTCAGTACGTCCCAGGCGGACGCGCGCTTCAACTTGCAGCGAGAGGCAGTCGGCTTCCATCGAGCGGTTGCCCAGCCTCGAAAAGAGCGCATAGGCCTCGCCCGCGTTGCGTTCCGCTTCAAGGCTCTCGTTCAGGTTCAGGTGAGCATAGCCGGTGACGTTCAGGCTGCGAGCCGTTAACTCCGGTAAGTCCAGTTCTCGTGCCAGCGCGAGGGCGCGCTCACCGTGTTTCATCGAGGCTTCGGTTTCGGCACCGTAATAGCAAATCTGGGCGATGTTCCACTCGGTCTCGGCCAGAATGGCCTTATTCTGACTGGCTTCAGCGGGCGGGATTGCCTGCTGCAAGAGTACTTGAGCGGCTTCCAGATCGTTGTGCGCCTGGAGCGCTATCATGGCCAGACGCTGAAGCCCCAGAGCAACCAGAGCAGGTTGATCCACCACCTGAGCCATCTGGTGATAGACAGCTTCAGCTTTGTCAAGGAAATTGGAGAGTTCAAGTGCGCGACCCAACTGCGAATAAACCTGTGCGATCTCCATTGAACTGATTGGCTCGGGGGTTGATCGTTGATCTTGTGCCTGCCAGACCTGAATCGCGCGCTCGTAGTGATCGATGCCCTCCTGAAGGGCAAATAATCGGACTGCTTCATCGCCTGCCTTGAGACTAAATTGGAAAGCCGGTTTGCTCATGGCCGCTCCCAGCGCATGATGCGCCAGTTCCGCCGCTGTAGCCCGTGCCTCGACGGCTTGCAAGGCGCGTCGATGCAGCAAACGTCGGCGTGGAGCGCCCGCCTCGGTATAGGCAACATCGCGAATCTTATCGTGGGCAAAGTTATAAGCTGTTTCGTCCGACTGGCGCAGCAGGCCATGGATCAAGACTTCGTCCAATGCGGAAAGTCCGTCACTTGTCCTGAGGTCAGCGACCTGACATAAGTCCTCGAAAACGAAATCGTGACCAAGCACAGAGGCGGCTGCGAGCAGCGCCGACCCGGATGCTGAGAGGCGTGTCAACCGAGACTGAATGAGATCGCGGACAGTGGACGGAACGAAGCCGTGCAAATCTGCGGCGCTTTGCTGCACCGCGCTGAAGTCGAGCGCCCAACTCCCATCAGTGCGCAGGCTGGCACGGAGCAGATCGCGCTCCAGAAGCGCTTTGACGGACTCGATCATGTAAAAAGGTTGTCCTGCGGTTTCCTGAAACAACCATCCGCTAAAATTCACATGGGCATCGTTGGGTTCCATCGCCAGTGATGCGATAAACTGCTCGGTGGCAGCGGCGGTCAGCCCCTGCAGAGTCACTCGTGTTAACTTCGCATCACGCCCTAAGCTGACCAGCCAGTTGACCAGCATTGGGTTGGTTCTCAGGGCTTCGAGTCGAACCGTCAAAATAATCAGGAGCGGATTGAAACCCTCACGCCAACGCTGAACGCCATAGTGGAGCAGGTCGAGTGATGCCGTATCGAGCCATTGCAGGTCGTTGACGCAAATCACGAGCGGAGCGCGCTTCGAGAATGCGAGACCGAGTTGTGCAACGGACTCGAACAGTCGCAGACGAGCCTCATCGTCACCCGACGATAGGGGCGGAGACAGATCGGGATAGCGCTCGCGTAGCTCCGGCAGCAGACGACTTAATTCCGTGAGCCAAACGTCCGAGAGCAAATCGTCCGGCGCATTTTCGCGTTCCAACCGAGGGCGTAGGCCTTCGACGAGCGCTTGATAAGGTAGACGCCCGCCAACTTCAAACGCGCGGCCTTCGATCTCGTCGGCACCCTGTACCGCCGCCCAGTTGATAAATTCTGCTGCTAAGCGTGTTTTACCGATGCCAGCCTCGCCTTCGACCGTGACTATCTGTAATCCGCCATGCCGCGCTCGCTGGTATGCAAGGACGAGCGCAGCATATTCGTGCTCACGCCCAACCATTGGGGCTCGAAGATCGCCCGGATGTTTCCACACTACTGATTCGCCGTCGTGTGCTTTGGCTGAATAAGCCAAACGCAGCGGTGCAGCTACCCGAATCTGTTCCGCCAGCGCGACCGTTTCTGGTGCTGGTTCGACCGATAGCATCTCGGTCAGTACCGCACGACAGGTCTCATAGGCTTGAAGTGCTGCGGCACGATCACCACTGGCAAAGTGAGCCTTCATCAACCAGTAGTAGGCTTTCTCGGCGGCGGGCTGTTGGGAAATCCACTGGCTTGCCGCAAGAACAGCGCCAGTGCTGTCTCCCGTATCTGAGCGCAGGGCGCAGAGGCGCTCGTAGATCGAGCCAAGCCGGGTCTGGCACGCATGGCGTTGAAGCTCAATCCAGCTTTCAAACTCCGGCGCTGCCTGAATCTCAAATCCATCCAGAAAATCGCCTTGATAGGAGTCCACCGCTGCCTGTAAAACCGAGAGCAGACTCGTGGTATCGGCGTCTATTTCGCGGATTGTCTTAACCGCGGCCTGAAGCACTTGGAAATCGAACTCAAAATCGCTGTCGAAGTTGAAGCTCAGCGTATCGCCCTCCGCGCGAATATACGGGGGATCGGCTGCGTCGTCCCAGTGTTCGAGAGCAGCGCGCAGGCGGGTTAAGGTCGTGCGCAGGGCAGCGCGGCTTCCAGAGGAATCCCGGTCCGGCCACAGAAGTGCGGTGATCTTCTCGCGCGAGTGGGTTCCGCCCTCGACCGCGAGATACAGCAGCAAGGCCAGCGATTTGCGGGTTGGAAACGCGACGTTCCGCCCATCTTCAATGATCTGCGGCGCGCCGAGTACCCTGAGAATCAGCTTCCCCATGTTTTGTGACGCACCTTGTAACGCTTCTGACACGCGCTGAAGGTAGATTGAAAACGGCTCAGAACATTATAGCGGATTCCGAGCGACGCCGTCGAAAGGCGAAGTTGATCCAATGACTACTGTGACGTTCGTTGCGTTGATCTTGCCGGGAATGGACGAGGCCTGGCGGCGCTTTATCCAGGAGATGCGCGACCTGCACGGCAACGAATATCACGAGTCGCGCCGCCGCGCTGGCATCACGGAGGAAGCAATCTGGCTGGTTGAGTCCGCTTCCGCCGCATGGATCATCGTTCACCTCGAAGCTATGGATCCGAGCGCCGCCTTGAAGGAACTCACGAGTTCGGAACTCCCCTTTGATCAATGGTACCGTGATCAATTCCGGGCGCTGCACGGTCTTGATCTCTCTCGACTGTTCGTCGTTGAGCCGCACCAGCCCATCTTCAAGTGGCACGTTGTGGAATCTTGAAAGGAGGATGTTTTCGCTCAACGTACTCAACCCATCAAGTATCGAAACACCTTGTTCAACATCGTCCGACCTGTCAATGAACTTTGTGTAATTCTATAAGGAGAACATGTCATGGCTACCAGTCAGAATCAGGCCGTTGTCGCCAAGTGGTTTTTCGACATCTTCAGTGAGGGTAAATTGGAGGTAGCCGATCAGGTTTTTGACCCCAGTTACCAGAGTCACGATGCTGGGGCACCTCCCGGTGGTTGGCCGCGTGGTCCGCAGGGGGCCAAAGCCGTCGCCAGCACCTATCGAGCGGGGTTTCCCGACCTGAAATACACGGTTGAAGACCAGGTCATTCAGGGCGATAAGATCGTCACGCGCTGGACGGCGCGAGGCACAAACACGGGTTCTCTGATGGGCGCGCCGCCTACCGGACGTTCGGTGATGGTCACGGGAATGAGCATCGAGCGTCTGGCGAACGGGAAAATTGTCGAAACCTGGGTAAATTTTGACGGTTTGGGCCTATTCCAGCAGCTTGGTTTGATTCCGGTTCCGGGTACATCCCACTAGACCAGTCCCTGAACCGATACATATTTGCGGCTGAGGAGCATTCACACATTGCTCCTCAGCTAGGGCAACCACCCTGATCTAGCCAGGGTGGTTTCGTTGTGCATTTTAATGTTCACATAAAAATCTAAAACAAGAACTCCACCCATGAGCAGATTACTCAGATTGAGTACAAACTGTACTCGATGGATGCAAAGGGCTTTGGAGATAACCACGCTCGCAGTTTACTCACGATAACCCCTGTATGGTTTTTCTAAGACAACTCCTCAAATAGGGTAACGACATCGTGGCCTGAAGCGGGGATGGGAAACCCCATTCCCGGTGGAGAGGGAGAAACGAGGAAGTGTTAATCCGGGGTCGTGGGAGCCAAGCCCATTCTGTACGACTTGCAGCGCGATCTCGTATTGCAGGCCAAGGGCTTCTACCTGCCACGTTCGACCCGCACCCTCTGGCAGGTGCTCCGGGAAGGAGGCCGCATTCCGACCCGCATCTATGCGGGGCATCCGCTCGAACGTCCGGCTCCGATGCAGCATTGGGAGATGGATTTCGGTCAATTGGGGGCGACGTTCGAATTTCTGACGGTGGTTGACCGAGGCACTTCAATCCTGATGGAGACGCAAACCCAACCGCATTACAACGCCGAAACGGCGCTGCTGGCGGTCGCCCAGCTCTTCATCGTGTCAGGCTTGCCTCACAAACTGCGTTTTGACAACGATACCCGTTTCGTTGGCAATTGGTTGAGTGACGGCTATTCTTCACCCTTGATGCGGTTTTTGTGGTGTCTGGGGGTCGAACCGGATCTAGCCGAGCCGGGCAAGCCGTATCACAAACCGTTCGCCGAACGGTCAGTACGCACCCTTAAGTACGAATGTTTGTGGCTTGAGCCGCCCGAAGACTGGTTAGATGCCGCCCGGATGTTGAGCCTCTATCGCCACTTCTACAATCATGAGCGTGCCAACCAGTCGCTGGCCTGTGGCAATCGTCCGCCCTATGAGGCTTTCCCGACCTTGCCTTCCCTGGCTCCCGTGCCGCCCGTGGTCGATCCGGATGCCTGGTTATCGCACTACCATCATCGGATCTTTCGGCGACGGGTGGAGGGCAATGGCGTCATCTCGCTGGACAAGCAGGATTACTATGTCGGCTACACCTATGCCGGTGAGCGAATTGCGGTGCTGCTCGACGCTCAGCAACGCTTGTTTCGCGTGCTGGATCGTGGTGAGGTCATCCGTACCCTCGAAATCCGCGCTTAGGTCAGTCGACTTCAGCCTGATTTCAACGGCGCTTCCCCGCGTCTGTCCGCGCTCGTCTCCCGGTCGGTCACGATGTCAGGAAGTTATTTCAGCAGCTAACCCAGAAAAACCATACAGCTCGAGTTCCCATTCTCTTTCCATTTGCTGCCCTCCATCCTCTGCTGAGGAGCAGAATCATAGCGGGTCACCATGTCACTATCCTATTTGCGGAGTTGTCTCAGCAGAAAGCGACACAATACCTTCTTGGAGGTTCAAGACCAAATCGCCGCGCCGTTTTTCGCTAGCAGCTTTTGCTCTCGCCACATCCCCGATCAGCGCACAAGGAAAGTCCGTCCTGTCCTGCTTGAGCGCCTGGAGCCGTACCGGGTCCGATTGAAGGATTTGAAGCTGCGCGTAGAATGAGGTAGTTCTCGATGTGCCGCTGTAAACGCTTGCCGGAGTCCAAAATCATCCGTGCCATATCCGCGATGTCTTGCGGGTTCAGTGTGGCCGCGTCCTGAAGCAAGATCTCGGCTGCGCCTAGCATTCCGTACAAAGGCGTCCGCAGCTCATGGGGCAAGCTTTGCGTCAGTGACCGGCGCAGATGGTCGGCTTGCTGGGTATATTCGCGCTCTAACCGCGCTTTTTCTGCAATCGGGCGTCGATGGTGGTCAGTAACTCCTGCGACGTAACAGGTTTGGTCAGATAATCATCAGCTCCTAAATCCATCCCCTGCCGTAACGATGCCTTATCCGCCTTCGCGGTGAGGAAAACGAACGGAATATTCGCCGTCAGAGGATCGCTGCGTAGTTCATTAAGCACTCCAAAGCCGTCCAGCCCCGGCATCATGATGTCACAAATGATGAGATCCGGGACGATTTGTCGGGCGAGCTGCGCACCACTGATGCCGTCAGGCGCGACCCTGTACGGAATATCTTCATAGCCGAGCTTTTCGGCGATAGAGTTTCGAATATCCGCCTCATCTTCGATCACGAGGATGTTAGGTTTCATCGTCGGCTGCTCGGTCTTTGCTCGCGGTTGGTAAACGGACCGTGAAGGTTGTCCCCCGCCCCTCAAGACTTGCAAACTCAATCGTGCCGCCGCAGGCGTCGACCGCACGTTTGACAATCGTCAGGCCAATGCCCGTTCCCTGAATCTGTCCCACGTTCCCTGCCCGGCGAAAGGCCTCGAAGAGACGGCTCTGGTCGCGTTCCGGGATGCCGATCCCCTGATCTTCAACCCCGAGCATGACCTCGGTAGGCGAGCAATTCAAAACGACCCGGATCATTCCGCCTGAGGGGGAATATTTGATTGCGTTCGAGGCAAGATTTTGCAGGATGTGGCTAAAGAGAAACTCATCGGCATTGACGACACGACAGTCGCCCTGCGGGACGAACTCAATCCTGATGTCCTGCCGATACCCAACCCGCACTTCCTCCAGAATTTCCTCGCACAGGGCGACCACATTCAGCGGCACCGGTTTATATTCAAAGCCGGTGCTATCGGCGCGCGTGATCGTCAAGACGTCGTCCAGCAGTTTGATCAGCCGCCTCACTTGGCGCGTAATAATTTCGAGCTTCTCCAGACGCCGTTTGGGATCCATACGCTCAGCGTAGTTGATCAGCAGATCGGTAGACGATAGAATGACCGACAGCGGCGTGCGGAATTCGTGCGAAACCAGCGACGTGAAGCTGGTTTTCAATTCATTCAATTCCTTTTCGCGAGCAAGGGCAGCCCGGAGAGTCACTTCCAAGTGTTTGTCGGTGCTAATGTCCACAATATAGGCCATAATCAGCGTCTCGGTGCCGGTCTGGATCGGACTCAGGCCAATTTTCACCGGCACTTCCGTTCCGTCTTTGTGGCGAGCCGTCAGATCGAGGTTCGCGCCCATCGCCCGTTTACTCGGTGCAGCCAGATAGGCCGCCCGGTGCGCCACATGTAGGTCATTCAACCGTTCCGGCAGCAGCATTTCAATCGGCTGACTGATCATTTCCTGCTGCTGATAACCGAAAGATTCTTCGGCGCGCCGGTTGACGAGCACAATCGACCCGGTTTTGTCGATGATTATGATTGGATCGGGTGCAAACTCAACGAGGGCGCGATATTTTCCCTCGCTGGCTTGCAGCGCTGCCGTTCGTTCCAGCACGCGCTGTTCCAAGTCCGCCGCATGGTTTTGGATTTGTTGATACGACTGGGCATTGTGAATGGCGATAGCCGCTTGATCCGCCAGGAGTTCGAGTACCCGAATTTCATATTCGTCGAATGGATGGATCTGTTCATAGGTCAGCCCCATGACCCCGACGACCGCACTGCCTATCCTTAGAGGCAAGCCAATGAAAGCACCTTCGCGCCGCCGATCTTGATAGGCCGGATGCTGACTCACGTCGGGGATGACCACCCGTTCGCCGCTCCGTACCAGGGCATAGGATAGACCATCGGGGCGTGGCTCGGCTAAAGATCTGTCCTGTTTTTCCCCTTGCCACTGCGCCGCCCCAAAGGTAAGTTTTTCGCCATCGAACAGGAAAACGTGGGCGCTATACGCCCGCACCAGCAGAACGGCATATTCCAGGATTGTGTCGAGTACGTTCGCCATGTCCAGGCTGCTCGTCAGGTGCAAGCTAGCCTCGTGCAACGCGGTCAGTTCACTCGTTCGACGCTGTTCAACTTCCAGCAAGCGCGCATTTTCAATCGCAATGGCGAACTGCGCTCCTACTTCCCGAGCAATATCGACGGCTTGGGCTGAAAATGCACTGGGTTCGACCGCCTGCAGGTTGAACGACCCCAACAAACCGCCGCTGGCGATCAGCGGAATACGGATATTCGAGTGGATGCCGGCTGCGATCAGGGCCGCATCACTGGGCCTGGGTTCAGCAATCTTCATTAAATCTTCAACATAATAGGTTTCATTCCGCTTGAGCCGCTCGATGATCGACATATCGTCATAGGGATAATAATTCGGGATCGGCCCAATCGACGCCAGGATGGTAAAGCGCTGATTGTCCAGATCAAAGGCCGTGACGCTCGCACTGTCAAAGCCCATCAAGGCTTGCAGCCGCGTGACGACTGACTCGGCGATGGACTGAGGTTGATCACGCTTTAGGATCGCCCGGTCAATTTCATGCAGGATCTCCAGTCGTTCCGTGTAGCGCCGGACGTCGTCTTCCGCTTCCCGGCGCCGCGAAACATCCCTGGATGCCGCTTGGATCTCCAGAACTTCATTAGTTTTCACATCGCGAATAGCACGACTATTGGTTTCGAACCAGACATACGTGCCGTCTTTGCGCCGAATGCGATACGTCTCAACTGAGCTATCAGATTGTTCCAGTGTGGCTTGATGCGCTTGCATGATGGCGTCGAGGTCATCGGGATGAAAATATCCATAAGCGGGGTGACCGATGAGTTCGTGAGGCTCATAACCTAAAAGCGTTCGGGATGAAGGCGATGCATAGAGGTAGATACCTTGCGGGTTGAGGCGCGAAATCATATCGGTCGAATTTTCGGCCAGCAGCCGAAATTTTATGTCACTCGCGCGCAACGCCCGCTCGGAGTCTTTAAGCGCCGTAATATCATTAATCATGCTGAGAACACAGGGTTCATTCTGGAACGTGATCATGGCAGCCGATAACAGCACATATTGTCGCGTGCCCGATTTGTGCTGGTATTCGACCTCGACGCCCTTGACGAGGCCCGTGTCGCGGAGTTTGGTGAGCATCAGCTCATGTTCCACCGGATCCACCCAAAGCGCCAGTTCTGAGCGATTTTTCCCGATCATTTCCTCGCGGGAGTAGCCGAATGTCTCCAGATAGCGCGCGTTGACATCCAACGTTTGCCCATTGGACCAGCGTGAGATGGCAATTCCCACTGGACTTGCCTGAAAGACGGTGGCAAAGAGGACTTCGGCCTCGGCGCGCTTGTGGCGTTCCGCGGCTTCCCGCAGTTCCCGCTCGACGGTCGGGACCAGGCGAGACAATTTGCCTTTGGCGAAGAAGTCAGTCGCTCCGGCCTTCATGGCCGCGACGGCAGCATCCTCCCCCACAGTACCCGATATGACAATGAACGGAACGTCAAGTTTTAGCTCATGCACGATCTCAAGGGCAGCCAGCGCATCAAACGACGGCATCGAATAATCTGACAGGATGATGTCCCAGGTTCGATCGTGCACTGCCGCTCGCATCTCCGCTGCGCTGTCAACCTGGACGTGGTTGACGTCAAACCCGCCGCGCCGAAGTGCGTGCAACAGTAACAAAGCATCACTTTGCGAGTCCTCAAGGATCAGCGCATTCAGCGGCTTGTCCATAAGCGACCTCCAGGTCTTACTTTAGCGAGCTTTCATTGAGTACCAGCCAGTACAGGCCTAACTGCTGCACCGCGGTCACAAACTCATTAAAGTCCACCGGTTTGCGCACGTAACTGTTGACACCCAGTTTGTAACTGCGAACCAGATCATCCTGTTCTTTGGACGAAGTGAGGATGACGACGGGCAGCAACTCTGTCCGTTCGTCACGGCGGATCTGCTGCAAAACTTCCAGCCCGTCCACTTTCGGCAGTTTCAAATCGAGCAGTACCAGCACGGGCAGAGGCTGTGGCTTCGTATCACTGGAACCAAACAAATACGTCAGCGCTTCTTCACCGTCGTTGACCATGACCAGGTCATTGCCAAGATTGCTTTTCTTGAAGGCGCGCTGTGTCAACAGACGGTCGTTTGGATTGTCTTCCACCAGTAGAATTCGGCTCATAGACCGTTCCTTTTCAGACACGATTTCTCGATCCCAACGTAAAGTAGAAGGTGGCTCCTTCGTTCACAACACCCTCCGCGCGTGCTGTCCCACCGTGTCGGTGCATGATTCGCTGGACGGTCGCCAATCCAATTCCGGTGCCGTCAAATTCATCCATCGCGTGCAACCGCTGAAATGCGCCAAACAGCTTATTCGCATACGCCATGTCAAAGCCCGCGCCGTTATCGCGCACATAATATTCAGCGACGCCATTGATATTCTGACAGCCGAATTCGATGCGCGCAGCCGCCTTTTTGGAGGAATATTTCCAAGCATTGCCCATCAGATTCGCCAGCGCCACTCGGACTAATCCCTCATCGCCGCATCCTTCGACATCGTTCTGGATTGAAAACTCCACGACGCGCTCCGGTTCCTTCGCTGTTAAATCCGCAGCAACGTCGCGCGCCATGGTGCTCAGATCAATCCGTGTCACCTTCATTTCCATGCGCGTGAAGCGCGAAAGGCCAATCAAGTCATCGATCAATTTCCCCATCCGCTGGCTTTCCGTTCGAATCCGGTGCAGAAAATCCCGCCCCATGTCGTCGAGGACATCGTCGTAGTCTTCGAGCAGTGCCTGACTGAAACCGTCGACGGCGCGCAGCGGCGCGCGCAGATCGTGCGATACCGAGTAACTAAATGCCTCCAGCTCTTTATTGACTGCCGTTATATTCGCGCTCTGTTCCTGTAAGCTGCGAGCCTGTCGGCGGAGACTTTCGATCAATTCTACGTTTTCAAGGACAATCGCGCTTTGTTCTGTCAACAGAGAAACCAGATGAAGATCGTCCTCGATAAAGAGTGAACCATACTGCAAGAAAACAAGCAGCAGTCCCCAGCTACGGGTAGTGGTGTCCATCGGCACGACGAGAACCGAATCAGCGCCGACCGATGTCAGCAGGTGACGTACTCCCTCCGCCATCTGCTTTGAAGCGCGCACATACCTTGGTGATTTGTTATCGTTTTCGAGCGCAGAGCTAGCTGCTTCGTCCCAGGGTATCTTTGAGGCATCATCCGCGTAAAGCAGGTTCCATTGCTGGTTATCGTCATTCTTGCGCACGACTCCAGCAGCGATAGCTCCAACGGAGCGCCGGGCGGCAAGGCAGATATCCACCCCGATTTCCGCGATCTGTGTACTTTCCTCCATCGGTTTTCTGCTGATCCCGGTGAGGTAATTTTCGGCTTCGGCAAGCTGCCACATGCGCCGAAGCCAACGTGGAGGAACGAAGCCGACATAAAACGCGAGCACGCTGATAATCGCAAACGTCTCGCCGAGAAGTGCCAGCAGAACTTTCTCCTGGATAATAGAACCTGCGAGCACGATAGCACCCAAGGTCAGCCCGAAAAAGCCTGCGCCTGCTGCCGTAAAACGGAGCCGCTGCTGGGCGACACCTGTTGATCTCAGCGCCCCACGCACAAATCCAATCGCTGCATATAAGTTGATACCGACTAAGTAAGCAGCACCGATCACCGTAGAAACGATTTGAATACGCGGGCCGATAATAATCCCTACCAGGATCGTCACAATGAGACTGTACAACGCTACGCGGATTGCGTAACTGGGCGTTGAGCGTAAATATCTTAACAAACGTACCAGCAAGTAGGGTTCAATGAGGAGGGCAATCAGCCCAAGAGAGCTTGCTCCGTCAGATTCCTCTACTCCCTGAAGACGGGCAATAAACTGCAACAAGAACGGAACGGCAAGGATCGCAAATAAAATGGCAACGTCGCGCCGCACGGGATCGCGATGACGCAAGAAATCGAGCAGCGCAAGCACGCCTATAGCAATGAAGACAACATGGACAACAATGTCGAGCAAGTCAAATGCACTCATCGATCAACTTCCCTATCTGTTGGCTTTCGGTTCGAATCCAGTGCGGAAAATTTCGCTTTATCTCGTCGAGGACATCTTCGTAGTCTTCGAGCAGCGCCTGTCTGAAACCGTCCTACTGATACCCACCCCTGGCAACGCCAGTGCCAGCAGACCCGATCTTCCTGCCGCATAGCGCAAAGCGTTGCTGAACAACGCCCGAAGTGATCAACGCGCCTTGATCGGATGCTGTCATCGCGCGCCCGTCGATCACGATGAAATAAAGCATGATCAGGAGCGTCAGGACAGTCGAACGCGCCGCATTCAGCAGGGCGATCACTTCTAGCGACATGACCAGACCGACTAGAGCGCCGATTGTCGTCATGAGGATAACCCCACTTGAAAAAATTAATGATTTGGCGCAGTCAAAGCAGCGTTTACTTGATTCTATATTAGGTTTATAAGGGAATGACGTGAGATAACGATGTCAAGGCAGTGATACGTCATCTGTACGTCCTCAGCGCAAGCCTTATGGGAGCAGCGGCAATATCTCTCGATAGAGATTGCAAGCGTCGAGAATTATGCGGAGCCAGTACTTACCCGAGCAGTTCGACGGAATATACGGGAGCATAGCAGAAGCAGTTCAGTGATCTGAGACGAGGCGACTGTCAGTGAACCAATGTATGATGCGATTGAAATGGCTATTGTGTCTATTTCAGCACGACTCCCCGTGATATGAACTGAATGGATGGGCTTGTTGAAAAAGTCGGTGCAAGCGGTGACGGGATCGGCGTAGTCGAGGAACGAACCGAGTAAAATCAGGCCGCAGCGCGGCACTGCCCGCCGGTCTGAGCGGTCGGTTCCACATTCTCGCTTTCAATAACTGCTTGATATTCTGTCCTGCTGTCCGGATCAACCTGAAGGGTGGAAAAACCTCGGCTGAGGGAAGTTTCAGGCGGTGTCGCGATAGTAATCGTGCAGGATTCCGCCGAGAACATCGCGACAATGAATCGTGCCACGCTTGGACCGGAAAAGCGGAATTGGAGTTTGTTGGCTCAGCCCTTGATGAGGACGGGCGGTGTTGTAGTAGTGAACATATTCTTTGAGCACACGAGCAAGATGGCGCTGGTTCAGAATGAGTAGCTGATCCAGGCATTCCTGACGGACTGAGCGCACCCAGCGTTCAGCCACAGCATTGGCTTTCGGCGCTCGAAAGGGTGTACGAATTTCATAGCCTTCTGAGATGAAGACTTGGTCGAAGCTGCTCGCAAATTTACTGTCGCGGTCATGGATGAGGAAGCCCATAGGAGTTTGGATGTCGTCATCCAGCTGCCAAACGAGTTGACGAGCTTGCTGGGTGACCCAGGTACGATCTGGATTAGCAGTGCAGCCAGCAAGATGAACGCGACGAGAACCAAGTTCAATGAAGAAAAGCACATACAGCGTTTCCAGGCGAACCGTTTCGACGGTGAAGAAATCGCACGCCAGCATCTGCTGCCGGTAGTGTTTCAGAAATGCGCGCCATGAACTCCGTGCTCTCTGAGGAGCGGGAAATAAACCATGACGGCGCAAGACATTTTGGACGGTACTGGGATGGACCTTGAACCCCAGTTTCAACAATTCTCCCTGGATCTTGTCGTACCCCAGGCGTGGATTCTCCCGCGCGATGCGGACAATTAACGCCTCCACGTCGAACGTTAATCGTGGCCTTCCGCCTCGATGCGGATGCTGAAACGTCCATTTCCGGCGGACGAGTTGGCGATGCCATTTCAGCACCGTGTCGGGTTGGATGAGCAAGATTGTTTCGCCCAATACTTCCTGAAACCGCTGCGTTTGTGTCTTCAGGCGAGTGGCTAAGGTGACGAGCATCAGCTTTTCGGGATGAGACAAGCGTGGCTTAGTTTTGGATTGACGTTCGAGAATGCGGAGTTGTTGACGCAAGAGGGCAATCTGGAGATCTTTTTCAGTATGCGTAACGCGGACTGAGGCGAAGATCCAAAACGACTGTGACTAAGCAATCTAACAGGTGATAAATCATGCTTGGGAAACTGAATCCTCACTGTTGGAATGATCAACAGTGAGATTACTTCGTTTCGCCCTCGCCTGAAACGAGTCCAAACTCTATCGAGAGGAATGGACGAGGTTTTTCCACCCTCAAGATACGGAATAATGATTTTGTGAGAGAAGGATTACTTTGAAAATGCTTTGGTTAACGTGAGTAATGGATAAGACGGGATGTCTTTCAAAGGAGGCGGTATCCTCCAGGTTACCCCGAACGGAAAGGCATCCCACCATGGGTCTACTGGAACTTTTCTGTGCCGTCGATGATTTCTGGAAAGCGTTTGAACCGACCTGGCGCGAAAGGCGGCTTGGCAGTGGCGAGCGCCAACGCGAGCGAGCGGGCGAATTGAGTGGGAGTGAAATGATCACCATCGTGATTCACTTTCATCAAGCACGTTATCGGGACTTTAAAACGTACTACACCCAGTACGTCCAGGCGATTGCCGACGCGCTCCAGTGCCAGTTCTATTCGGGCGGTGAGCCGCAGCAGCAGCTTCTCAATTATCTGCGCGAAAAAAACGCTTCTGCTCGTGCTTGACAACTTTGAGCATCTGCTCGACGGCGCGGATCTGCTGAGCGAGATGCTGGCCTAGGCGCCGCGTCTGAAGCTGTCGGTGACCTCACGGGAAGCGCTCAATCTGCAAGAGGAATGGGTCGATCCCGCGAAAGGAATGCATTTCTTAGAGTCGAGCGCTTTCATCGCTCGCTGACAGCAGATGTGGAAGCGACCCGTCGGTGTCTGAAACGCTAGCGACCGCACTACAATCATGAACGCCCTAACCAGGCGCACAATTGTCACAACCAACCGCCCTCGACGGATTTTCTAGTGCTGCCTGTCTTGCCGCGTTTGCCCGAACAAGTCGACCCGGATAGCTGGTTAAACGCTATTGACGGCAAGCTGTACCAGCGCCGGGTTGAAGCGAACGGTGCCGTCAAAGTCGATAAATTTCGCTACTACGTGCAGCAAAAACTGCGAGGGCAACATGTTTTGCTCAAAGTCAATACAGCGCAACAAACATTTGAGATCTTCTTTCAAGGACGGCGTATCAAGTAGATGGTGATTAAGGGGCTGCATCGCCAAGTGTTTTCGCTGAAAGATTACTTACGGCAGATTTGCAAGGAGCCGGTTTCCGAGCAACGACAGCGACTAAAGCGGAAGGAACATTGGTCTACGATTTGAAGTAAGCAGTTCAGTTCACGAGCAGCGAAAACAGTACACTGATCAATGATTATTATCGTGAGATCGTATAGCTGGGCGGAATCTCTTCTGTGGATGAATTTTTACACGGTACGGGTTTTGTACAGAACTACTCACAATCTGCACTTCAAGCTGGCTTATTCCTTGCCTGAGCAGGTTCTAAGTTCAGTGTCGGTGTCGCTACAGAAATCATCCTAACTCGGATTTGGATATTTCCGGAGAACTTATGGGTGAAAAAATTACGATCTGTTTACAGTCCGTTACCAGATCTATCCCAAGACAAAAATAAAGCGGCACAAGTGAATGTCCTCGCCATACCGGTCATGCGGGGCATACCTGTTTCTCCCTCGCATCTCCCTCAGTAAAGTATTTCTACTCTACCCAGTGACTCACGTTCGACATTCGAAAAATGATAAAACGTATAGAACAAGGCCCTATCAGAGCCTGACTTCCATACAATAGAGCGCGACGAATCACAATTTTCCGTAGAGAGGAGATCATCTCTCATGCGCTCTAAAATCTTCGTCCTTTTCATCCTTGGCCTATTATTGGTCGGCAGTGCGACACTTGCCTCAGCGTCTGTGCCGACTCCAGTTCTACAAGCCGCCGTTCCAACGGCAGTGCCGACGCCCACTCCACTCGCTGACAGCGTTTATGCCCAGATTGACATGATGAATCAGGCCATCACCAACCTCTACCAGCGCATCAGTCCTTCAGTTGTCCATGTCACAACTCAGTCTCAGACCATTGATTTCTTCTATGGCACAGTTCCGCAGGAAGGCACAGGATCAGGCTTCGTCTACGACGATCAAGGCCACATTGTCACCAACGATCACGTTATTTCCAGCGCGGATCAGGTCAACGTGCTGCTCGGCGGCGGTACGTCGCTGCCCGCGACCGTCATCGGCTTCGACAGCTATTACGATCTGGCGGTACTCCACGTCGATGTTCCCGCGAACGTTCTCACACCGCTGCAATTGGGCGATTCGTCTCAGCTTCAGGTCGGGCAGTCGGTCGCGGCGATTGGCAATCCCTTCGGGCTGGAAGGCACGCTCACCACCGGCATTATCAGCGCGCTTGGTCGCCAGATTCAGACCGAGTCCGGCGGCACGATTGGGCAGGCCATACAGACCGACGCCGCCATTAACCCCGGCAATTCGGGCGGCCCGCTCCTCGATATGCGCGGGCGCGTCGTCGGCATCAACACGGCGATCAACAGCCCCAGCGGCGGGTCGGTCGGGATCGGCTTCGCCGTGCCGTCCAACGTGATCGCCCGTGTCGTGCCGATCCTGATCAGCACAGGGCATTTCCCGCACGCTTCGCTCGATGCGACGCTGGTCGAACTGGGGACGGAGATTTCGCCCTCGCAGAACGAGCCGAGCAGCGGCCTGCTCGTCGCGCAGTTGATTCCCGGCGGGGCAGGCGAGAAGGCCGGGTTGCAGGCGGCGACTGTTCAGCGCCAGTTCGGGCGCTTGCTCGTTCAGGGTGGCGACGTGATTGTCTCAGTCGATGGGCATTCGGTGGCATCGCGCAGCGATTTGCAGAGCTACCTCGAAGACAATCACAAACCGGGCGATCAAGTCACCCTCAGCGTCGTCCGTAACGGCAAGTCGATGGACGTGCCGCTAACGCTCAGTGAGCAGACACAGGCTTCGTAGGGGCGCAAGGTCGTAGAGGCAGGCCCATGATAGGGGATAAACCAGCAGCTGGAATTCTCCCGAAAACCAAGAGTCTGCCTCAGGTTATGTATTCGTATCTACTTCTTTCTACAATCTTAGCGGAAGAACCACTCGACCGGGTAAAGCTCAGACCTCCAAGCTGATAGACCGGGCTGCCAGCGTCACCTTAGCCTTCGATCATGTCTTTGCTGCCCAGCACATCAAATTGATTCATAGACCAATTTGCGCTCAGAATGCCAATGCTTACTCTGTATCGGTTATTGTGTCCCACGGGCTGTCTTCATCGAACGGTTCCGAGAGTTTCATCGATTCGAGGAGCTGCGCGTAGATTTGATCGGCAACGTGGAGTGGCAGTCCCATTTCAGCCGCCACATCGGCAACAACATCGTATTGCCGCGGATGCCAATCCTTTAGTGCACGCTTCAGTGGAATGGTCTACCCCCAGATTAGTGGAGTAACAGTCGCTCAAGCTGCCCTAGTGACCGGAGCGGCAAAGGCAATGCTGGAGTGGAGCCGCTGCCGGTTGTAGAACACCTCAATGTAATCAAAGATGACCATGCGTGCTTCGGATCGGGTGGCGAACACACGCCCTTGAACCGCTTCGAGTTTGAGCGTGGCAAAGAAGCTCTCCGCCATCGCATTATCGTAGCAGTTGCCCGAACCGCTCATACTTCGAATCAGCTTGTCTTCCACGCGCGTTTCGCTGTACAGCTGGTTGGCGAACTCGCCGCCTCGGTCAGAATGCACGATCAGTCCCGCTAAAGGCTGTTGACGTTTCAGCGCCATGGTCAAGGCAGAGGTCGCGAGCGGGGCATCATGCTGGTTGCCTATTGACCAGCCGACAATCTGGCGGGTGAAAATGTCCAACACTGTCACCAGATACAGCCACCCTTCATCGGTCGGGACGTACGTCGTGTCTGTCACCCATTTTTCATTTTCTCGCTTGGCAGTAAAGTCCTGTGCCAGCAGGTTCTCCACGACATACTCATTCTGCAGCGAATGGGTTAGGCAAGCCCGTGGTTTCTTGGCACGAACTGAACGGAAGCCGTGTTGACGCATCAGCCGAGCGACCCGCTTGCGTGAGGTACAGATCCCTTCTCCCCGTAAGGCTGCTTCCACTCGGTTACTGCCATAGGTGTGGCGACTGTCGTCAAAGACCGTTTGAATGCAGGTGGTGAGATAGGCATCGCGTTGGTCGTGTCGATTGGCTTTTGTTTCTCGCCAGGCATAGTACCCACTCTCGGAAACCTCCAGCGCCTCACACAAATCCTTCACGGACGCTGTCCCTCGTGCCTGCTCGATCACAGCGAAGCGCTCGGCTTTTCTTGGCTGATGATCGAGATAGCTTTTTTTAGGACGCCGATCGTCGCATCCTTCTGTGCGACCGCCCGTTCCAACTCCCGGATCCGTGCGCTCAGTTCACTCATCGTCGCTGTGTTCAAATCCAACTTTTGCGGTTGACCAAACTGCTGGATCCACTCGTGTAACGTCTTGTTGGAAATCCCCAGCTCGCGCGCGGTGCGTGAGACATTCTGGCTGGCTTCCGCCTTCCGCACTGCTTTCCGTTTGAATTCCTCTGTAAACGGTGATCCCTTGCTCATTTTCAGTCTCCCTTTTCAGTCGATTATTTTACCCGCTTGGGAAACTGTTACTCTATTTTATCG
>Ga0105237_10003056_pt1 | contig 20184 bp, 17 predicted proteins | sample KBSC24metaG_FD_81520 | JGI IMG/M metagenome (GOLD analysis project Ga0105237, IMG submission 81520) | Corn rhizosphere microbial communities from Kellogg Biological Station, Michigan, USA - KBS C2-4 metaG | ecosystem: Host-associated > Plants > Roots > Rhizosphere > Soil | place: Michigan, USA... | reverse complement strand
GCAGGAAAGATTGAAAATCGCAAGAAATACAATGGGATTGAATTTGATGATGATTTGGATTTAGATATATATGAAGCTTATTATAGAAATCTTGATCCGCAGACCGGAAGATGGTGGCAGATAGATCCTAAATGCGAACCTGGGCAGGATGATAATGAGGAAGAATTAGAAAGTGTGTCTCCCTACAGTGCAATGTCTAATAACCCTGTAAGATATAGCGATCCATTAGGCGACGTTCCTGGGGATGGCGGAGGATTTTGGTCAGGTGTATGGGAAGAAACTAAAGGACTAGTTAAAGGCGTAGTTAGTTTGGCTACGGGCCAGGCGATTGTAGAAACAGGTCAAAATGCAACCCAGGCCGCAGTGGCAGCCATGAATGGGGACTTTAAACCGCTCTTGGAAAACGAACCCACAGGGCTTTACCAAACAGGTAAGAATGTAGTAAATGCGGCACAGGGTGACACAAAGTCTTTAGGTAAGGTTGTAGTTGATATAGCTGCGGTTTTAATATCACATAAGCTCGGTGGTGGAGAAAAAACTGTAGAAAATATTAAAGCAAAAGGGCCTATTAATTATAGTAAATATCTCAAAGACCCTAAAAATGTTGCACCAGGTAACAAATTTACACCGAAACAGCTGAAAGATGCCAAAGCATTAAATCAAAAACTTAATGGAGGGCAATTGATTGATGATATCGATGGCAAGCCGATGAATCCTTCAAAACAAAGTAAGAAAGGAGTACCGGCTGACATGAATCAAGTTGAAGGTGATCATAAAGTTCCTCGTAATCCAAAAGATCCAAATACAACCCCAGGAAGCAATAGTTTTAGTAATTTACAGTTGACACGAAAAAGCAACAATCTTAAAAAAAGTAACAATTAAATTATGATTTCAGAAGAACATAAAAGACTAGCAATATTTACTGTCAAAAATGTTGTTAGAGGTACCAGTCCTGTATTATTGGTTGTTCACGATAATGACAACGAATGGCAATTTTTACCTAATGAGAGTGTCACAGAAGAAGATATTATGATAATTTCGTTAGAAAATATAATCAAAATTGATCCTACACTAGAGGAAATTTTGTGGATACCAGAAGGAACCGAAGCTGTGAGAGAAGATACAGGGAGAGATTGGACAACAAAGATATATCTCGAGTAACCAACTGTCTGCCCCCGTGCTGGCGCAAGTATAAGTGGTCGTGCTTTGTTAAGATAAAATGTTATAAAGCCGCTGGTAATAACATCAGCGGCTTTTATTGTGTCAGCTCTCCATAGTCTGTTGCTCTGCGAACGTCTCCGGCTTCGCAGCGTTATGCGGATTGTCTGCGACAATTAATACAAAAGCCCGGTATTGCCGGGCTTTTCTTTCTTGCAAAATGTACTTATTTCAAACGAAAGTAACAATTGAAGAACTTTACAGCCAAGTCTCATCCGAAACTTTGCAAACATTATCTATCGGCACTAAAAAAGAATAGTCCCATTGATTAAATTTTGCGCCAGTTTGTCATTAAAATGAGTTTATAACGGCTATGATCAAATCGAAAGAGGAACGAAGGATGATCGAAGGACAAACGAAGGAGAAGCGAAGCTAAGCAACGTAAATAAAAGACTGCAAAAAAGGCAGTTGATGTCTTAAAGCAGCCTTTACCTATCGTCGTTTATCTAAGAAGTGGTCACCTATCCTTCAATCTTTAATGCGCTTACTGAGCAGGCTAAGTACTTTTTTAACCCTCCCCTTTAGGGCAATGTCATTTAGTTAAGCGTAAACCGGATTCTAAAGCCTGGAAGGCTTTAATTCAAATAGCTCCGGTTGCAAACCGGAGTTGTAATCAGCAATGGTATACAACCCTGCAAGGGTTGAATTAATAGATCTTCAACCCTTGCAGGGTTGGTCATTTGCACTATCTTTTTTTGTCCCCGGATGAAATCCGGGGCTATTAAAAGTTTATGCCCTTTGGGCAATTATTTTTAGCTTATGTCTCTTAACTAAATGACATTGCCCTTTAGGGAGCCGGAGGGGCTTTACTTTTCATGCAAACACAAACCATTTCCATCCAAATCCTTCAGCCATGCAAACCTGCCCCATGGCGTGTTATCAATTTTGCCAACTTCAATACCTTTTGCTTTAAGTGTGTTTGCCTCTTTTTCAATATCTGCAGTTTCGCAGATAACTGCATGAAAGCTGGCCAGGGAAATAGAAGTCTCACTGCCAGGTAACCCCATTTGTATCCAGGTTTCGCCTTCCGGCATCGGTGCTTCCGCAATAATTTGAAAACCGAGTTTCAGGTAAAACTCCTTTGCCTTTTGCCTGTCTTTAACAGGCAGCATGATGATTTCTGTTGATGTCATAGTGTTGCTTTAAAATGAATAAATTATTTACAACTCAAAATTATAAACACCTGTTACTACCAATGCAGGGTGCAAACGACAATCTTACCCGTTGATTGCGACAGCCACACTTGTTACATTTGTTCTAACTAAGAATTGGAAAATGAAACATGTTTCTATTTTATCCCTCTACGATGCAACGCTTACAAGCATAGACAGCAGCCTCCAGATTTTTACACGTGTAAATGACTTTATGAGGTACCAGGGCAAGCCACCTTTTTATAATGTAGAGATAGTGGGCCTCACAAAGAATATGAAATTGGCTGATGGTCTTTACAACATCCGCGTTAATAAAACAATAGACCAGGTAGCCAAAACGGATGTAATAGTGTTGCCTTTGCTGTGCGGCGATTTTCCCAAAGCCATTGCAAGGAATAAAAAATACCAGGACTGGCTGATTGAACAATATCATAACAATGCTGAAATTGTTTGTTTGTGTGTAGGTTCTTTTTTTCTTGCATCAACAGGGTTACTTAATGATAAGAAATGTGCTGTACACTGGGCCGCAAAAAATCAGTTCAAAGACATGTTCCCGGAGGTGAAAGTAATCGACGACAAAATTATCACCGATGAAAAAGGTATATACACATGTGGCGGTGGTTACTCTTACCTTAACCTGCTTCTTTACATTCTTGAAAAACATTTGAGCAGGGAAATTTCCATACTTGCTTCCAAGATGTTTGAGATTGATATTGAACGTAAAAGCCAGAATCCTTTTGTAATATTTGTAGGGCAAAAAAATCATGGCGATGAACTTATACTCAAGGCACAGGAAATGATAGAAAACAACCCTGGCACTACTTATTCTGTGGATGAAGTTTGCGACCAATTCGCTGTAGGACGAAGAACATTTGAGCGAAGATTTAAAAAATGTACAGGCAATTCAATCGCGGAATATATCCAGAGAGTGAAAGTTGAATTCGCCAAAAAGCACCTGGAAGCAGGAAGAAAAACGGTGAATGAAATCATCTATGAGACCGGGTACAATGATATTGATGCATTCAGAAAAGTATTCAGAAAGTTTACTGACTTATCGCCCATTGACTATCGTAAAAAGTATGCGGTTTAATCCTTCTTCAAACAAACTGTGAAGAAAGAAAACCTTTACATCACTGGTGCACATTTTACGAATCACCGCATTTTTCGTAATATGTTACCCTGTAAAGCTTTTAGCTATGTACCTTAAGCGTCTTTATAAATATCACAAAGGCTGGTTTTTGTTTGTGCTGCTTTTTGCTATGGGCCAGTTATTTATTGATTATAAAAGAGGCGTAGTGTTCTCTCCGTTTTTCCATTACGGAATGTACTCCATTAAATTTTATCCTCAACAGGAATATACTGTTACTGCAGTTTATGTAGACGAAAAAAAACTGCATACAACTGAATTTACTCCGCAACAATGGGATAATATTTCAGTGCCTGTTGACTTCTTTTCAAACCAGGAAGAAAATAATCATTCTGTATGGCAAGCGAACATAAAGCGAATGCTTCATTTCAAAGATTCATCAAAATATCTTAATACACTTGGCAGCGCAGGATTTGATCGCTGGTACAGGTCTTATCTCTCTTACAAGTTCGGCTATAATGAAAATGCAATCAGAATAGTTAAAGAGAGGTACAGCTTCAACGGGCAATTTATTCCTGTTCAACCCTATAAAAATTAACTGCCCAATGAATGATGTTTTTAGAAAGAAAATAGTGGTTTACTACTGCATTATTTTTTACCTCTTAATGATATATAAGTGGCTGAATGGATTATTTCTTTTTCAGCTTCGCCCCTCTTTTTTTTATACCAGGCAGGATATTTTTACCTGGCTTTTTATGCAGACAGGCCTACATCAGTGGCTGCTTAACAACAAGCCCGGATGGATACTGGCCGATATTTTATTTTACAGCCTGCCAGCGATTTACCTGTTGGTTCATCGCTATTCTGTAAAGCTATCTGTTGCTACGGGCTTTATCATGTTGCTTGTTAACTGGTGTTATGTTGAATGTTATACGTTATATCCCATCAATTCTATTGAGGCGCATCTTGCATGGCTGCTTTTCCCGGTTCTTTTTATTACTACATCTACCGCCACATTTGCATTTTTGTTTGAAGGCCTGCGGTACATGTTCCTTTATCTTTTTATGTCTGCTGCTCTGTGGAAATTATGGGAGGGAAGTATTTTTAATATTCACCAGATGAGTGGTGTGCTTTTGTTTCAGCACAGTCAGCAACTTACAAACTCTCCCAACTACTGGCAATCTAAATTGTACTTGTGGCTTATCAATCACGAGACCGTATCTTATATACTGTTTCTTTTGGCATTCCTGGCTGAGCTGTCTTTTATCATTGGCTTCTTTACAAAAAGATTTGATAAATGGCTCTTTGCACTATTTGTTTTGTTCCTGCTGATGGATCATTTTATCATGCGCATACCCTATTATGAACTTTCACCATTCCTGCTAACGCTTCTTTACAAACCGGCACAAACGGCTGTAAAAAATTGAGCAAAATATTACTGCATATGACTTTGTTGTGAATGGCTTGTTTTTAAAAAGTGGCAACCTTTTGAACTTATACTTTTTTTAGTCTAACTTAAGGTGGTTATTCGTATACCTTAATCGTACTTTATGAAGAATCCCAGGTTGCCGGAATTCGATATTCAAACCTTTTTATCAGAAGAGCATGTTGAATGGCGTGATACCGATTTTTATGTTTCCAGCGAACGTAGCTTTTTAATAATGCCGTCCCGTGCATTCAGAACCAATTTTTATGTTATTGCTATTTGTACAGAAGGCTCTGCAAGAATTAAACTTAACCTTCAGGAGCATTTTGTCTCTTTAAACACATTAGTGTCCGTAACACCACATCATATTATCCAGGTAACAGAACATAGCGCTAATTTAAATGCCCGGATTATTTTCTTTACCAAGTCATTTTTATTTAATAACCAGGTTAACGCACACGTGCTGGACAACCTGGGTTTCTTCAGACCCAATAACTACAATGCCTTAACGGTTAATGAAGAAGATGCGGGCTCATTAAAAAATTTCTTTGAGCTTATTCGCGAGAAAACAGAAAAAGATCATTATCCGTACCGGAAAGAAATAGTAAGGCATTTGATTATTTCTTTATTGTATGAAATAGATGCTCTTTATCAACATCATTCAACTGATTTTACAAGTAAGCTCAGCAGGAAAGAAGAGCTTAGTATGCGCTTTCATGATCTTTTATTTAAACACTATAAGACAGAACGTAGTGTAAAATTTTATGCTGATGCATTGTTTGTAACACCTAAATATTTAACGGAAGTTATTAAAGAAGTAACCGGTAAGCCTGCCGGGGAAATTATTGACGAAGCGATAATACTCGAGGCAAAAGTGTTGCTTAAAATGCCTGAATATTCAGTGATGCAGGTATGCCAGATGCTAAACTTTTCAGACCAATCTTTCTTTGGCAAATTCTTTAAAAGAGCAACGGGCTTGTCTCCCTCTGAATACAGGGAAAGGGATAGCTAAAAGCATAAAGTTATTTAAAAAATTAGCGCATGTTCATTTGCACAATAAGCATTCATTTTCGGCAATGAAAATGTGGTTATAAGACTAAAGAAAAATCCAGCCTGTCATTCCTTATTATAGAACAATAATTCTGAAGCGAATTGATATACTTAAGTTCAAGCTTTATATCATCCTTTATAATGAAAAAACTTTCAGCAAACAGGACAGTTATTCCCTCCCTTGTATAAGCATCGGTGCGTTCATCCTTTTTAAAATTCATATTTAGAAGATGAGGCAGTTCGAGAGGTATTCTTACAATATTATTGCCATCATCATATATCAACTGCTTTTTGTAGGAGTGGTTAAGTATAAACTTATCCTTTTTGGCTTTCACATTAATATGCCTGATGGTAAGCTTTTTCAGGCCCGATGCTGACTGGTAGCCAACAATATTATTTTCCTGTAATTCATCCAGGTTTTCAAGCGATTTGTTTAGCTTGTTTTTTCCTCTTTTAATCAGCTTTAAACGGTAATACAGGTATGATAAGTAACTCTTCAATTTGATTCAGATTCTTCTTTGGAATGTCTATATTATTTTTAGGCATTTACAAAGGCTCAATGCTTAATTCCGCCCAATATAATCTGTCATTATCTGCCCGGCTTCAAGTTTTAAGAAATCAAGGTCATCATTGCCGGTTTGTTTTTCACCTTTTTTAAGCGCTGGCAAACCCATAGCAACGCGGCGCAGATTGATACGCTCAAAAAGCTTTTCATCATCTGCATCACGCTGTTTTTTAAGTGCCGTTTCATTTAAGGTTACGCTGTCTTCGTTATCATGTTCTTTTAATTCAGCGATGTCTTCAAGCAGGTATTTATAACTGTTACTTGCTGTCATACGATCGTTGTGCAATTTTATTAATTGAGGTAATACGCTTGAAAGTTCTGCAGTCTTTACATAGTCTGTTTTATCAATGATATCAAAAGGCAATGCAGAAGGCTCATTGTCCTCACCATATTTGTCTAATGGAATTAAAGAAGGAAATTCTATATCCGGAATAACTCCTTTGTGTTGTGTTGAATTGCCGCTAATCCTGTAAAACTTCGCGATGGTTAGGTTAAGCTGCCCGAAAGTACTTTGACTGCCATTGGACTGGTTTAATTTGCTGCGTACAGGCGATCCCATCACCCTGTCTAAATCTATGGCGTTTTGAACTGTGCCTTTACCGTAGGTTTGTGTACCTATAACAATACCCCTGTTATAATCCTGAATAGCGCCCGCAAATATTTCAGATGCTGAGGCACTTAACCGATCAACCAAAACACCCAACGGACCTGAATAAGCAATGCTGGAGTCCTGGTCTTTCTCCACCTCAACCTGGCCTTTGCCGTCCCGTACCTGTACTATGGCACCTTGCTTAATAAATAAACCAGTAAGCTCAATAGCTTCCATTAAAGAGCCGCCGCCATTTTCACGCAGGTCAACAATTACGCCATCCACATTTTCTGTCTTGAGGCTGTCGAGTAAAAGTTTCACATCATGTGTGGTGCTTTTGTAATTGGGATTGCCAGCCCTGTAATCATTATAATCAATATAAAATGCAGGGATAGATATGATGCCGATTTTTACAGTTTTACCATTACTGTCATAGGTTCTGATTTCTTTTTTTGCTGATTGATCTTTCAGGATGATCTTTTCACGCACCAATTCTACAACCTTTGGCTTTGAACCCGCACCAGCGCCGGCAGGCAATATCTCTAACCTTACAATAGTACCTTTTGTGCCACGTATAAGGGCGATGGCATTATCAATGCGCCATCCTATAACATTTTGAAATTCGCCTGTTTTGCCTTGTGCCACGGCTACAATGCGATCATTAAGGCTTATTTGCTTGCTCCTGTCTGCTGGCCCGCCGGGAACAATGGTTTTAATAGTGATATAATCATTTTCTGAAACGGGTGAAATACCAATCCCTTCAACCTGGCGGGACATTTGAATATTGAAATTTGCCGCGTTTGAAGGGTTGAAATAATTGGTATGCGGATCGATGGCCTCCGTAAAGGCATCCATGAAATTTTGAAAAACATCCTGGTTTGATAGTTTCCTGGCCTGGGACAGTAAATCTTCGTAACGTTTTTTAAGTGTCTGTTTATTCTTGGCAATGTCAGCACCGGCCAGGTTAAGGTTTAGCAAATCGAACTTAACACGCTGGCTCCACATCTGATCCATTTCGGTTTGAGATGCCGGCCAGGGAAGCTTATCGCGATCAAAAACAAACGTTTCATTTTTAGTAAAATCAAAAGATTGATTTAAGACTGCCAGCGAATAAGTTAAATGTTCAATATATCTCTTTTGGAACACGTTGAAAATATAAAAGGCATCATTAAGATTGCCTGCTTTTATATCATCATCCAAAACTGTTTTATACTTTTCAAAGTCTTTGAGATCCGATGCCAGGAAATAGCTGTGATTCTCGTCGATCGACTTAATGTATCTATCAAAAATTTCTTTTGAAATGGAATCGTTAAGGCTGACTTTTTTATAATTGTACGTGGTTATTAACTGAGCGATTCTTCCACAAACTACCGATTGCTGTTCGTCCGGAACAAGGTCCCCTTCGCTAACTTTATTTTGTTTTACGGGGGAAGCCTTGCATGCAACTGCTGCACCTAATACTAACACTAAATATACTTTCCTGAACATAAGTTGAATTGTGATTAAACCAGGTGTTTTGATACAAATAGATACCTGTTCCTGGCAATAAATGCTAAATGTACAAAAAGGAGCGTTTGCAGGCACAATCCTACAAGTTTTAAGCCAGCAATCCGGGGTTGTACGATAATTTAAAAGTTAAAATCGGCATTTGGCGGGTTATTAACCGTGATGTTGATTAACAGCTTCACTGGTGCCCTCAATAATACTGGCAAGTTCAGGCGAATGCTTCTTTTCCCTGCTTAATACTTTATGGGCAATGAGTACACTAAGCAGCATGCATACAGCACCAATTAGAAAATGTATCCCCGGAAAATAAAATGGTGCCTTGCTTGTTGTAAAAAACGAGAATGTGCTGTTCATGATAATCGGTCCAATAATGGTAGTAAGGCTCATTAAACTTGTAAGTGCGCCTTGTAATTCTCCCTGCTGGTTGGCCGGTACATGACCCGATATAACTGACTGTAATGATGGGCCGCAAATACCGCCCAGGCAATAGGGTATAAGAAAGGCAAACATCATCCACCCTTGTGTTGCAAAGGCAAAAAGAATTAATCCAAGCGTGTACAAAGAAAGCCCGAGATAAATACTTTTTTCATTGCCAATTTTAGGATTGATTACCCTTGTTAATCCGCCCTGTACACCACCTACCAATACACCCACTACGGCAAGAGAAATGCCCACCATTTTTTCGCTCCAGTGAAACCTGTACATCGTAAAAAAATTCCAGTTGCCTTGTACCGATTGTGCGCCAAGATAAATGAGAAAGAAGCAAAATGCCAGTCCGCCAATTTCCGAATGCCTGGTTAAAAATTTCAGTGAGCCAAAGGGATTAGCCCTCTTCCAGTCAAAGCTGCGTCGATCTTCTTTTTTTAATGATTCAGGCAATAAGAAATATCCATACAAGCAATTAAGGAGGCATAGTGCGGCTGCCGCATAAAAAGGTGCCCTTATACCCCATGTAGCCAGTAATCCACCCAACGCCGGACCAAGCACAAAGCCCAGACCAAAGGCAGCGCCTATCATACCAAAATTTTTGGCTCTTGTTTCATTGGTACTTACATCGGCAATGTATGCAGAGGCTGTTGTAAAGCTGGCTCCTGTAATGCCTGCAATAACGCGGCCAATAAACAACCATCCATAGGCTGGTGCCAGTGCGAGTATGATATAATCAACACCAAAGCCAAGAAGCGAAAATAATAACACAGGACGTCGGCCATATTTATCACTTAAGTTGCCAATTACAGGTGCAAACAAAAATTGAGTAATAGCAAAGACTGATAACAGGAAAGCGCCGTAAGTGCTGGCCTGGTTAACAGGTATTCCTTTAAGTTGAGCTATAAGGTCAGCCATTACAGGAATGATAAGTCCCCATCCCATTACATCAATTAATAAGGTAATGAATATAAAGCTGATGGCGGCCTGCTTAGATGTTCGCATAAAATTGATTTGAAAAGGCTTGCAAAGCTGAACGATTTTCAGGAAAGCGGGAAATATTAGTTGACGAGTGGCAAATGAAAAATATTTTACACGTGTGAGCATGTATTCATAGATACATCATAGGTATATGAGAAAAATTTAAGCGCTTGCTATCCCCGTTAAATAATCCTCTATCTTTTTGTATTGTTCTTTTTCTGTTTCGTTTGTTGTTTCTGTTTGCATGTATTTTGCCCAGCCAAGAGGTGTTCCCTGGTAAATACGATCCGTAAGATCTAGACGGGCACCTGCCTCAATCAATATTTTTACAGCTTCCAAAGATCCTGAATACACTGCCTGGTGAAGTGCAGTGGCATGAGAATGAAAACCGGAATTTCGATCTGCATAACCGTTAGGATCAGCTCCTGACTCAAGAAGAAATTTTATTGCCGGTACACGGGCATAAAAGGCAGCAGCAATAAGTGCTGTTTGAAGTTCTGCCTTGTCGGCCCGTTCTGCAAGACGATGAATGTCGTTCTCCAAATCAAAGCAAACTGCCGCGGTTAACGTTAACGTGCCTCCACGCTTAATCAAATGTTTTGCTGCTTCAAAATTGCCATGCGCCAAAGCGCCGATACCATTGCCTGGTGAAGCACCGGCATCAATCAATACATCTATTAACTCAATTTGCGAGCCGCTTTCACGTGGAATTCTGCCTGTAACAACAAGCCCCAACGTATAATCAACCTGGTGATTAAAACTTTCCGGGGCTTGCCGCTTAGCTTCCTCTATCAACAGTCGGGTTACGTCAACAATGTTATCCGGTAACTTACCATTGCGAATAGGATTGTCTGCTACAAACCACATCAGGTATGGACTTTCGAAATAATCTTTGGTGGGCCTGTTAAGGCGATCACGTATGAGCTGCGGATATTTTTCAAGCATTGCTTTTAGCTCGACTGTATTGCCAAGATCAATTGCATCAACGGCTTCGCGAAACAAGGGATCGTCAATTTCAAACGTCTCCATGTCAATTTTTTTATGTCGAAGAAATATGGTTACACTGTTTTATTAATTGCCCTTTGTAAAATCTCTGCAATATCATTGTGTCCCCGTCGCTTTGCCCATTCAACAGGAAGCGCCCAGCTTTCATCTTCGGGCAGGTTTGGATTCGCATTTTTTTCAAGCAGCCATTCTACCATTTCTCTTCTGCCATCCCTGGCGGCCCACCCTAAAGGTGTGGATGAATAATCAGTATCAATGGCATTGATATCTGCGCCAAAATCAATGCATACTTCCGCAACGCCAATATCACCGCGGGCAGCGCTGTGATGCAGAAGTGTGGCGCCAAGCCAATCAGTCTGCCGGGGATCAAGCCCACGCTCCATCAGCCATCTTGCATAAGCCGGTGAATGAATATGGCGAACCATAAAACCTTTGAGAACGTCCGGCTGATGTCGAAGCACAAGTTCCATACACTGCTGCTGCCCTTCACCTATTAAAGAACCTAAGCCGCTTGAAAGATCTGTTTGCGGATTCATGCGCAACAATGTTGCCAACGTTGTAATATCTCCATAATAACACATTAGTTCAACTGTAAGACAACCTCCATAAGAAGCAATAAGGTTAAGCATTTCTTTCGATGCGCCTATATGCATTGCCATGGAAAAACAATTACCCGATGATTCAACGTCAGCATTAGGATTTGCACCATGCTCCAGTAACAGCTTTACGATTGCAAGATGTTTACCACCAATGGCAGAGTGTAAAGCGCCACCCATAGGCGCAATACCGGGCTCTGGCTCATTAGGATTTGCGCCGCGTTGTAGCAACAGCCTCACTACTTCTATATGCCCAGCCGCGGCCGCAGTGCGAAGTGGTAAACCTGAATAATAACCTACATGATCTGGCAACTTATTAACCAGTGCCGGGTCCTCATCCAGTAATGTACGCACACGATCCACATCCCCCATTTTGGAAGCCACGCTTATATTATAATAAGCACCCTTTGCAACTAAGTAACCTACCAGGAACTCGTGCTTCTTTAATCCATCAGGAGGAAGGTCTCGATACCAGCTTCTGTAATGATAATCGCCATTGGTGAGATCTATTGGCCGGGCGCCATCGGGCCGCATAGCATTGATATCTGCACCGCGTTCAAGCAGGTAATCAATAAGCTTTACCTGTCGTGTTAATACTGCCCAATGGATGGGCTGATTACCTCTTGCATCTGCAGCATGCAATAGCGATGGCTGTTCTTCCAGCAGGGCATATACTTGTGGTAGATCAAAAGCCCTGATGGCTTTTGCTATTGTTTCTCCTTCGGGAATAATATGGTATTCTTCTTTAAGTTTTGCTTCCAGCAGGTGCTGCAGTTTTTTATATCCTCTGTCTCTCGCAATCGTTACCAGGGAATCACCAAAGGATGGTGTTTTTCCACTCTTTTGTAAAAGAAAATGTACAATGTCTTCATGGTTTTCGCGTACAGCAAACCGAAGTGGGGTAAGATATTCATATTCACAACTCACAAGGCCTGCGTCACTGGCAACAAGTTTTTTTATTGTTTCCAAATCGCCTGCGATAGATGCGTATAACATGGCCCAGACATCAGTGCCACGTCCGAGTGACCATGGCTGGTATTCTGCACTTTTTAATGATTCCGGCTGAATCATCCGGGCAATTTTAGCGGCTGCTTTATTTGCCATAAAATTGTTTTTACCAAGTTACAGCTATCCCATCATTTCAGGTATTATCTTATCTTCAAACTAAAAATCATCCCGGGCTTATACTTCGTTTCGTACCTAAAAAATATATATGGCTGTACTCGTTAAAAATGTAAATAACCGAAACATAATTGAATTTGATAACGGCTCTTTTGATGCATGGTGCGTATACTTAACAAGAAACAAACAGATGCGTTACGCACCAAAAGATACTGAATACTTCTCCAGGCTTTATCTTCTGGGTTTTAAATATGGTCATCAAAAAATTTATGATGACTTTGTTTTGTATTATGAAAGGACAAACCAACATCTTGATGTAGATGTCTTAAAACTTATTACTGAAATAGCTGCCGGTTATGGGTGTGATGCAGAAGAAATGGATATATGGTTAAGCATTATTTATGCAGGCATGGTTGCTGAAGAGAACAAAGCCAATACTGTTCTCCGCAAAAGAATTAAGCGGCTTGGCATGCACCAGGTGCTTATAGAAAAGCGTAAGCCCGATTATGCTGCAAACTTTTCAAAGGGAAAGCCATGGCGCGAATTAGATGCATTGATGAAAGAGCGTGGATTTTAAGTTATGAACCATTATTTTTTTTATAGTTGGATATAAGCAACTCAAAAATTTCTCCTCTTTTACTTGAGTTGGAGTTAATAGAACGCTTTGCTTTTACCCGATCAATAGAAATATTATCCCCTGCATATAAGTCATCAAAAAAATTATCTGAAGGATTTATATTCTTTGGATCTGAATTGCTCAAAAGCCACTGATAATTGCGGCATGTTAATTCATCACAAAAATGCTTTAACCTTATTTGCTCTTTATCGTCAAAAGAATCTTTGGCATAAGCATTAAAAGAAGATGTTTTGCTGATAGGTTTATAAGGAGGATCAAAATAGAAAAAAGAATGTTCGGTTGCATGCTTCAATGTTTCTTCATAATCGCCATGCAGGATGGTTACTTTTTGAAGTAAAGCACTGTCAGCCATAATTGTTTCTTCATCACAAATCTTCGGATTATTATACCGTCCGAAAGGAACATTAAATTCGTTCTTGCTGTTTACCCGGTAAAGACCATTAAAGCATGTTCTGTTTAAAAAAATCAGCAGTGCAGTATTTTCTAATGCTGTTAAATGCCGTGCGTTGAATGTAGAACGCTTATCTAAGAAGAAATCTCTTCTGTCTTCTTCCGTCTGTAGTTTATAATATTTTTTTTCAATTTTTTTGAGAAATTCTATCAATGCTAAAGGCTGTTCTTTGATGATAATATAAGCTTTAACAAGATCTGGATTAACATCATTAATAATTGCTTTGCTTGTATTGACAAACGTTTTTAAGAACCAAAACATTACTGCACCACTGCCAATGAACGGTTCTATATAGGTGAGTTTTTTTATGTTGATATTTTTCGGTAAGGCTTTTTCAATTGAAGTAATTAATTGTCCTTTTCCTCCTGCCCATTTTAAAAAAGGCTTGGCATTTAATGTAACAGGAGTGGATGTCTGCATGTTTATTTTGTTGAATTATAAAGGCGGTAAAAATATCAAATTATTGATCACATTAAACTTATGTTATACGCCTTAATCACTTATTTTTTATTTTATGATTTTCTTTACCCGCATTTACTTTATTTTGAGACAAACAGCATTTTAGCGCTTTAGCAAAACATATTTATCCGCATGAAAATATTACTTGCAGAAGATGAAGCTTCTGTCGCAGCAATGATGCACAAAGGGCTAAGTGAAAAGGGTTATGAAGTAAGTGTTGCGCAGGATGGTCATACAGCGCTTGCGATGGCGCTCGAGTATAATTTCAGATTAATAATTCTTGATATAATGATGCCTGGTATAAACGGTCTTGAGATATGCAGGCAACTGAGAAAAAATAAAATCAATCTGCCTGTGTTAATGCTTACCGCACTTGGCACTACTGAAAATATTGTTGCCGGCCTCGACAGCGGTGCAGATGATTATCTTGTGAAACCATTCAGGTTTGCAGAACTGGAAGCACGTATACGCTCACTTATACGGAGAGGAGTTTATGATGAAGAGCTGACCGAAAAACTTGTATTAGACGGTCTTGAAATGGATATAGATGCAAAAACCGTTAAAAGAGATGGTAATGATATAGCACTTACTGCAACAGAGTTCAGGTTGCTTGAGTGTTTTATGCGTAGCCAGAACAAGGTGCTGTCAAGGGTTGAACTGCTTGAAAAAGTATGGGGTGTCGATTTTAATATGGCCACTAATGTGGTAGATGTATATGTAAACTATCTAAGAAAGAAAGTTGATAAAGACTTTGATAAAAAACTTATCCATACCGTAGTTGGTATGGGCTATGTTATGAAGGAGGGCTGACGTTGAAAATTCAAACCCAGACAGCTATTTTATTTACTACTATTACTGCAACGGTTATTTTGCTGTTGAGTATTTTCATTTATTTTTTTACAAGCCGTTTTGCTACGATAGACTACTACAAAAGGCTTGAAATAAGAGCCTATATTGCTGCAAGGGTGCGGCTTGAGAAAGATGAAACTTCCATTGACGCATACAGTGAAATTCGTCGTGAGCACCTGGAAGTATTACCAGGAGAAAGAGAATATTTCATCAGGGTTGATACTTTATCTGCACATGCTTTTCATCAGGCTGCGCTGCCTTTGCCCGAGAGTTTTTTCCGCAATGTTATCAGCAATGGTGAGAGTTACTTTAACAGAAACAATTATTACTATACAGGTATTTTTTACAAGGATAATGAAGGAGATTTTATCGTAGTGCTTTCTGCCGGTAACGAGGCATTATCCAATATGATGAAGAACCTGCGCGTTCTTTTGCTGGTAGGCTTTTTAGGAGGAATTATTATTGTATATACAACCTCAATATTTTTTTCGCGCTATGCGTTTCAGCCGGTACGAACGATTATTAAAAGAGTAAAGAGTATTAATGCAGAGAATCTTTCACTCAGGCTGCCTGCAAAGGCGGGTAAAGATGAAATAGAAGAGCTTAGTTATACATTCAATGAAATGCTTGACAGGCTGCAAACTTCATTTGAAACACAAAACAATTTTGTAAGCAATGCCTCGCATGAATTCCGCACGCCCATCACTGCTATTCTTGGAGAAGCAGAACTGGCATTGTCTGCCAACAGAACAAGAGAAGAACTGCAACAGGCCATGCTTGTTGTTTTAAGTGAGGCAGAAAAACTGCAGCATATTTCAAACAGTCTTTTAAATCTTGCACAGACTGGCTTTGACGGCAAACGGCAGGAGTGGAAAAAGATTAGAGTCGATGAACTTATCTGGGGGGTAAAGCGTAGTGTAGAAGAAATTGTTACAGCCAATACTATCCGGCTTCAACTGGACGATTTGCCTGACAAATCAGAGGATCTTATTGTGTCAGGTAACGAACAGTTATTAAAGCTTGCATTAAGCAATATCCTTCTAAATGGTTGCAAATACTCCAATAACAAGCCGGTAAAAGTAACCTTAAAAGTGGTGGGTGATTATGTGCACATTATTACAGAAGATAATGGTATTGGTATTCCTCAAAATGAACTGGAGCATGTGTTTGAGCCATTTTTCAGGGCATCCAATTCACAGAGATTCCAGGGTTATGGCATTGGATTGCCTTTAAGCTTAAATATTATCAGGCTACATCATGGAATGATTAAAGTTGAATCTTCTGAAGGCAACGGAACAAAAGTGTTGGTAATGTTGCCTGTAAACAGGCCATAGTACAGGCAGCCTCTTTAAAAGCAGCTTTCTAATCGTTTTCTAATAACATTCTTATCTCTTTCTAACCTGCCTCTTAAACCATTCTAATGCTCGTGCCAGAGCTTTGCATCACTAATTTATTCATCATTCAAAAAACTCATCATGAAAAATGTATTAATACCTACCGACTTTACCGTTGAATCTTTACAGCTTATTAATAAAACGGCTGAAACATTAGCAGGTGAAAAATTTAATGCAGTATTGTTTCATGCCTTTGACCTGCCTGACAGCATTACGGATCTTATGTTCCTGGGGCGTGAAAAAATTTACAGTGGTCTTGTTACAGATGACTTCCGCAATTACTGTAAAAAATTAAAGCATGTGTATGCAGATACAATCAATTCTATTTATGTGAAGTACATGTATGGCAATACGGTGAGGGTGTTTAAAAATTTTGCTAATGCAAATGATATAGCTCTTATTGTATCTCCCGAAGAACTGCGTTTGCAAATGCCACATAAGTATAGCATAAATCCTGTTGCATTCTTTAAAAAGTCGGGCATACAGGTACTTGATTCTTTTGGAGCCTTAAAAGGAAAAGTGTCTGTTTTAGAAAGAAAAACGAACACAGCATTTAGTTACACGCAACTGTAAGATGGTTGCTGTTCTTATCATTAAAATAAAAAGCTGGCTATGTTACTTAAAGAAAATATACCGTTTAAATATGTGTTTGGAAAGATAAGGTATGAAGTGCTTTTTGTTACTATTTACGCTGTAACCATTGTACTTCTGTATAATAATTTTCACTTTACACGTATCTCTATTCCTTTATCAGTTCCTGCAATATTAGGTACAATAATTTCATTGTTGTTGGGCTTTCGCAGTAACCAGGCTTATGACCGGTGGTGGGAAGCAAGACACATATGGGGTGCAATAGTTAATGATTCAAGAACACTGGCACGACAAATACTATGCTTCACTGAAGTGGAGTATGAAGGCGATGCAATACAAAGCATGCGTGAAAGGTTTATAAAAAGACAAATGGCATGGTGTTACAGCCTGGGAAAACATTTGCGCAGGTTAAATCCAAAGGAAGGTCTTGACAGGTTTATCAGCAGAAGAGAGCAGGAGTTTATATCACACTATTCTAATGTGCCTTCGGCATTGCTTGAGCTGCATGCCCGCGACCTTAACAAAGCACTCGAAATGGGATGGATTAATCAGTACCAACAGGTAGAGCTTGATCGCACCCTTAGCCGCCTCTGCGATTCTATGGGTAAATGTGAACGTATCAAGAACACCATTTTTCCTGTGACATACAGCAAGTATATTCACTTTTCCTTGTTGCTTTTTATCGGGCTGCTTCCTTTTGGTGTAATTGAATATTTCGGTATTGTTGAAATACCTGTAGTGGTAGCTATTGCTTCCTGCTTTTTATTGATTGAAAAGATGGCTATTCATCTGCAGGACCCCTTCGAGAATAAACCAACCGATACCCCTATGACTACCATCTCAAATACAATTGAAAAGGATTTAAGACAAATGCTAAAAGACCAGGAATTACCAGAAGAATTTGAACAGCAGGATTTGAGATTTTATGTGCTGTAAAAGCATGTATATTATTTAAAGCCGTACGCTAAAAAGGCAATCGTTTTATGATTGCCTTTTCTTATTTGAATAATGTAGAATTATCAAGTCAATACGTTTTGTAACTGAGTACTATTTTCTTTTATAAGTTTTTATTATTCTGTAATAAACAACCTTAGGTCTTTTTTTAAGCAGTGGCAAAAGTATTGTTAGTAACAAAATAGCGAAGCCGCTTAGAATTTGAGCCGCAGAAAGCGTAGACGTAGATATATTTTGATTGTCTGCTGCAAAAACGCTGGCCTGGCTTACAAGAATTAAGAGAAACGTAACCATTATTAAACGAACTGTTTTAAGGATCTTTTTCATATACATCATTTTGAAGCAATAAAGCATCAATCCTCAAGCCATATTTTATAGGCAATAAACTTACTGCCAGCCAAAACATATTTGTTTTTTAAATGATATTATTCTTCCCTTTAAAATTTGTATGGAAGTATTGGTGGGTCTTTCTTTTTTTAAAAAATCATTCCGTCAAAAAACTGTTTTTTCAAATCACCTTGCTTAAATATTTGTATATATAGATTAATGGTCATTGCTAAAATAAGTTGAAGAATTTTTCTGTACGGTTTAGCGCTGTCAGTGCATTAGTGTCAAAATGAAAATTTTTTTTCCATTTTGACATTTTACCTCACTTATGTCTCTAAGCTGGCTGCGTGCAGCTTTGACTTTATCTTTCTACATCGTTGTAGTAAAAAAAGTGCTTTGCATCCATAGAAAAAATCAGCATTTTCACCGATGTTTACTAACGAAGCCGGCCATCCATTTGTTTGCATGTTATATTTACCCGACAGACAATTGATGCTTGCCTGATCTTTTTAATACCGCCTGTAATTATGAATTTGCAACCGTTTCATATAGCTTCATTGCAGGCACCATAAAGTAAAAATATTGATGAACAGAGTTAATTGGTCGATAAAAATCGCCTGCATTTTTATTGGTGTTACTTTTTTACAAAGCTGTAAAAATGCTGCAAGTACAAATAACAAAGCTGATTCTGTTGCTTTAAGAAAAACCATTCCTGAAGCACCGGTTTTAGCTGCTGATGAGGCCATTAAAAAAATGCATGTGGAAGATGGATTTGAAGTAAAGCTTGTGGCTTCTGAACCATTGATAGCTGCTCCTGTAGCGCTTTCTTTTGATGATAAGGGAAGAATGTGGGTTGTTGAGATGCAGGATTATATGCCTGATACCGTTGGTACCGGTGAAGATAAGCCAACAGGCAAAGTAGTAATACTAAGCGATAAGAATGGCGATGGAATGATGGATGATAACCAGGTATTTTTAGATTCGCTTGTGCTGCCCCGTGCCATTTGTTTGATAGAAAACGGAATTCTTGTTGCAGAGCCTCCCAGGCTTTGGTATTATGATATTAAGAACGATAAGCCGGTTAATAAAACATTGGTTGATTCTGCTTATGCTGAAGGCGGCAATGTAGAACATCAGCCGAATGGTTTATACAGGGCACTTGATAACTGGATATACAATGCAAAGTCCGCCAAACGCTACAGGAAAGAAGGCAACCACTGGGTGATTGAAAGAACGCATTTTCGTGGTCAGTGGGGCATTAGCCAGGATGATTACGGCCGGTTGTATTACAATACCAACTCAGAAAATTTATTGGGAGATTATTTCATGCCAGGCTTTGGCGCGTATAATGAGCATCAACGCGGTGTAGCGGGCTTTGTAAAAAAGATTGTGGAAGATAACAGGGTTTACCCGGTAAGACCTACACCTGGTGTAAACCGTGGTTATATGAAAGGCATATTAGATGACAGCCTCAGGCTGGTTGATTTTACTGCCGCGTGTGGCCCATTGATATATAACGGCAGCCTCTTTGATAAAGCTTATAATGGCAATGCGTTTGTTGCTGAGCCATCTGCCAACCTTATCAAACGTGATATCTTGACTGAACAAGGATATTTCACCACAGGAAAAGAAGCCTACGAGAAAAAGGAATTCATGGCTAGTGAAGATGAACGCTTTCGACCGGTAAACCTTCATACAGGGCCTGATGGTGCTATATATATCGTTGACATGTATAGAGGCATCATTCAACACAAAACTTATCTAACACCTTATCTTAAAAATGAAATTAAAGAAAGAGCG
>Ga0105237_10003055_pt1 | contig 20194 bp, 13 predicted proteins | sample KBSC24metaG_FD_81520 | JGI IMG/M metagenome (GOLD analysis project Ga0105237, IMG submission 81520) | Corn rhizosphere microbial communities from Kellogg Biological Station, Michigan, USA - KBS C2-4 metaG | ecosystem: Host-associated > Plants > Roots > Rhizosphere > Soil | place: Michigan, USA... | reverse complement strand
CGTGGGTTACATATGCCGGCGCGCTGTATGATGAACCTCTAATACTCGCGTATGAAGACCTGAATCCACGAGCGCGCTTTCGCGTTCGTATTACCTATGCCGGCGAGGATTACGCACTGCCGATGAGACTCGTCGCCAATGACCGGTTCGAGATCCATCCGCCACGCAAGCGTCACTCAAATCCAGAAACCGTGGAGTTCGACATACCGCTCGAGGCCACGGCCACCGGCAAGTTGAAATTGGTGTGGACCCGTCCTGCGGGTGTCGGTGGCAGCGGTCGCGGCGCGCAGGTTGCGGAGGTTTGGTTACTGCCATTGCCGGGTCGCTGACGGCGGTGGTGCTTCGGATGTCGTGGTGTTTGTTCCAAACTCGCACCGACCTCTCGACCCAATAGCATCTGTCCTCTGCAAAGTCAGATTGCTGGCGATCCGGCGCCGGGGCCCTTCTGAAGGCACGTCCGTTCAAATGGCTGAAACCGCGGGAGCCGAGGGCCCCGACGGCTCGCACGAAGCAGGCTAATGCGCAGAAGACTCCGCCAACAACGGATCAATCACGGCCGCCAACGCGGGGAGCCCCTGCGCCCCGACCAACTGACGCGCCCCCACCAGCTTTCCACCGGAGACCCGGCCCACAAAAAAGCTGGGCGTCCCTCGAACTCCCACCGAGTTGGCAAGTGACTCATCAGCCGCCAGATTCTTCAACTCCGCAGGATCCGTCCGACACGCGGCGAAACGCGACTCATCCAGCCCGAGATCCCGCCCCAGTCGGCCGTAGGTCTCCTCGTCCAGCGTCCCCGGATGACTAAACAGCGCATCGGTCATCTGCCAATACCGCTGCTGTTGGCCGGCACAATCGGCAGCCACTGCGGCAGCCTTCGCTTGTCCGTGAAACTCCAGAGGGAAATTATGCACAATCAACCGAACTTTCCCCGAATCGATGTAAGCCGAACGTAACCCCGGAAAAGTATCGCGATAAAATCGGCCGCAAAACGGGCACTGGAAATCAGTGAATTCAACGACAACAACCCGGGCCTCGCGATCTCCCAAAGAAACCCTGTCCGGCTCGACCGGAATGTCCACGGGTCCGGCTGCGGAACTCGCGACGGTTTTCGTGTTACCAGCACTGAGCATTCGTCGCAACTCCTCTACGGTCTGCTGCAAAGCATCCAGTTGCGCGCTCATGTGCCGAACTTCCGCCCGCAGTTCCGTGTCGGCCCCAACCGACGTTCGAGCTTCCTGGGGGCGCGCGGAAGAAGTCATTGCACCGAGTGCGATGGCGAAAAATATCCCGACATATCCGCGACGGGCCAAGACAAATCCGCGCTCGCGGGCCTCAAGAAACCGGATGGAATGTTTCATCGACGATGAGATCCCGGGTGCCCGCAGGCAACACCTGCAAAGATTTGAGAAATTCAATCAATGAATCCTGGTCATATTCAGTAAGCCGCTGAAACAACGTCCGCGACTCCAGCGCCTCCCCGTAATGCCCCAACACCGCCTCACGCAAGGTTGTAAACAGGCCGTGATGGAAATACGGAGGTGAATTGCCGCAACCCCATAGGCGCTTGGTTAGAAAGCGACGATTGCCAGCCACGAACTTTTGCGCCCACACTCCCTGATTCTGATCCAGCGGCTCCGCCCCTAAATCCTCCGTCGGGTTGGTAATGTCGTGCAGCTTCAGATCCGTATACGCCGGCACCTGTAACCACTGAGAATCGCCCTCGGGCTTCAGTCGCGGCGCCGGTAACGAGGCGGAATTGAGATCGATAGTCAGCGAGCGAGTCTCGCCGACGCGCAGATTCCCCGGTGTGTTGTAAGGGTTAGGCTCACTGTAGATCCAGTTTTGGCGACCAAGCGGCAGTGCCGGCCGGTGACAGCCGGCACACTTGATCTGCGCAAACACCTTCTCACCATTGCGGATCGCGGCCGCAACCGCCGCGTCCCGCGGAATGACCTGTCCTGGAACCTGCAACGTGGCCTGCCACAGAGAGATCGCGGTCACATCGGCACGGGTCATCTCGTTCTTGTGTCCATCCCCGTCTGGATCGGTGTCGACGCCAAAACGCTCGGTCGTCTGTATACCGTGATGCTGACTCATCGCTGTGTTGGTAAACTCACGCAGCGAGATGACATTAGCCGCTTGATGCCACGGTCTGACCACCAGTGTGGGTGGATCCAAGGGCACCGTAGTCAATATGCTGAATCTAGGCAGGCCTACAACATGGCTCACGTCCCACGTACCGTCAGGGCGCCGTGTCAGCTGTCCAAAGCTCACCCCCTTCGAGATCAGTGCGCGGCTCTCTCCACCTTTCATTCCGTCTCGGATGACCTGTAAGTCATCGGTCATCTCCCGCGCCAGCATTTCAATGTAACCCGCACCGAACAGGCTCGGCGAGCGGCGCAAATTTGCCAGATTGCTGAGCGATACCGGTTTGCCACGCTCATCGAGCGAACCTTTGGTGGGAACCGTGTCATGCGCATCAAATGTTACAAAGTCAAAGCGCTGCGCCAGAACAAACACCGTGCCCGCGAAATCGCCGGCGCCACCGGGCAGACCGAACGGCTCATTGTGACACCCTTGGCAGGAGCTCGCGTCGGGCCCCGAGATTCGGTTGAAGCTTCGCGCGCCCACCAACGGATCGCTCGGGTCTGACAGTGGCCTACCCGTCCCCTTCGTCTGCGGCCGTCCGGCACCGTCCTGGACGGTCCAATTTGCGGTGAACAGCTGCTGCCCATAGGCAATCAGATCGGGGATTTTCAGTGTGAATTCTTCGTCATCCTGCAGATGCTTCTTAATGGCCGTTTCGCGCCCAATGGCTTGCGAAGGTGCATCGGCCCGAACGGCGCCGCCGCAGGCAATCAACACGGTGCCGCCGAGCACTAGCGTCTGCCGCAAAAACCCGCTACCCCGATGAATGAGCATGGCGAGTTTTGATTACTTCCCCGGCCCCGACTTCAAGTGATTTCGGTTCGGATCCACCAGCAACGGGGTGGCCAGCGCATCGGTCAATACGCCGCCTGCAAAGATAGCCGCGCCAGTGGCCACCACCGCATTGTTCCGCCGCACGGTTATATTGATTCCGCCTTTGGGCACCCCTTTAACTGTAAAATGGCCCGCGCTGTCGGTGCTTGCCATTCCCACAAATGATGGATTGCGGGACGACCTTACAATCACTTCCGCATTCGCTAGATTCAAAGCCGTCTGGCCGCTCGCCAAGCGGACAGCCAACGAGGTGCTCACGAGCAGAACGCTGAGGGCGATTGTCTGTACGAATTTCATATCGCAGCTTCCGTGGAATCAGGGGCTACCGGGCAAAATCGTACGCACGTTGTAACCACCCCCGGTTTTGGGTGTGAAGATCACAAAGCCGCCGTCCAGGTTGAACGGATTGGTACTGGTAAAGTACTCGTAGATCGAGGTCCCCGCGGCGACGTCAAAATTGCGGTTGGTTCGAAAATCGACCTGTTGGAACGGTGCCGCCGGTCCAGGCGTGATACCTGTGATAGTGCCCGTCGTCAGTGAGGTTATCCCGTTGAATGCGAATACGATCCGGCCGGTCTGGAATAGTTGGATTTGCAACGTATTCATGCCGCCCGCCGAGAAGTGAGCCACTCGATCGTAGGTTACTACGAAGCGTCCCGGCACTTGATCGTTGATATACACCCCGCCTACTCCGGATGCTGCGCCGTACAGATCGTCAAAAAAGGCCGCAATCCGGGGCAATAGCGTGAAAATCGGGACGCTCTCCACGTAGCGCGCATCACTCGTATTGAACGTCAGGTATCCGTTGGAACTAACGAATCCGCTGGTGTAGCTCGATCCAAAATAGGGAAAACTGAAACCAAAACTCTCCGAGAATGCACAGTCATCACAATTGGTGAGGTAGGTGCCATAATTCGTCTCGAACGAGGCGGAAATCAGGGAGAAAGTTCCCACATCGGTCACGCCGCCGCGGACCGGGACAGCCGAATTGGATGTGCCCGTCAGCAGCGTTCCGTCCGTCGGGGTAAAGGTCCCGGTGACAAATATATTGCCCAGAACAGTTGGAATCCCTGCCGCAGAGAATCGCCCGTCTGACCCGCTGATGGTCGTATGGCCACCGGGTAAGCTGATAGTAGCGGCTGCCAGCGGGTTACCGTTGGAGTCCACGACCTTTCCCTGAACGAGGGTCAACGGATCAGGAGTCACCGTCACGCGAATGTCGCCGGCGGTCCCGACGTTTCCGCCGAGATCGACCGCCCGGGCTCCCAAGGTCATCGAGTTGATTCCCGTCGGCACCGTGAACGTATACTGAAACGGTGTGGAGGTGCTCGTGAACACACTCTGACCGTTCACATAGAACTGCACTGAGGCCACGGCGACATCATCAGTGGCCTGTACGGTGACGGTCGCCTGAGCGCCCTCATACAACAGAGTGTTGTTCGCCGGTGCAGAGATCGCAGCCGTCGGCGCCACGCCTGCCAGGTCCACCCGAGGCTGGAACTGCCCGATGTAGAGCCGACTGTCACCAGATGCGCCGCCGCGAACGAGGTTCGAGTGCTCCGTCACGAGATATACAAAGCTCCCATCGGCCGCAATGCCCATTCCATTGTCGTCCCGGTCCGGGAAGTTGAGGAAGGATCTCAACGTCAGGTTGGCAGGATCAGTGACTCCCACGATCGGGATGCCGTTTACGAGAGCGACATCTGCTCCCAGCGCAAAAGGTCCTGCGAGGACAATATCCTGCAGAGTACCCTGTTGGGTCGGCGTGAAACTCGAGAATTGGACCGTGGGCGCGTTGGGATTGGTGATATCAACGGAGACGAAACTTTCAGAATAGTCAGCCACGAAGGCGCTATTGCCGCGCAATGCGACGGCACGCGAATCGAGCGTCGCAACGTGCCCGCGCACCACGGGCGCCGCCACATTGCTCACATCAACGAGATAAAGGCCCCCCGTACCCGCGGCGACCGCGACGAGATTACGGTCCGGCTGAACATCGAGATTCCAGAGTTGTCCACCAAGGTTCGTCGTGCTGGCGATGATCATGGCAGTGGGATTCGCAACACTGACCGCGACCAGACCCGTCGAATTGGCTATAAACGCCGTGGTGCCCACTACCCGGACTCCAAGCGCAGTCCCGCCAGTGTTGACGGATCCGAGCAAACGCGGAGAAAGCGGGCTCGTCACGTCCACAACCTGCAATCCAGCGCTACCCGCTGCGATGTAAGCGGTATTCCCTACCAACGATATGGCATTGGCATTTCCGCTCAGCGACAGCGAGGCGACGACTCGCGGTGTCGTGCGATCCGAGCTCAATCCGACCACCTGCAGCCCCCCGGAGCCGGCCGCGACATACGCGAAATCGCCGTTCACGGCCACGCCGTTGGCAAATCCTGGGATGGCCACAAATGAGGTGGGCGACGGAGCGAAATTCTGCACCGTCCCACTGACCGTCGCCGAGAACGTGCCATTCGCAACGATAATGGAGCAAGTCACCGCGTTGCTTGCGAACACCATCCCGTCGGTGCCACCAAAGTTACACGAGGCGACGTTATTGGTCTGATAGGTTGTTCCACGCGTTCGGCTGGTGAGATTCACCGTGGTTCCATCGATCACCTGACCGATCACCGACAACTGCACAGATGCCGACCCGGAAATGGAATTGACAAACAATGTGAAATTAGTCGGAGTAACGTGGAACGACGTGAGCGCACGGGAGAGGTTGACACTCGCCGCGCTCGTCGGATCCGAGCCGGTCCGAATTTCCGTCAAATCGTTGATTCCATCGCCATCGCTGTCCGCCAGCAGCGGATTCGTACAGAACGTCGGCTTACAGTTAGCTTCATCGCCGTCGGATATTCCGTCACCATCCGTGTCAGCGTTAGTCGGGTCGGTACCGCGCTGAAACTCCTGCCGATTGGTCAATCCGTCATGGTCCGTGTCAGTCAGCGCGACCGTGGGATCATTGGGATCGAGGCCGTAGCGCAGCTTCCATGCATCCGGAATTCCATCCAGCACCGTGCTGATGCCATTCCCGAAGGCCACTTGGAGCAGGATGATTCCCTGCGTGCCTTCATTCAATGCTTGAATCACCACAGTTCCACTTCGCACCGCCGTCACCAACCCCTCGGCTGAGACAGTCGCGATCGCCGGATTGCTGCTCGAATAAGTAGTCCCGGTGCTGCTTGCAGTGAGATTCTGAGCCGGTCCCGTCGCGTAGCTCGCGGTGACGGTCAACTGTGTTGTCGCGCCCGGCTGCGCCAGAGTCGCGCTCGAAGCGGTAACCGTGACGTTCGTGGGTATGGGCGTAGCAGTGCCGAGTACGATTGCCGGGGCGTTGGCGGTTCCGTTCGCCGGTATTGTGAAGTAGTCGGATTCGCCCGAAGTCGTGATTCCGTTCGCCACGCACGTCGCCCGTGCCTTGACCTTGCCGAAGTTGGTCGGCACGTTCGGCAGCACCCACTTCCCGTCAGGTTGGACTTGCACATTCCGATTGAGCACGCTGACAGTGCAATGATCGTCGAGGCCCTGCTGGCCGTGGCTCGACTGGGCGAACAGCACCAATGCCACCCACGATACCGTCAGCCAGGTAGACCCCTTTCGACCCAGGAGGCGTAACCCCCGCGGCGCGTTGTCAGTCGACCGGCCATTCATCGCTGCTGTCCCTCGAACACGTTGACATTCAGGTTACGGCTGCTGGAAGGCAACCACTGTGATCATCTGTCGTTGCTCGAACTTTCCATCGGACCGGCGCCGAGCGACGAGCTCCGTGAAGGGAATGACGTACCGGTCGCGAGCGGACAGTAACTTGTAGTCAGACACATACACCCCGGCCGCGCTGTTCTCTTCCACCCCGCCCCGTGAAAGCAGTTGACCGTCCCCACCGACCGCCACAACTGACAACCGATGTTGCGCATCACAGCCCACCGCCAGAGTCCCCTTTCCAGAGATCAGGGGCCCGATAACAAAGCCCTGCACGCACGGGGAGTTGTCCGCAATGATTGTCTTCCAGGTGGGTGTCAAATCGGCAGTAAAGCCTGCGACAGTCACCTCCGTCCCGTTCGGCGTGCCTTTTCCCTGTACCAGGGTGTACCCCAATGCGGCTGCCTCAACAGGCTGCTGTAACGCCACACGAGCGAACACACCCTTGAATGCCATTCTCTTCAGAATTCTGCCATCGGGAGCGAGCACGGCCAGCGTCAGTGGAAGTTCTCCAGCCTCCGCAGCGCCAGTACCAATGGCTACGTAGGAGCTGCTGCCGCCGCGAATCACATCCAACACCACCGCAAGCGCCGGATCGGGCAGCGTGATGATTGGGTCTGGCCGAAGCGGCGATGTGAGCCGCGCAATGAAACCGTGGCTGTCCTTCCGACCGACCACTGCGATTCCTGGATCGCCGTCCGATCCAGACACGAGTTTCGTGACCGCGATGCTGCCTCTGCCAACAGGCACCGATACATCGGTTACTAGCTTGCCCGACACCGCATCTAAACGATAGAACTCGAGCCCCGCCGCCTCGCCGGGAGCCATGAGCACCGGCGCCCCGTCCTCGAGTATCCCGATTCGCACCGAACCGGTGGAAAAGGGACCGCTTTGCGTCTGGCGCGGCAGTGAATTCAGCGGAATCCTGCCGAGCACCTTCCCCGCGGCATCTACGTGCCAGACACTCAAACGTTGCGCGCCCGACAACATTCCGCGGGGACGGGCACCTACCACCAGCCACAGAGTGCCCGATGAATTGAGCGCGGCGTCCTTCAGCTCCAGCTCCTCGTCTCCCCCTCCCCAGGACTGGTGCAGGCTCATGTGAATCAGCGGCGACGGTGCGGTTGGCGGTGGAACCGCAGCGGCAGCAGTACTCGCCATCAGGAACAACAGCAAGCGTGCGGACATCGCCCTCATGAATACATTCCCACCCTCAGTTGTTGCCGCAGCACTGGCAAAACATCGCCTGATCGTCGAGATATGAACCCTGCCCAAGCTGCTCCACGCCGACTTGGTAGATGCTAGCGAACGAAAAACACTTGCCGCGCTCCGCGAAATAGGCAAGGCAAAACAATGGATCGATAGAGGGGCAAAGCGCCGGATATGCGGTCGCACATACAGCAGCCGCCTCGCTGCCCAAGGCCGAATCGCAAGCCTGTTTTCCACTGCCATTGCCGTAACATGTTTGGTAGCAGACATCGTGGTTGTTACAGGGAAAGCCATTGGATGCCGCGACATTTCCCTGATAGCTGCCAAATGCGGTTGAATGTTCGCCGAGAAGTCCCAGTGTCGGATTTTGTATGTTTGTGGAGGGAAAGTGCGGAATTCCCAGTGAACATCCGTCGATGAAATGAGTCGTCGCGCTGGGGTTGGCCACCGGATTGCAACGCGCCTCATCTTCCAGGGCAATCAGATTGTCTCCACTGGTAGCATACTTCGGGCTCGGCGATCCATTATGACAACAGGAATTCGCGTTAGCGGGGTCGGATGCCATCTCGTTCACCGGCGCGCAGTCATCCCCCGCGCATTGATAGCAATCTCCACACTGACAGGCATCGCCCGGCGGCGGGGTCGTCGGCTGATCGTGCCAGCCGGCCTTTAATACACCTACACCCGGATCCGACTTGATGACCGATCCATCGTCGCTGACCGTCGCGGTCCCAATCGCCGTCCAAGCTGCGAGGTCGTGGTCATACGAAGACATCTCCGTCACGGTGCGGGGTGGCAGGCCCTGAAGATTCGGCATCGTCATCGGCGCCGGCGGGCTGAACCGAGTTCCCGGCGGCTGAGTTGTCACAACGAAACGCGGCTGCTGACCGAAGCTCGGCACCATCGGCACCTTGTCCAGGTTGACAGAGGACACCGAGACACAACCACTACGCGAACCGCCCGGAAAAGTGGCGGATCCGGGCGCAATGTACAGTGAAAATCCAGGCGCCTGGGCAAAGGTCAACGTGCCGCCCGTGGTCGGGCCCACGCACACGGTGTTGTTGGGATTGATCAGCGGCAGATAGATCGGCATCCCTACTGTGTTGTCCTGGCCCGACACCGTGATCAGATCGTATTCGAGCGTCGGCCACGTTCCGGGGCGAGTTGCGGTGCCTCCGTCAATCATGAGCTTGAAAACCCCAACCGGCACCGGCCGCATCAGGAATTGACCTTGGGCGTTCGTCACCACCGCCGTCGCCACCTGCTGGGGCACATTTCCCAAATTACCTTGATTTACCTGCAGCAAACGCACCGTCGCGCCGGGAATGGGCAGGTTGCTGTTATCCAATACTACGCCGCTGATCTGCGTGTTGGCTGGCAGACCCGGCGTCCGCCCCGATGCGAGATAGGCGACGGGTTTGCACGGGCTGTTGGCAAAATTGGCCTGCACGATGTTGTTGTTGATACCGGCATCCGGCCCCAACGTCAGAAATGCGGACACCCGGCCGTCACTGTCCGAAATGCCCGCTACTGTCTGTTTACCCCCGAAGGTGCCCCCTCCCTTCGTCACCTGAAAGGTCACCGGCACACCGGCGAGCCGGTTGTGACCCGCATCCGTCACAACCGCGATAAATGGTAGCGGCAAGGGCTGCCCGATCACTCCCGACTGATCGTTGCCGGAATCGAGCACAATCTGGCTGGCAGCCAGAGGTGCCGCGGAAGCCGTGAACACTGCAGTGGATGTCACCCCTGTCGCCGAGGCCTCCACGACGTTGTTTCCGGCCCCGGCACGTGAGCCGAGTCTGAAATTCACTTTAGCGAGACCCGTCGCATCCGTGTTGACGACGATCGCCGTTGCTTCGCTTGCGGGGCTCGACACGGGAGCGAGTTTCCCGTCCTGACTCAGAATGCGGAACACCACCGGCGACGTCGCCACCGGCTGCCCGGTGGCCGTGAGAAGTTGCGCCACGAGTGGCGCTGCCAGCACGCCCTGAATCACTCCCGTTTGCCCGTTCCCCGCGGAAATACGCACAGTTGGCTGCGTAAGGGGCTGACGGGTCACCATCAGAGAGGCCGTAGCGGTGTTGCCTGCAACATCGACGGCCCGCGCCTGGATCACATTCGCGCCGAGTGCCAACGGGATATTGGCAACCGTAAAGGTACGGTCAATGACCTGGGCGGAGATGCCGTTCACCGTCACGAGCGCCTGTTGAGGATTGACGGTCCCGACGACAATGTCGTTGACCAGTCCAGAGACTGTAATCGACGCGTCCGTCGTGACGCTGTCGGTTCGCGGGGAATAGATTGAAACATGTGGCGCCGTCGTATCCAACGTCACTACCGTGCTCGCAGTGCTTCGTGTTCCGTTGGAGTTGGCCGCGACCGCGGTCAGGGTATTCGGACCCTCATTCAAAGGCACCGTGGCGACGAAGCGACCTGCAGACGGCGGCGAGTTGACACCGTTGACGGTGATCGTCGCGGCCGGGTCGCCCACGGTCCCATTAACTGTAATGGGGGCCGTGTTGAGATACGATCCGTTCACCGGCGAGCTGATCGAAATACCGGTCGGTGTACCGGTGATGTTGACGGGAAGCGGCGCCGATAATGCCCGTAACAACACACCTTTGAATCCCGCCGACACTCGCAGCAAGACCGTTCCGGGGACGTTCTCAAAGACAGTGGTCGTCAGGCTGTAAATATGATCGCCCGCGATCGCATCGCCATTGAGCCCATCGTCATGGAGCGTTCCAATGACTGACAGCACCCGGCCCGCGGAATCCACTCGCTGAAGATTCACGCTCGAGGGGATCACCGAGGCATCCGTTATTGACGAGGAAACCGTGACAACAATCGGAACGCCCGCCGATGTGCTGGATGGCGCGATAGAAGTGGTGCCAATCGTGCCCGCCACAGCAGCTTGCACAACCAGACCCACGAGCCAGAAGAGCCCGATCGTAGTGTGTCTTGCCATCCCCGCTCCGAACTGCCCGCCGGTTTGTTGGTAGTCGCGAGACGACTCTTGACTCCAGCGTGTGCGTGGCTACTGTGTACGCTGTTTCAAGACGAAGGTCTATCTTCCGACACAGATTTTTTTAACCAACAGGCGGAGCGCCGGTGAGTTGGGAGTCAGGCCCGCATGCGTGTGCTCCAATTTGGGGCGTGGCGTGCCTCAACATTTGACGCCTTCGAGTCGACATGTCACGAGTTCTCAACATTGGATGCGCTCTTATCATCGTCGGCGGGGTGTTGAGCGAATTCCATCAGGACACCGATGGATCCAACAGTGCCGAACACATGATCGGCGCCCTGTCCGGAGCCAGATCGTGTATCGATCGGTCTGTGGCTCCTGGAACCGGGCCTGAGATTTCGGGGCTGAGACTCGGTATGTCTTGGCCAGCGGTTTTAGCGAATTTGCGCTGCTCGGATCAGGAGGTGATTCTCAGCGCGTGGGAGGACCGCTCTCTTCCCACCGGCGAGGCGAATAGCCCGGCCCGCGCAAAATGGCTCGTAGCCACCATCGGCAACGAGCCGCCTTGCCGATACAACCGACAACGCAATGCCATTCGATGCGAGGAACCCGCAAGCGATTGGCACGGCGTAAATGAGATAGTGACCACGGCCTTCCTGGGGGCCGAAGGTCAGGAAACGCTTGTGGCCATCTGGCGCACTCAGTTTTTCCGACCCGATGATGTGATCTCACCCGCCGCAGAAGTGACCGCGCTGACACGCGAATGGGGCTCACCGCTTTGGGCCAACGGGGGGCCGGCCGGACATTCATCGCAGTGGATCTGGGCGCGAGATGCAGGCGGGGCCGTGTTGACACCGGAGGACATCACCTTCCTCGAATGCACCCAACCCCGCAGAACTCTGACGGTTATGCACCTGATGGCATCGGACCGCTGCGGTATGACGATCCGCGCCGCCGAAGGACCCGACTCAGAGGCGAGGCAATCCCTGCCCTCCCTGACGGTCGAATTGACCAACCCGAGCGAACTGCTGTCAGTTGTGGCGCCCGGCCCCCACGACGCAATTACGGACCATGTCGATCGCGACGCGCCGGGGGCGAGCCGTTTATCAGCAGGCCGGATCGAGACTTTGAATTTGAAGTCGCACGAGCCCCACCCTGTCTCACCGTTCAGCTCGCTACCCCTTCCGCGATCGGCTCGCCAGGCCGCCATGCGCTACGAAACACTCTCCTATCCTGATGACTTACAGTGGGTTGTATTGGCATTCCGAATGACCGGCATCCCGCCCGCGCTCGACGAATGGCGCAGGACGGCATCGGTCGACAGGCACAGCGACAGCAGACCCACGGCCACGGCCGTCTCCCTGCAAACTCAACATCTTGCGAAGCTGTTCGCGTCCGTTGAAGACGTGGGCAAGGTCAGGGCCCGGCTCACCTCGACCCTCGATGCCTATGACCGGGCCCGCGGGGGTTATCGACTACTCGCCTTCACTACAAAAAATCACTTCGTATTTACGGCTGCCGGATCAACGGTGACGCTGCTTTTGGAGAACGCTCGGGACGCAGAGTTCGTAGCCATGGCTCATCGGACTGAGGAACACAGCCTCTCAGTCGACATTCTCCTCGAATTGACCGGCGCTAGTGGTGGGCCCGGCGCATTCACGATTGCCGGGCGAATCGTGGAATTCTCAATTAACCCGACACCCGTTATTTCCCCGCTGCAATCAACGCACCCACCCGGCCCTACCAGTACTCCCAATGGTTGAAACAGAGCACCCCTACGGCTAACAGTCCGTTCGTTGTAACATGCGCAACTATACCTTCGCTGAAACTGTTAGTGCGGACCGTAAGGAGCCCGTACACAACCCCGGCCACGATTCCAGGCATCCACAGCGCTCCGTGAGCCAGCCCGAACGCGACGGAGCTGACAGCCAGCGCCCACGGCTTCACGTCACGGAACTCGATTGCTTCGAAATCCTTCGAAAGCAGGCGCCGCATAAGATACCCGCGATATGCCAGCTCTTCCGCAACCGGCACGACCAGCACAGCGGTCGCCATTCGGCCCAGGATCCACAGGACCCGGGCCCACGGCGACAGCGCCAACAACGATGCTGGCTCAGAGGCCGGACTCATCAAGAAAGCGCAGGCAACAATCCATACGGCGAATACCAGAATCCCTGTGAGCACGCCGCGCTGACTCCATCGCCAGTCGAGAGTCGACACGCAGCGCCAACAGACGGCCAGGGTCGCCGCACCCGCAAGCAACCTGATTCCCTGCAACGGCTCGAATCCGTCTGACGCGGCCCGACTCAGCATGCCCGCACCCAGGATTGCGAGCAACGGCAGTAGGTACCTGGCGGTGCGATTTTCCGTATTGGATGTGTCCAAATCAGTCGCAATGACCGTGGGCGGACATTCCTCTACGCGCGCGAGCCATCGGGTTCGATGCGTCGCAAAAGCAATAGCACACGCCGCGCCGTTGAAAGCGATCCACCCGGCCTGCGAGTGAAATCCCGCGAGTGCCACGCCCGGATAGCCCAAGTGCCCAATCGCAACAAGAGCGGCAATTCGCAGTACGTTGAGCCCGAAAATCAGCACCAGTCCGAGTGGAATGAGCACGAACGCACGCGGAAACTCGAGCTCACGGCGCAAAAATAATAACCAAGCCACACAGAACGCGCCCATCAGCCCCAGCCCCTCCAGACCCGAGCAGGCTTCATTGATCTGTACGGCGAAGCGACCCGTGTACACAATATTGGCGACAGGATCACCGTGCAGCGAAGTCATCCAGGGCGACAGTAGCCACTGCACCAAAAGGAATGTCAGGTGAGCGGTTTGAGCCCAACCCGATTGGCTGCCTGCGATCGCCAAAGTCGCGGCCGAGGCGGCGAGGATCGCATAGATCCAAATGCGCCCGAGTGCGACGGCGGCGGCTCGCCAAACTGTCAGCGGCGCAGTCGCGGCAAGCAACGCAAGACCGGAAGTGAGTGCGACAATCAACGTTGCGCCCACCTTCAAGGCGAGCCCCACGGTGGTATCACCAGCGGAAAACAGCGAGTGTGCCAACAGAGCCAATACCGCCACACTCACGCAGTGCAGCACGAGCCAGCTGAACCGCAGTGGGATATGGCGCGCGGCGACATTGATCGTACGCAATTCCGGGCACTTCTTCACGAGGCAGAGGATCCCTCCCACCACGACCAGGGTCACGGCGAACCTCGAACCCAGGTGTTGTGCGCCTCTGAGGATCGCACCCATTCCCGCGGCGGACTGAGCGCGCTCACTGTCGACAAAAAGATTGAGAAGGCCTTTCTCGAGGAGCAGCAGAAACGCTATAGAAGCCGCTCGTGTCGCAAGCGCCGGCCGCAGACAAATGGGCAATGCTCGTGTTGTGTCAGTCAAGCGCGTTGCTGCGACCAGATGAGACCGAGAGATTGTAGGATACCGAGAACCCGCCCGCGGTAAGAAAGACGACCGGAACTGCCGGTTGTGTCCCCGCTCAACGCTGACAAATTACTCATTGATTACTAAGTTGGTGCAAGAGAGCCTGTAAGCCGGGTCGACTCCGAGGGATTCATGCGATGGGATTGCTTCCGGCCCGAAATGATGATATTCACACTCCTGTCTCGATGGACTGACGTCACACATAGAAAAACGATTAGGGGCGGGAGACAGGTACCATGAAGTGTTTGTCGAAGTGGGTCGCCGCAGTGGCGCTCGTCTGCGGCCCTATTGCCGCTCAGGCCGATACGGTGACAATCGATTTCGAAGGACAACCCGATGGCGGTGACGTCGGTTCGACCTACTCTGCGCAAGACGTCCAGTTCATCAACGCCGCATTCGCGACGGCGGGCTTTTCTCTGAATGAGGCCGACTTTCCACCGAATTCGGGCACGACCGTGGCCCTCGACTTCTCGGGCCCCATCAATTTGATTTTCAACACGCCAATCACCGATTTCAGCGGCTACTTCACCTATACCGAGCCGGTCACGATTACCGCCTTCACCTCATCAGGCGGCCCGGTGCTCGCGACTGTATCCTCCGCCTGCGGGGCTAATTACGGTTCGAGTGGTTCCGGCTGCGCCCCGAACGAGCGGATCACTCTGTCAGTGCCGGCTAGCGCTTCCTTTCTGACCTTAGCGGGCAACTTCCTGGGCCAATCCTTCACGGTCGACGATGTTAACTTTACCACCGGTGGAGGTAGCGGGGGCGGTGGCTCGGTCGGTGTCGCTCCGGAGATTGACACGTCAACCGCGATGAGCGCGTTGACCTTTTTGCTCGGTTCGTTGGCGGTGCTGCGCGGCGGGCGAGGCGGTGCCAAACGACCGCCTAACAACTAACAACAGCAGCTCTATAGTCTTACATAACAATCTATAAGAACATCTTCCGCTGCCAAACAACGCGGCGGCAAGTGGAAGAACTGGCTGCAGTCCGAAGAGTCTTTTCGGCGTCTCTACTCGAGTTCGGGGACGTAAACCCGGGTGCTTGCCCTGCGAATGAAATGGATCTCATTCGTGGGCGGATGCTGGGATTCTACGGGAAGAACACGTGGCGCGCCCGGTGTCTCCGGTCGATGCCACAATAGAACTACGAACTAACGCCTCATTACCGCCGACGAATCCAGGCCTGCGGCGACCAGCGCCTTTAAAAAACAGGTCTTGATAATCCTGCGGTGTGGTTCCCCACCAACAAACGTGTGCCACGTCGATGAGATCGCGACGCGATGACTCAGGTCGACAGTGTCAATCTTCGCCGAATTGATGAAGTCCTCTGTCAGGTAGTTGGCAACGCCGGCAACGATCCTGTCCTCAGTTGCTCGAAAGGACATCTAGCGATTCTCCTCCGCGCTACTTCGCACCAGCAGGGAGATGACCTCCCGCCCCCTGGTCAGACCAACATCATCGAACACGGAGCCTGAGGGCGCAGCGGCCGGGGGAAATAGTTTCCCGATGGAGCGTCTCTGGAACATCCTCCACGCGGGGCACCGGAACTGTGCTCGCGGAACGTAGCCAACGCCACAATGTGACCTCGTGCAACAGAAAGAGCGCCGAACGGTACGCAAAGCGAGGCGCTCGAACATCTTCACTGTTGCTGGAGGAGAAATGAGGAATCCGAGATGAATACTGTATGGGAATTCATATGGGAGCTTGTGCGGGCCCTTTTCGCGCTACTCACGACCGATGTAACACCCGCGAAGGCCGTCACGAGCTTTACACTGCTGAATATCCTCGCGCTCTATGCGATGGGACGCACTCTGCGATTGAGGCGAGTGCTCTTATTGTGGATCACGACATCCTTATCCATTGTCTTGTGGAGGCTCTGCGTCGCAACCTCGGATCACGAGACAAATCCGATGCATAGCAACTCCTGCGATGCGGTCCAGTTTTGGATCGAGCCGAGAGATATGAATGCATCGCAACACAGAACAGCCCTCTATGCAGATCCATCGGGACCCTAGGCACCGATTCCAAAAATCGGACTCCGCGGGACTCCGCGCGTACGCAGATGTGCCCGTCGTTCATCTCACCCTATAGAGACGAGGATAAACATCAGGGCACGGAAGCCAGGCCGCAAAAATGAATGCTGTCTTAGGGGACTTCAGATGCAAATGGCCCAGGGGGACGCCCAAGTCGTGGGCACGGCTTCGGGCACCGAAGTATCGCGTGCCACAACAGAGGGGGATGCCGTTGAAAAGCAAAAGCATGCCTGGAAGCTCCTCGAGTCTGTTCCCAGCAGCGAAGTTCGATGCGTTGCGTTTCGATACACCCGTAACCTTCCACTCGCAGACCTGGTGGTCACCGAGACTTATCTACGCGGGTTTGAAGCCATGGACACCTACAAGGGCGGAGATAATCCACGCTCGATTCGAGCGTTCCTGTTCATTACCGCGCGAAACATTGCTTTTGAATGGCGTCGACGCGAGAAAATTGCACCGGTGGAATATGTTTCCAATCCGTGCGAATTTGACGCGCCGCTCGTTGTCGATGAGCTGAGCAATCCGATCATTTCTGATATGGATCACGCCCTCATAAACGACATCTTCACTGCTCTCACGCCCCGGCGCCTCGAGATCCTGTTGCTGAGCCTGGTTGACGAAGTGCCCACGGACGAAATCGCCAATCGCCTCAAAATCAAACCCTCGACTGTCCGAAAAACCCTTTCAGTCGCTCGCAAACAACTACAACAACTACTGGCCCAGCGAGGAATTCTCCCATGACAGTGCAGCGTAAAGTGCACCGCGCGCCAACGGTCGATCAGATCCAAACGGCGTCCGAGTGGGTGACTCGACTGCGGGGAAAACTCACCCGCGCGCTGTGGAGTGAGTTTGAGGCTTGGCTCGAAGCAGACCCTCGAAACCAGGCGGTCTACCTGAAGCAGGAGCGATCCTGGATTCGCCTTCGATTCTGGGTCAGAACGCGAAGCCGATTGCAGAAAGCGAAGGTGAACAGCGATGTGATCCACGAGAGTGGCTCAATGCGAGCGATTCGGCATACATCCGCTTTACGGAATGCGCGCAGTGCCCGGATAGGAAGAGTCTCGGTAACAACCGCCTCTCCTATGCCGAGAGTCGCCATGCAGTTGCAACCGAAGATCTCAATAGGCGCGAGCAACGCTGACGCCGCTGCAGTGGAGATTACTCCGGTCGCGTCACCGGCCCAGACGTCATTTGTTGACGCAACGTACGCGGTCTGGTTGCCCAAAGTCCGAGGCGTCCTGGTTCAGAGTCCCCCAGCAGGTCCGCGTCGGTTCTCACTCGATCTGCGGAAGGCGATTGCAAACTTGGCCCTGGAACGGTCGATCCTCATCGTGCGCAAATGTGAGGAGATCCAACGCGCTCAGCGCGGGCGTGACTCTGGAATATTCCAAGCGCTAGCGCGACGGTGCAATCCTGGATCGCACTTGTTGATTCTGGATCGCCACGCAACATTGCTGAGACCTGCTCAAAGGCAACCCGCATCAAGGAGCTGCGCGCTCGTCTATTTCGCGGGCCATGCCATTTCAGCCGCGGTGGATCACACGCAGATCGAATTGCTATCTTCCTTGAACACAACAGATCTGGTTCGAAATGCGGAGCCGTATTTCATTCGCGCGGATTCCAGTCACTCGCATGAGTACACGGATCCGATTGGTCTGAAGAATGCATTCACCACCGGAAAACAACAAACGAGTGTTGCGTCGATTATCTCGCGCGTCTCAGGTTTGCACCTCCAGATGGAAGATCGGCGCATCACTCATTCCCACAAACTGCTATCACCCCCGGTGCCGTTGCCGCATGCCAATTTCGAGATGTGTGCGCGACGTTTGGTGTCTATAACAGGGGACCTCTCATTTCGTTGTGGCCGATCCGAGTTTCGTGGCGAGCACGAGGATGTCGACGAAACTTTTGCGATCGATACAGTAACTCTTTGGGCGGAAATAATTGAGTCCTGCCAAAAGGCTATTGCCGCCTACCTGCCAAAATTGCTTGCGGCAATTCTGACGCCCGCCGATCAAACTGACGATCTCGTGGACACACCGCGCATTGCGGCCGCCCCGTGTCCCGGCGACTACGCCATGCAACCATGGCCGTTGGCGAAACCCGCTTCCGCTGAAGATCAGGAATGCGGAGTCGAATCCATGTAATTTCGAAGTGACCAAAGCCAAAGATGCCCGCGTGTCTTTGGCTCGCAATGCCGGGCGAGTAGTAAGTGGGAGTCCAGGATCACTCAGATCTTCCGGCTCCAGATACTGCGCCATCCGTAGCGAAGTAGAGAATCTTCTGCGCTGTTTCGCAAAGGCGAGCGTCAGCGAGTTAAATCGTCCCGCTGATAGCTGAGTCGATGATCGCGGGCTGCACGAACAAAATAGGGAGGTGGACCGGCCAATTTTACTCCGTTGCACGCGAGACCCCTTCTGGTGTGAATCCCAGCTCGGACATTAGTGCCACAGCGACCACCGGACGTTGATTACTGTGCGGTCTCCATCAGGGTCACGATCGGATGACCCAGGTCGTATGGGCCTTCCGCGCTCACCTGAATGCTGCCCGCTGTGCCCGGCAGCGTCATCTTTACACTCGCTACTCCGGAGCTGTTGGTAATGGCAATGACCTTCGAGCCCGTGAGGACCTTTTCGGATCCAACCTGAACGTTCTGCAAGGAGCCGGCGCTCGCGGTGAAGAAGATGCTTGCCCCCGGCGCGCTGCCTCCGGACTGACCCGGACTCAAGGTCACGGAAAGGTTCACCGGCAAAACAGTCCCAGCCGCGGCGGTTTGATCCGCGCCTGCTGTCTTGGCAAGAGCAGCCGGAGGATTCCCTACCACGATCCAGCCTCCTTGCGTGGTTCCATCCGAGGCTTTCACGTTGAAGTGGTAAAAGCCGGGGGTATTGCCCGCCGAGACCGACACCGAGCCTAATTGAGATCCGCTGAGCATCGAGCCCGTTATGGCAGGGGTGATCCCTGCATCGAATGTGCCGGTAGTGAGCGTCAGGTTGGTTGATCCGGAGACCAGTTTTGGATGCAGCGTGACCTGCCCACCCGCTGGAACCCTGATCGTGTCGGGATTCAGATCCCATTCGGCAACTGGATTCTTTGCCGGGCTGCCGGTGATCACGAGTAGCGTCGCGCTATACGGCGGAAACGTGATTGTTGAGGGCCAGGCCTGCGCGGCTCCCGCCACGATTGTCTTGGGCGCGCCTTGCGAGAGTGTGTAACTGGTCACCTGTGAGGGCGTGAAGCCGTTGAAATTGAGGCTCGTCTTGACTGCGTTGGTTGGATCCTTGTTCAGCACCATCACGGTCATTGAACTGCCCGCCGCCGTGGTGGCCGCATAGGCGCTGAACAGGTTGGGATCGGCGTTGTGGGTTGCGAGAACTGAAAGCGGATTGAAGCTGTGATGCGCACCATCATAGTTCGTATAGAGCTTCAAAGCCTGGTAGTTCGGATTTGCCGGATCCGGTGCTCCCCAGCGGGTTGCAAGCGCGACCCGCTCCCGACCGAGAATACCGTAGGCATCCGCATCGCCGAGTGCCGTGGAAAAATCAGACTCCCCGGCGAACGCCGCGCTCCATTCCGTGAATGCCAGGGGCGTTCCAGGGTAAATCGCGTTGACGATCGCGCGCATTCGTGGGATGCGAAACGTGACGGTCGGCTTCGGCTCAATGAGGGTTACATAGGGTTTGTCTTTGTATGAGGACTCCGTCGTATAGGTCGGATCCCAGTACTCACGGTGGACGCGGGTTGCCAATGCCTGGATGAGAGCAGGTGTCCAACCCGTGGTGTCCGCTCCGTCAGCGTAAGCGTGAATATCGAACATATCGAGGGAACGAGTGCCCGCGATCTGGTCGCGCCAATAGACT
>Ga0105237_10003054_pt1 | contig 20195 bp, 16 predicted proteins | sample KBSC24metaG_FD_81520 | JGI IMG/M metagenome (GOLD analysis project Ga0105237, IMG submission 81520) | Corn rhizosphere microbial communities from Kellogg Biological Station, Michigan, USA - KBS C2-4 metaG | ecosystem: Host-associated > Plants > Roots > Rhizosphere > Soil | place: Michigan, USA... | reverse complement strand
TTCAGCGGCTTTTTCGTTGGTATTTTGATGGCTATTATTAACTTATTTTCCTGAACCCAACTGTTAGGATTCATGAATTCGAATTCTCAGATTTCTGCAAAATCGATACCCGAGCTGCACGAAAATCGAGAGCGTCTAAAGAAAAAAAGAATTAATCGAGCCGAATTTAATACCGATCCCTGCCTCTTCCAAATCCACCACCGCCGCCACGACGATCGTTGCCTCCACGGAAACCACCACCGCCGCCGCTGCCGCCCCTTGGCTTGTCTTCAGCGAGTTTGACAGTAAGAGTCCTTCCTTCGAGACTGCTACCGTTCAGCGCCTTGATCGCTGCATCGCCGTCCGCATCGGTCGGAAATTCTACAAATCCGAACCCGCGGCTTTTTCCGGTTTCCCGGTCCATAATAATCTTTGCAGAACCCACGGTTCCGTAAGCTTCAAACATTTCCTGTAATTCCTGGTCATCGACACTAAAGGGAAGTCCACCTACAAATAGTTTCACGTTGATTTTTTTGTGAAGATACGGTTCTGGCGGCAGGTTGCAGAAATAGATTTTTAAAAGTTTTCTAAGTTACTCATATTGAACAACTTATGCACTACGATCCCATACCCCTCAGCTCCACTTAAGGGGATTTTCTCACGAGAATCCCCTTTTTTAACTGTTCGCCCGGTGGAGGTTGCCAGGTACCTTACCCAGGCCGTAACATCTGGACATCGTAAGGAAAAGTAACACCTTTGATCTCCCCCGCACGATATAGAAGTGAACAGCTGGTAAAATAATTCCCGTACCTTCCCAATATGCTAAAACGATATCTGCCACTCCTTTTCGCAGCCTTTCTGTGCTCGCCAGGTTATAGCCAGAAATTCCACGTAAGTTACCCGGCCGCCGCGCTGAGCGCTCCATTCTCAGGAAAAGTAATTCTCTACCTGAACAAGGAGAACAGAAATCCTAAGGATGCCATGGCCGATCTGGAGGCCTTCCCTTGCTTCTCCATCGAAGTCCACGATATAAAACCAGGGACATCCGTCACTTTTGACGATCGGGCAGCGGCCTATCCTGCCAGATTATCCGACATCGAAAGGGGCGAGTACTACGTACAGGCCGTCTGGGATCGGAACCTGGGAGGACGGGCCATCGCTGCAAGCCCGGGCAATCTTTATTCCAGGCCGATAAAAGTCAACGTCACAAAAGACGCCAACGCCTCTTTCACCCTAAGCTGCGATCAGGTAGTGGCCGCGCAGGGTTTCACCGATACGAAATTCGCAAAAGAACTAAAGGCGCCGTCAAAGCTCCTGTCGAACTCCCAGGGGCGGGCGATGACGGTAGATGCTGCTGTATTGCTGCCGCGCGAATATTATGATCAGCCGCAGCGGCCATTCCCCGTGTTGTTTGTGGTGTCCGGCTATGGTGGAGATTATCACCGTTATTCGGGCGATACGACTGTCTTTAGCAGGCCGTTTGATACAGTCTCCTGCATCACGGTCTTCCTGGATGGCAATTGTGCCGGCGGTCACTCTGTATATGCCAACAGCGACAACAATGGTCCGTGGGGCGACGCCCTCACCACCGAATTCATCCCGCAGCTGGAGAAGTCCTATCGCTGCAATGGGGCGCGGCTCTTAAGAGGGCATAGCAGTGGCGGTTGGACGGTGCTCTGGTTACAGACACACTATCCGGAAGTTTTTGCGGGTTGCTGGTCAAGTTCGCCGGATCCGGTCGACTTCCGGAATTTTCAGCGGGTCAACTTATATGAAGAGGATAATATTTACTATAAAAAAGATGGATCTTCAAATACCGTCGCCACCATTGCGGGGTATTTTTCGGTGGCCACGATGAAACAATGCTACCAGCAGGAGTTTGTGCTCTACCGGGGCGAGCAAATGCATTCATTTAACCAGGTATTTAGCGCAAAAGGGTCGGACGGTCAGCCGATACCGATATGCGACCCTGTGACAGGGGCCATCGATAAGTCCTGTTTTGAGCATTGGAAGACCTACGACATCTGCGCTTATCTGCGTAGCAACTGGCCGGCCCTCGAAAAGGGGCTGCAAAGCAAGATCCGCGTGTCGGTTGGCAACAATGATAATTTTCTATTGAACTATGCCGTGCACATGCTGGAAGACGAAATGAAAAAGCTGGATACACGCTTTGTCTTTGGGTATTATCCGGGGGATCATTTTACGTTGAATACACCCGAGTACCAGACAGCAGGGGCGACGTTTCTGGCTGGCCGCTACGCACAATGGAAAATGGGGCATTAATGCCATCAGACCGCTTACTGAGCAGACATCGCAGTTTTCCCGTCTTTGCTGCGTTTTAGAAACATGGCGGGTCTATCTTCGCTTACGAGATAAAGCTCGAGTATGGCCGAAGTGAGCAGCATGATTCGCATAGTATCTCGTCCAAGGGTAATTTCCTTTTTATCCGCTAAAAGCTTAAAAGGTACCGTCATTGCGTCCCCGGTCTTCCGCTGCATGATCACCTTGTTGTCCTTTGTAAAAGTGAGCGACAGCCCCTCGTTTTGCTTGTTCGCTTTCACGGCCTCGGCGTCTTTGGAAATTTCCCCATGAGGCCCGCCAAATCGGTCAAAATACCACTTTCCATATATTTCCGCTTTTTGCCCATAGCCCGGGCAGGAAAAGATAAGTAACGCGCAAATGACAAGACAGGTCCATTTAGACATAGTATAGGTTTTAATTGGCTTCCTTAAATGTAGACAATTTATGCTAAAAGAAAGCCCTCATCAAAACCCAATAACCCGCAATAGACGCAATAAGTATAGACGCCGGATATACAGCCCATTTCCTGTACCATCTTTTCCCGCCAAAGGGAATAATAACCAGTATAAATACGCCCGATATAACGATCACCTGTCCGATCTCCACCCCGGCATTAAAAGAAAGTATCGAAGTATAGAACGCTCCCCTCGGAAGTCCAATTTCATTCAGCGCACTGGCAAACCCCATCCCATGGATCAGCCCAAAAAGGAAAACAATGCCTATTCGCCATGGTTTCAGCTCGCTCAACAACATATTCTCAACGGCCACAAAGACGATTGATAAGGCGATCACCGGTTCAACAATAGCGCTGGGCGCAACAAGTACCCCCTTCATGCTTAATGCCAGGGTAACAGAATGCGCCACGGTAAATGCAGTCGCCTGCACTAGGATGGTCTTGATCCGGGTACTGAGCAGACAAAGACTTATTACAAACAGGATATGATCGATCCCATAAGGGATGATATGCCGGATGCCCAGCTGAAGATAAAACCCAACGACATGCGAAACAGGCGCCTTCTCTAATGCATAATTGACAGTATGCGCCAGCAGCGTAGTCGGCGCAAATAAAACACCGCCCAATAAGACACAATATGTTTTGCTCTGTTTCAAAGGGTTCGCAGCATTTCAAGCCCCTCATTTTTCAATCCCGCCGCCATATTGGGGTCGCCCGACAGCGCCTCCTGCAACAACGTCTTTGCCTCACTGCGATTCCCGGCACCTGCATAGATCAATCCGGCGCGGCAAAGCAATACAGGGTTCCTGCTATGCGTCTTCAAGGCAGTCTTCAGATAGGGCATCGCCGTAGAAGACTGTTTTTTACAATAATAGATCCAGGCCACCGTCTCATTGGCATCGATATTATCAGGCCGCCGGTTATATTCCATCAGGGCATGTTCGAGAGCCTTGTCATAATTATCGACCTTCAGATAGGCATAGGCTAACTCCCGGTCGGCATAATGGCCGATATTATCATTACTAATACTGCTCTGTTCATCCCGGCTGAGCTCCCTGATAACCAGGGAAGTTAACGAATCAGCAGAAGAATTCCTCCCGGCCAGCGCATAGGCATCCGCACACTCCTCCTTGATGGAATAATCGTTGATCATCGAGTCGGCTCTTCTATAACAATCAATCGCCTTCTGATAATTTTTGCCGGCAACAGCCACTCTCGCCAATCCGGCCCATGCAAACGCATACCCCGGTCTTTCATCCAATGCGATGGTATAATGCATTTCCGCGCTTTTAATATCCCCGGTGTACTCGTATAGTCTGCCTAATTGAACCCTGCACCACTCGGTCGTCTCGTCACCCTCAGCGCCTGCGTCCACCGCCATTTTCATCGCCTCTATCGCTCCCTGGTAGTCTCCATGGATCTCCCTCAGGTATGAAATACGTGAATAGGATCGTATGTCAGGCCGGACGGAAACCATCCTGTCGGCATTCGCCACGGCAGAATCATATTGACCCATTTCCACATTTCCATCCACTAACAATCCATAGATAAAGGCATTGAAAGGGTTGACCTGGTGCGCTTTTTCGGCCAGCGCCAGCCCGTCCGCAAAATGATGCTGAGATAAGTAAACAAGGGACTTGAATGTCAAAGCCTCCTCATTTAATGAGTCCTGCCTCAACACCTTATTCACGCACTTCAAAGCAGCCTTATCATAATAAACATAATTGCCGGTGATCCGCGCCTCCTGGATAAATAGCGTGGTCAGGGCAAGGATCGACCTTACATCTGTCGGATCCTTACTTATCTTGTTACGCAGCGCTGTAGCATAATCCCGTCGAAGGGTCCACTCATTTGTTGGAGGTATGGCGGTGCTTCTTTCCAGCAGATCATCGATCCTGTTTTCCCGCCTGCTATATCCAATAACAATAGCAGCGATCACCAAACCAATAGCCCCGAGGCCGATTAAGTAATTTCTTTTCATAAAAGTTATTTGTAGAAGGCAGGCCCGCGACAGAAGCGCGGGCCTGCCTAAAAAAGAAATATTTATTCTTTAACAACCCGAATGGTCTGTCTGGCGCTTCCATTTCGAACGGCATTTATAAAATAGATGCCCTTCGTCAGGTTGCCTGCATTCCATTGCACCGAATAAGTACCCGGCTGCATATTGCCATCTGCCAATACTTTCATCAATCTCCCGTTTGCATCATATATCTCTATCCTCACCTGGGAGGCAGTTTCGATATGATACCTGATCGTATTATTATCGACAAAAGGATTGGGGGACGCGCTCACAAACATGTCCGGCGCCGCCATGTCCAATGTACCCGGGGCAGGAACTGATTTATAAACATCAGACTCATCCAGCGAGCTGGCCGCCTTATTGTTCTGATTGTTTTCCGCAGGAACGCCACAGCAGGCGTTGGACCCCGACCAGGGCGTCTGTACATAAGGGAACGATGTTTTAAAGGTCGTATCATTGGTATTCACCCCGGTATTATATGTCAGCACGTTCACCAGGTCCATCGTGACAGGGTTGGCGCCTCCATTGTAATCATCATACCATAGTCCTATGGCGGCAAGCACCACGCCGCTGACCGCCTGCAGCTCGATCCGGGTAACATCATCCTCCAACCTTCTTCCGTTGGGAAAACCATCCATGTTCGGAATAAATTGAAGAGAAAGGTTTTTATTATACATGGTGTCGGTTAAGCCTAAAACAGCAGCCTGCACCAGTCCCAGCGCACTGAATTTCGGATCGTTTCTCGGAGTGGGGGGAACCGCCATATTCAGACGCAGCATATCTCCTCCGTTAGGCAGGAAGTTATTGATAAATGGCTTTCCTGCGGCCAGCGGATTGCCTTTTTTACCCGTGGCCAGTTGATAAGGCCGCAAATTAGGCACACCCGTATTAAAGATAGGCCACAGGTCAACGGAACGGGGAGATTTGGCTGCCGGCAACAACAGTTTTCCAAAGACAGCATCATCCAGCGCCGTCCCGGCCAGGGATGAACTTCCTTTCAGGCCAAACAACCCGTTTTGGTTATTCCCAAATCCAAAAGCGCCCAAAGAATTCCGTTGGATCCGCAAAGCCTTCAGCGCCGGAACGGCTCCTCCGAAATAGGTATCATCCATATACAACGCCAGTTCCGGATTATAGAAATAGTTCCCGAAGGTCTTAATATTGGGCAGGTCTTCATACGGCGTCAGGAAATTCCAGAGGTCCTTTTTGCCAATGGGGATCACCGCCTCATTCGTTAAAGGCATACCCAACCGGGAGACCTGGACCCAAGGCCCAAAGGAAGACTCGAGTTTGCCGTTTTGATCATCCCAATCATGGTCGTTATCCCTGTCACCCCTTCCCCGATCATAGTCATCGTCTCCGGACTTTGGCTTGTTCAGCGTCCTGATCTTTCTCCTGCTGGCGGAAGCCCATACACCGATGACATAATCCGGATCTAAAATGTTTTTTGCCTGAGACACCGGCCTATGGTCCTTTTGCAGCTCGGAAATATCTACCTGCAAGGCGATTACAGAGACATTCTTACATTTCAGGGCATCCATAGGTTTTGTTCCCGTTGTACGAGGTGCATCTCCCAGATCGAAGATTCCTCCCAGGTCGACGAAAAAGGGATCGTCAGCCGTGCCGCAAAAAACCTTTTCGCCCGTACTGGCCGTAGCGATGGCGTTATTGATTAATGTGTTGTAATCACCAACACCCAGCCCTACCGGCGAGTTGATGGAACGGGGGCCGATATTGGGCGGAGGCACAACGCCATTGTGCACTATCGTCTCAAACCCTCTCCCCCATCCCCGGCTTTTCTCCAACGTATAGGTAGTCTTCAGGTTTTGCTTCCCCAGACGGATATTGAAGAAGGTGGTAGGATCCTCGTTGGTCTTATGGAACGTGAATCGGTAAACAATATCATCTCCTGGCGTGCTGACATCGTTGTCAATATGGATCTCATAACGAATGTCCTCACCGAATTGATAATAATTAGGACCGGCAAAGGGCAATTGGGCAGGGATGTAATTGGCGAGTATGGTTATCTTGTCGGGGTGATCCGGACTGCGGAATGCATATAAGTCTGTATTGTCGGCCAGTGGATCATTCGCGATCATTGGCGCCTCTCGATGACTGGAGGACATCAATACACCGGCAGTGACAACCAGACAAACAGCGGCCACAAGGAACAGGCCCCCTCTTCCAGTTTTAAATCTCTGATTCATAAACAGGTTTTTACTTTAAAAAATAAATGACAGGAAACTCTGGTGGGGTATGAATTAGGAACGGTGTTTAGGTAGGATGGGAAATAGGTGTACTATGCATAGGACGATTTAAATACGATAAATAAGTAAGGGTAGATTTGACACGGGTTATTAATATTTCTGCAAAGGCTTACATCTGTCCCGGTAAATTGTACGTATGTTTAAATACTTACAACCTCCCCTGGAACATTTTTGCACAGGTTATTAAAATATTGGTACATGCCACTCAACTTTATACGTTTAGTGTTGGTAACCTTTTGCGCGCTCTTGCATGTATCCGTCCCTGTCACAGCGCAATCCACGCTCAAAGGAAATATTACCGATGCAATAAGCAGGCAGCCGCTGGAAGGGGTCAGTGTCATCTTAATGCCCGGACGGATCACGGGAGTGACCGACCAGGCTGGAAATTTTAATTTCAGACATATTCAGTCGACCCCCGAAAACATCGTGATCTCTTCCATTGGCTACGAGACAAGGACCATATCCCTAAAGGATCTTAAAAGTCAGGGGTTTCACATTGCCCTTGCCGCGCAAAGCATCGAGTTAAACACAATAACGGTCTCCACCAGGCCGGAAGAACTATACAGGCCCATCAGCAAAACAGATATTGCCCTTCGCGGTGTCAATAATTCACAAGAGGTCTTACGGATCATCCCCGGCATCGTCATCGCGCAACACCAGGGCGGGGGCAAGGCGGAACAGATCTTTCTCCGGGGGTTCGACGCGGATCACGGCACGGATTTCCGGGAAGATGTAGATGGATTGCCTATAAATATGCCTTCGCATGCCCATGGACAGGGCTTTGCCGACAGCCATTTCATCATACCCGAAACTATTGAAAACGTAAATTTCAAAAAAGGACCGTATACAGCCGCCAAAGGGGATTTTTGCACGACAGGTTCCGTTGATTTCATCACCAGGTCGTCGCTGTCGGGTAATAGTATGAAGATCGAAGGCGGCATGTTCAATACCTGGCGGGCTTTGGGTCTCTTCAATCTTTTGGGGCAAAAAGCAAAGGCCTGCCGGCAATCCTGGTATGTGGCCTCGGAATACCGGTATTCGGACGCGTATTTCGACAACCCTCAACACTTCGGACGCTTCAACCTGTTCACCAAATACAGTGGTAAAATTTCAGAAAATAATTACCTCACCGTTTCCGCCGCTACCTTCTATAGCAAATGGAATGCTTCCGGGCAGATCCCTGACCGCGCGGTCTCGGAACATATCATCGGATTTTATGGGGCCATCGATCCCCTTGAGGGGGGCGAAACGCGCCGTACCAATATCAACGCTCAGCTCATCACTTCCAATGCTAACGGAGACCTCTTCAGGAACCAGGTATTTTATTCAAAATACCATTTTGATCTGCATACCAACTTCACATTTTTCTTAGTGGATACGGTCAACGGGGATGAGATACGACAGCAGGAGGCCAGGGATCTTTTTGGATACAACGGAAGCTATGAGCGCCACGGCTACCTTGGTAACACCAAAGTCACTACCGAGGGTGGGGTGAATATACGGACGGACCTTACCCATCATTCAGCATTGTCCCACACGCGGGCCCGATTCATCACGTTGCAACAGATGAAGCTGGGAGATATCAGCCTGACGGAGATTGCGCCCTATGCCAGTGCCACATTCGAATTGAACGATCGCCTGCGTATCAATACAGGCCTAAGGTTTGATCAGTTTTATCACCAATATGACAACAAGCTCGCAGGCGACACCACACTTCCCGGCATCGGCGCCTATAGAGCCAATGTAAGTACAGTCAGCCCAAAACTGAATTTTTACTATCAGGTGAATGAAACCACCCAACTTTACCTCACCACAGGAAAAGGATTTCATTCAAACGATACAAGGGCGGTAGTGGTGGAGAAAGGCGCTGCTACCCTTCCTGCCGCCTATGGCGCCGACCTGGGAACGATCTTCAAGCCGTTCAGGAACTTCCTGGTCAATGCATCGCTATGGTATATCTCACTGCAACAGGAATTCGTGTATAATGGAGATGGAGGGGATGTCTCCTTTAAGGGTAATACCCGCCGCATGGGAGTCGATTTTTCCGGAAGGTATCAACCAGTCAGGTCGGTTTATTTGGATATGGACCTTAACTATGCATACGGCCGCACCTCCGGCGCTCCGAAAGGAGCCAACTATATTCCCCTTGCGCCGGTATGGACAGGCACCGGAGGCGTGACGTACACGGGCAAGCATGGTTTAAATGGAAGTTTGCGGTATCGATACGTCGGTGATCATCCGGCCAACGTAGACTACACCCATACAGCAACAGGTTATTTTATCACCGACGCCGTCCTTAATTATACCAGGCCGAAATACAATATTGGCCTTGTGATCAATAACATGCTGAATACAAGATGGAAAGAGACACAATTTGATACCACAACCCGCTTGAGAGGGGAAACACGCCCCGTTGATGAGATATGTTTTACAGCCGGCACCCCACTGGCCGCGAAATTAAATATCATGATTTATTTTTGAACCTTCAGTCAATAACATTTTTCCACGTGACACCCCAGACTTCACACCACTCCTTTGTTGGCAACGGACATTCTCTGATATCTTTGATCAGCGGCCGAACCAATGTATATTGATCCGGAGTGAGGAATACTGCTCGTCCGTCTTCAGCGCCCTGGATTAGATAGAGTTTTTCACTGGAATTTTGCATAGCGAGTTGGTCATTGACAATATCAGCAAAGCGTTGAGCTGATTCTCCCCAACCATACCCTTTCCACTGCTCGAAAATCGTGTACAGTTTACCGTTCAGCGTGATCCGGTGATTTAGACCTATGTAGTCATATTCTTCAACATGGTCAGTTACTACCATCTTGATATCTAGTTTGTCAAACAAAGGAGCCATTTCCACAAGCACTTCCAGAATGCCTCCCTGTTCAAATAGGGATTCGTTGTCCAGTAGATATTGTCGCGGATCGATACCATTGTATCTTGGGCGTCCGGAATCAATGTAAGGAAAGTTGTGTTCCTCGGCGAGCCCCTTCCCCAATTCGTCCTTTACTCGATGCTGATCGGCTGGGTCGGTATAGGTGAAGTAGTCCAGCCTCTCCAGCTCGGCAATAACCTGATCAGGTTGCATTTCCTTTATCACCCGATGAAATCTCGATTCGCCTCCGGCGACCGGTTTCTGTTGTTCGGGGGCAGGCTTTTTCTTAAAGCGATCAAAGAGACCCATAGCGTGGATTTTTACCAGTGTGTATAGATTTCTAAGATAGATATTATTATATTCACGCCCAAACCAACAACACCACTATTATGGATCACCCCTGGCTCCACGCCCCGGTGACGCTGTCATTCCATATCGCCGGATTTTCCTTCACAGACAAAGAAGACAACACCCGGCTCATTGAGATCTCAGCAGGTCATCTGCCGCCCCGGCCCTTTTACATCGAAACACATGGTCTTTCCATTCTGACCTTTCATTCAAAGGAAGGAAAACATATATACCCGGATTTTTTCCAGGTGGTTACAGGAAGCTAACCGTGGTGACAGGCAGCTAACTCTTTCTTTGCGGCACCACAAGCATCACTATCCCCACAAGAGCCAATACACCACCTGCATAAGGAGGCCAGTTCACCGAGTGCTCCTTATCCGCAGAAATATGCACCGGGCCGGCATCGACAACCTTTTCTCTCTTGGTAAAAGAAAACCCGGTCCAGATCATCATGACAACACCAACGATAAGTAAAACAGCTCCTAGAGTCTTTTTCATCTTATTAAATTAAGGACATATTTGCCCATTGGGGTTTTAATGCAATCCCTATGCCACCCCGTGGCAGACCTTTTGCAGTCCATACATCGCATACGCTCAATCATTAACTTATAATTTACGATTATGAAAAAGAAAAGCACCTTTAGGCTGGCGATGTTTCTAATGATATTGTCATGCCTGTTCTCAACACGAGTATTGATCGCGCAGGATGATTCTCAGGAGAGAATAATCACCGACAGCAAAAAGGCCAAAGCCTCCTTTCTAAAGTCAGATCCATCTATGGAGAATCTATTCAAACATTCCGCCGGATATGTAATATTCCCTAACATAGGCAAGGGCGCGGTAGGCCTAGGCGGCGCTGCAGGGAAAGGGGCCGTCTATCAAAAAGGAGCCTCGGTTGGTACTGCCCAAATGGTCCAGGTAACAGTGGGCGCCCAGGCAGGAGGACAGGCCTACCGGGAGATCATCTTTTTTGAGAACGAAGATGCAGTGGATCGTTTCCAAAAAAATAAAATTGAATTCAGCGGACAGGCTTCGGCTATCGCCGTCAAGGCAGGTGGATCCGCCAACGCGAATTATAGAAATGGCGTAGTAGTATTTTCGCAGGAGAAGGGGGGATTAATGCTGGAAGCCTCCCTCGGCGGACAAAAATTTACGTATAAGGGATTAAAATAAATTTCCTCAGGACCACGGTACAAGCCGCTGACTTCAGCGGCTTTTTTCTTTTAACCCCACGTTCGTAATATGCACATTGGCATCGCCCGCAAAAAAGCCCCAGTTGCGGAAGCTAAGATCATACGCCCTGAAGTTCATGGCAATAGCATCGTTGACATACACCACTCCTTTATTGCCATCGATAATAAGCTGAATGCTTGTGCCTTTTCCCGGTTGAAATTTCACCGGCCGCTCAAGCTCGGCCATGTTGGGCACCTCTGACCTTTCCCTCGGCCATTTGTCGAATACCATTCTACCCGCCCCGGGTTCACATCGAATATAATACGCCTGATCAAGATCATCGTTGCCTTTAAACCATATCCCAAAATCACCCTGCTTCAGCGACTCCGGTGTCATCGTGGCCGTTATAAGACACAGGGAAGGTATCTCACCTGCCGATGCAACGGAATATGTCCCCGCCCCCTTGAGCGCCACACCGCCGCGCAGATCTTTCCCACCCCCCTCACGCGTATCTTTCCAGTCTCCCGCGCCCCACGCAAATCGGACAGGCCTCTCTTCAGTAAATGCAGCCGCCACGGAATCCGGCATTTTTACGGCCAAAAGACCATCCGGCTGCTGCCATATCTCGTGAATGACAAGGTTGCCTCCCCATTGCCAGCCGCCGGTATCTTTCGAACCATCCCTGGTTGGGTTCCATCCAAAAAGCAATCGTCGCTTGCCGTCAGAAGCAGTTTTGGCAGCATAAAAAGCATGACCGTCAAAATCATCACGCGAAGGAATGATCCAGGGACCTCTCCATGAACGGCTCATGCGATAGCGTGTTCTGACCTTATCGGTAAACTCAGAAAAGACAAGATACCACCAGCCACCCATTTTAAAGAGGTCCGGGCACTCATGAGTAAAATAAAGGCCGGGGTCGTACAATGGCTTTTCCACCGTCCAGTGAGTAAGGTCCGTTGAGCCGCAGCAGGCGGTAAGGCCGCGCCGCCTGGGTATGCCATTTTTATTTCTCGCAGCCACCAGCATATAATATCGACCCGATAAAGGCTCAAAAAATACAAAAGGATCGCGCCAGTCGTCTTTCTCATAACGGTCTGCCGGTGCAAAAAAAGTCTCCGAAGGCTGTTTTTTCCAGTTGGACAGGTCGTCGCTGACAGCATGCATAATGCCCTGCATAGGCTTACCCTGATCCGCCAGGTGGCCGTTATGCCCGGTATAAAAAATGTGGAATTGGTTGTTAGCCCTTAACGCCGACCCGGTGAAGACATAAAGGTCCTGCTCCGCCGCCGTACCGCGTGCCAGCATTTGGCCGTGTTCGGTAAAATTCACAAGATCAGTGGTTGAAATACGGTACCAGGGCACCCCTTCCCCATGCTTTTCCGAATCGCGCCAATCAAGCAGGAAGAATAGCTCATACCGGCCATTATAGAACATTGGAATAAAATCTGCCGCCCAGGCATCCTGCGGACGATAGAAAAAATCCCTGCCTTCTTCCGGCATTGGACTGCTATGGCCGGAGGCGAATGCGTTCTCACGAAATAGGGCCGAAGCCATAAAAGGCATCAGGCCCGTCGTCATTAAAAACTTTCGTCTTTCCATAGCTTACATTTTTATGAAATATACAAAAATATCTTCCCTCCCAGGGCAACCCCGAAAAGGTCTCCCCACGTTTAATAAACAACCGCCATGCTCTACTCTTCACATTTTCATTCCTATTAAGCGCGTATTTAACCCACGATCCAGCCGGACATCTAAATTTATCTACCATGAACAGGGTAATAGCCCTTTTGCTGTGCCTGCACGCAGCATTGCGCATCCATGCACAACAAGACCTGGGCATCCGCAGTAGCAACTACGCCGGCATACAATCTGCTCTCCTGAATCCGGCAGGCATGGAAGGACAGCATATGCAGTGGGATGTAAATGTGGCATCGGCAGGAGTGCTTTTCGACAACAATTACCTCTATATCCCCAAAGGTGCGGTCCCAATATTGGGCTTCAAGTCGATTATCAAAGGCATCAAGCACCAGGATAAATTTGTCACCCGTTTTGACCCCTCCAATCCGGACAAGCGCTATCATTTTGTACTGGCCAGCGAAATACTGGGACCTTCTTTTCAGGCAAAGATCGGCAACGACCAGACCATCGGCTTTACTGTCGCTGCCCGCGCGTATAGCAACATCGACGACTTCACCGGTCACGTGGCGCAAAATGCCTATGATTATATGAGGAACAAAATTCTGTGGAACAAACCCTTCCACGACAATACCACGCGTCTCGATGGCATGGCCTGGCTGGAATATGGAGTTTATTATGCGGCCACCGTCTATAGGGACAGCAGAGGTGAGCTGGCGGTAGGACTGGGACTGAAATACTTACAGGGCATAGGCGCCGCCTATGTCAGGAACACCGATCTGAACTATACCATCGGTGATACCACGCAGCTCGTTTTCACCCATTCCAACCTCGACTATGGCAGGACAGATTACGATTCATACCGCAAAGCAGGCGGTCATGAGGTGACCCATGGCCACGGCGTTGGGACCAATATTGGGGTTACCTATACGCGGCTGGGTAACAGCAATTATCTATATAAGCTGGGGCTTTCCCTGATCGACGCCGGCGCCATCCGTTTCGACAGGAGCGCTTCCACCTTCCACCTTCACACCGACAGCGCCAATTTCGCGAATTGGTATACGTATGATCTCACTACCAACCAGCAGGTAGACCGCGCGATAAGCGCCGCCTTCTATCAGGGCGATTCCACAAGGTCACATACCGGCAATTCTTTCAAAATGGGCATGCCGGCAGCCCTCAGCCTCCAGGCCGACTGGAACTGCTATGACAACTTCTTTGTCAATGTCACGGTCATAAAAGGTTTTGGACATGGCAGCGGACAGGGTGTTACCCGGCCGGATGTGTATTCTGTTACACCACGATATGAAACCAAATGGCTGGAGGCAAGCCTTCCCTTCTCTGTTATATACTATGGTAACTGGCGTCCACGCCTGGGTTTTGCTGTCAGGGCTGGCTACCTGTTCTTCGGAGGCGACGCCCCAGCCGGATTGTTCAAGCTGCGTAATATGTACGGCACGGATTTTTACATAGGGGTTCATTTCTTCAGTCGTCGATAAATTATCAACATCAAAAAGAATATATATGAGGTCCTCATTATCCATCTGCGTGATTGCGCTGGTTTCATTACTCCCACCCGCCGGCAATTGGACAGCAGATGCATCCAAAGCCAAGGTTCTTTTTACAGTCAAAGGCCCCTTCCCCTTCGGCACAGTGCATGGCAGTTTTTCCGGCCTGAAGGCAACCATACGGTTTGATGAAAAGGATTTACAAGGCAGCGCCGTATCCGCCACCATCGATGCAACAACGGTAAGCACAGGCATTGCTCTTCGCAACAGGGATCTTCGCAAAAAAGAGGAATGGCTTGACACTGATAAATATCCCCGGATCAGCTTTAAATCGACAAAGATTGAAAAGGCATCCACGGGCTACAAGGCCGTGGGCGAGCTGACATTAAAAGGAACTACCCACCCGGTAGAGATTCCATTTACTTTTGCCGCATCCGGCAACACCGGTGTATTCAAAGGCAGTTTCACCATAAAAAGGGAAGACTATAAGGTAGGCGGTGCCGGCGGATCAGTAGGCAGTACCATTACCATCGAGTTGGAAGTGCCGGTGAGTAAATAGGTCGGCTCGCCGACGAAGGTCACCTCAAAAGCTCCACAGTCCCCTTCAACCGCTTTTCGCCAGCTTCCCCCTTCTTCGTATACACACAAAACCACACATACGTGCCCGGGTTGGCCGGATGGCCATTGATCCTCCCATCCCATCCTTTGCCGGGATCAGATGATTCAAATACCCGCTCCCCCCAGCGGTCCATCACCACACAGCGATAAGAAATAAGCTGATACCCGTTCAGTACCTTGAAAACATCATTAGCCCCGTCGTCATTCGGTGTAAATGCGGAGGGGAAAACAACAGTACAGACCCTGCCCAAAACCCTATACCGCTTTGTCGCCGTTCCGCATACATTTGCAACGGTCACCGTATAGCTCCCCGGCTCATTCACTACAAAGCTGCTACCGGCCGAGCCATCCTGCCATACATAGGTATCAAAACTGCCCGGTGAAAGGTCGAGCGTATCACCCGCGCAGAGCGACGTATCGACATCAGGCCCCGCATTTACACCATGTACAGCCATCAGATGGATCGTATGAGTGGAATCACAGCCATTTGCGGAAGTATAATGTTCGGCATAAATCCCTGTCTCCGTATAACCCTTATAGCTGCTCCCATAGCAAATGGTGGTATCGAGGCTGCTGGCGCTGGTGGGGCGGACGGCGAGATGCAACGTACGGACGCTGTCACATCCATTGCTTCCGACGAAAGTATCGACATATGTACCAGGGTCCCCATATCCGGAAAAGCGTTCCCCGGCACAGATGGACGTATCGATGGTCAATGCCGTTCTACGATTGACGGTCATTACTATGCTATTGGAGACGGCCGGCGTATTGCAGGGTATGCTGCTGGTGAAAATACAATTCACCACATCCCCCGTCCCCAGCACGCTGCTCGAAAAACCAATGCTGTCTGCACCCGCCGGATTACCATTCAATTGCCATTGGAACGAGGCATGCTGCCCTCCAACACTGGTATCTGCCGTAAAGACAACAGGATTGCCTTCGCAAACAAGCCCGGCAGGACCAGAGATCCTGATCGTACGGGCATCATTTTTATAAACGCTGATCGTGTACGGATCGGAAACAACCCGGCAGGTAGAGATACCGATATTACTGGCTTCTGCTACCGCCAGTCGGTACATATCTACACCGGTCGGGCTTACTGTACGAAGATAAGAATCGCGGTTGGCGCCCGGGATATCGCTCCAGCTTGCGCCATGGTCGGTACTTAGCTGCCATTGATACGCTTTGGTTGCGTAACAATTCTCTATCGTGGATTGCAAAAGGACGTCCTTTTGGTCATTCGTACAGAAAATGACGGAATCCCCGGTATTGATTCCCGTGTTAATAGCTACCAACGGGCCGATAGGACGAAAGGTGATGTCATCCAGGGCGATATCGTTACCCTTCCCGCCCGGAGCATTATTAAGCATCCGCAGCACCACGGTAGAAACACCCACCGGCGTAGTAAAATTTAAACCATACTGCTTCCATGCCGCCGGATTCGTCACAGGAATATCGCCTGTATTGAAACTGGCCAAAGTGGTTCCATCCGTCTTCTCGATCGTGAAGGTAATATTCGGGAGTATGCTCGTCAGGCTGCACATATTCAGCAGCCAGGCTGCAAACTGGTAAGTCGTGCCCTGACATAGCCCATTGATGGTTTGCACATAAAATTCGCTGGGTGCGTAGGAGGCATTGACAAGCATAAAAAAACCATTGGAATTGCCCGTATGATCGGTCACCGTATGCCAGGCTACATCAGGATAGCAGCCGGTAGTATAGCCCAGGATGGAGTAATTGCCATCTATGGGACAGGTGGACGCGGCATAGGTCAGGGCGCTTGTCGTACCGGCAGGCAGCGGTGGCCCGAATGTCGTACCCGAACCAAAAGTGACATTTACGATAGGGTCGCCTGCCGAGCCCGTACAGGATTGTGAAAAGCAAGGTCGTATGGAGAAAAAACCGATGAGCGCGAATAAATATTTCAAGCTGGAAAACACCCCCGTTTGATTCTGCCGAAAATAGAGGATATATCCCGCCCGGATGATTCGTATTGTATCATAATTTACGCAGCCTGTTTCAGGACCTGACCCGCCCCCTGCCAGGGCCGGCCCCCTCAGGACCTCGCAAACTTATGCTGCAACAGATAGTCTTTACTATCCTTTATCGCCTGATAAACATCCGTGGCGACAACATCCATTTCAATGACCATCCATTCGATATTGGGTTTTGCAGCCTTGGCGATGGCAGGAACATTTTGGGAGCCACGACCCAGCGGCACCATGGGATCAGGATTGTCGGCCAGTCGGTCATTATACTCCGCCGGACCGTCCTTCATATGAAGGTACCTGGCACGATCACCATATTTTGAGATGATGGTGGCAGGATCATGCCCCGCAACTTTTATCCAATAGGTATCGAGCTCGAAGAAAATATCCTCGCTTACCCCTTCCAGCAGCCATTCATAGACCCAGCGGCCGCCTACCTTATTGCGGAATTCCCACCAGTGATTGTGCAGGCCGAATTGGAGGCCATTGGTCTTAGCAAAGGCGGCAGCTTCATTGTAAATACCGATGAGTTCCTTGGTTCCCTCCACCGAACTGTATCGCTTGTCTTCAGGCCAGCCATGCCAGATCATGCGTTTGCAGTCATATGCCTCCGCGGTTTCGAGCAGGACGGTTTTATTATCGCCAACGGGAAGCTCGATATGGCTGGAACAGACCTTCAGACCGGCAGCCTTTATGGCCTTGGCAGCTTGTTTGACAGAAACCCCCTTTGGCCAGAAGGCTGTTTCCACCGTGTGTATGCCCAAAGAGGACAACTTTTGGAGGCTGCCAGGCAAGTCTTTGGCGATCTGGTTGCGGATGGTATAAAGCTGCACAGCAATTTTGGGCAGGCCATCGACATCGGCAGCGGCGTAAACAGCGGATGGCAAGGCGGCAGCAAACGTGGCGGAACTGCTCAAAACGAGGAACTCACGCCGGGAATATTGCTTTTTCATCTCATAATTTAGCGAAAAATACCCAAAATCAGGACCCGCGGCGCCGCTTTGTGCGCTCCTGCTTATTAACATTATATTTCCTTCCACCCCGAAAAGACTTTTTTTTCTGATATAACGTTAGACCATCATTAGACAGGAGCATTCCTATAGATCTAACATATAAACCTAATCGCAGCTACTTGTATGATCGCTAAGTTGACAAAGACCGTGGCCTTGATCCTTATCGTCCTTTTATCCCAGCCAGGCAGAACCTCAGCAACTATTTACTACGTCAATGCCAGCAACCCGACCCCGGGTTCAGGCACTACCTGGGCCACCGCATTCACAGACCTGAACCAGGCCCTCGCCGCCCTTTCCAGCGTTTTTGATCAGATCTGGGTAGCACAAGGCACCTATAAACCAACTACCACCACCAATCGTTCCGCCACCTTCATGATATCAAAAGGAATCCCGATCTACGGCGGCTTCAACGGCACCGAGACGGCCTATACCCAGGCAAACCCCACCGCCTATCCGACCATCCTCAGCGGCGACATAGGAGTCCCCGGCGTCCCAACCGATAATTCTTATCACGTCGTCACTTATGAATCCACTTCATCCAATATGACACTCGACGGTTTTACCATTACCGGAGGCTATGCGGATGCGGGATACCCCGTGAGTACGACTCCTTCACCCAACAATACGGGTGGTGGCTTCCTGGAACTGTCACTCACCGGAGAGTTCAACAGCCCCGCAATTAGTCACTGTATTTTTACTTCCAATTTTGCCGTATGGGGTGGAGGGTTCGGCGCCTATGGAGATGGGGGCAGCACCTACTTTGGCATCGTCTATTGTTCTTTTAAGAATAATTCGGCATGGTCAGGCGGCGCGGCAGCTTCGTTGGGCTACAATGGGGTGCAAAGTGTCAGCGAATTTGATATGTGTACGTTCACCAATAACACCTCCGTGAGCAGTCAGGGATCGGCTATCGCCGCCATGAACACCAATGGCCCCTCCGGCAATACGATGCTGACCCAGGTGTTCAATTGTGTGTTTTATGACAACCCTCAGCCTCAGCTCTACAACCTGATCACCAGCGCCCAGGGTTCACTGCAGGTTTATACCAGCATTATCTGGAACTCCGTGGCTCCTTACACAGGCCCCCTGTACACCGGTAACAATGTGCTCGTCGACCTGTGCGACCTCGACCTGGTCACCCCCATAAGTTCTAACATAGACGTAGACCCGCAATTCACAAACCCCGCCGGCGGCGACTTCCATACCCCGCACTGCGGCCCCCTCGTGGACCAGGGCTTTACCACAGACGGTTTTAATATCGGCAAGTTCGATCCCGACGGTAACAAGCGATTGCTCGGCCCAAAAACTGACATTGGGCTCTATGAGTCACAAGTTCCCCCCACCCCCGCCGTCACCAATGCCACTTATTGCCAGTATGCGACAGCCTCACCGCTGACGGCTACCGCCTTGGCCGGCAACACGCTGCTTTGGTACACAACATCTTCAGGCGGCACCGGCAGCCCCACCGCTCCAACTCCGGTAACGACATCCAACGGAACCACCTATTATTACGTCAGCCAGGAAGACGCACAAGGATGCGAAGGCGCCCGCTCCTCTATATATGCAGCCATCAACGCCGCCGCTACAGCGCCCACCGCACCCTCGCCAACCTATTGCCAGAATGCTGCCGCCTCAGCCTTGACAGCCACCGGCTCAAATTTACGCTGGTATACAACATCGACAGGCGGCACCGGCAGCCCCACCGCCCCGACACCAACAACCTCGTCCACCGGGTCCACTGACTACTACGTCACACAGACACCATCCGGCAGCTGCGAGAGCGGGCGTACGGATATTACCGTTACCATCGCCTCCCCTGCCACAGCGCCCACCGCACCGACACCGCCAACCTATTGCCAGAATGCGACCGCATCACAGCTGACAGCCACCGGCTCAAACTTACGCTGGTACACGACGTCGACAGGCGGCACCGGCAGTTCCACCGCGCCGACACCAACAACCTCGTCCACCGGGTCCACTGACTACTACGTCACACAGACACCATCCGGC